>Ga0137306_101359_pt1 | contig 25351 bp, 18 predicted proteins | sample Inofroosms_March_FD_97187 | JGI IMG/M metagenome (GOLD analysis project Ga0137306, IMG submission 97187) | Mouse cecal microbial communities from Vienna, Austria - N-Acetylneuraminic and N-Acetylglucosamine D2O microcosms_March | ecosystem: Host-associated > Mammals > Digestive system > Large...
GCTCTAAATCTCTCATGACATTCCCGGCAATCCATCAGAGGATCCGAAAATCCTCCCAGATGCCCGCTGGCCACCCATGTCTGCGGATTCATCAGAATGGCGCAGTCCACCCCTACGTTATAAGGATTTTCCTGAATAAACTTCTGCCACCATGCCCTTTTTACGTTATTCTTTAGCTCAACACCGAGATTTCCATAATCCCATGTATTGGCAAGTCCACCGTAAATTTCAGAGCCGGGATATACGAATCCTCTGCTTTTTGATAAAGCTACGATCTTGTCCAATGTCTTTTCCATTTCACGTTCTCCTAACCTCATATAATTTTATAATTTATTTAAATACAATGATCCTGTATCCTTCTGACAGCTCTACATACGCACTCTTTTTTCCTGCTGCAGCGACCCCCTCGCTGATATACAGGATCTCATCAAAGCAGTTTACGCGGATCTGTTCTACTGCCGACTCCCCGGCATTCTCCACGATCTCGATCACAATGTGGCTGTCGCCCATGCCCAGCAACTCAGGTTTTGAGATCTCCGAATTGTCCGAAACTGATCTTAGCGTGACATTCAGGTCAAAACCTGCCATGTTGGCATCCATGATCGTTCCAGCAAAAAAATTTTCACTGTTAAATCCCGCATAAGCCTGATAGTCCCCATACTCCATGTGTACGTTCGCCACGCTGTCCTTTACTTTAAAATCCTTCAGTTTTATCTTTGCATTTTCATGAGCCGATGTATACTCATCTATGGACGACTCGATCATAGATTTTAATCCATTCTCATCATAGTAGCTCTCACCGAAGCTTTCCACGATCGTGCTGGTGATACTTCCGTCCTTTTCTATCGCGATCGATGTTGTTGTCGACGTCACCTCATCCCTGACGTCCTGATCCTCCTGATCTATCACTTCCCCGCACGAGGCGAGACCCAGCATGCAGACACACAGCATTAAAACAATAGCTTTCCTCATAACTTTTTCCACCTTACTCATTATATGCGTCTTATTATAAACAACTTATTCCATATTTTCAAGTATTTCGAGACTTTTAAAATTCCTGTCCATGATTCTTTTGCATATCTTCCTGCTGTATAGACCCAATTCCTCCAGTACTTCTGTCCTGACAGAAAATGAAAAAAGTTTTTCAACAGGCGTTTTCATTATGTAATCAATCGTGTATGCCGTCGCCTGCATAAGCGCATCCTTTATGCCCACTCCTGGAAATTCTCCGTTCAGCATGATCGATTTTAGCTCAAAAATATATCTCACCAGCCGGTCGTCAAAACTTGGAGATACCAGTGCCCGAAGCGACTGGTATAAGAGTTTGAGCATCCCGGTCTCATCATTGTTCTCTCTCGTATAATAATCACAGATCTCCAGGAAATACATGCCATAGCAGGCTCCCGCAAAATCCTGTCGAAGTTCCTCGAAGTAATTGGTGATCTCCGCGTCTGCCAGAGTGTAAGAGCTCCTGCCTGCATACAGCTTAAACTGGCCGAATGAAAAGGGATTCGCAGGCGCCATCAGCCTGTTGCCCGGGCGCCTGGAGCCCTTGGCAAAGGCTGATATCTTCCCTCTCTCTTTCGTCAGGAGAACTACTCTCCTATCGTACTCTCCCATCGGTTCTGCCTTGATAACGATCCCTGTCAGTATCACGAAATCCTGTATTCCCGCGCTCATGTATCTCTCCCGCCTTACCCTCGGCTGATTCCATCTCAGGATGCCCTTTGTAAGCCAGATAATCGTATACCTGTCCTGTCTGCATAAACCGGCTCCATCCATCCTCGTGCATCTACTGTCCCTGCCCTTTCTGTATCTCGTGCGGCCGCCAGATCCCCAGGAACCGGCATGTCTGCACAATACTTGCATTGTGAGCAGCTCCCTCATACAGTCACCCACAAGCTTTACATAACTAGGGTGTGCTTATGGGACGATTTTATTCATTAGATCGATTCATTTTCTCTGGGATCATAACCAAAGTTCCTGATCAGAAAATCGCTGTCCCGCCAGTCCTTTTTCACCTTCACCCACAGCTGGAGATTGACATGCTGTTCCAGTAATTCCTCGATCTCGGGACGGGCCATGCTGCCGATCTTTTTGAGCATGGCTCCGCCCTTGCCGATGATGATCCCCTTGTGAGTATCCTTTTCACAGATGATCGTGGCATCGATATCAACAATCTTTTTCCTGTACTTCATGGACTCGATCGTCACTGCCACACCATGCGGGATCTCTTCATCAATACTGCGGAGCACTTTCTCCCGGATCAGCTCTGCCACGATCTGTCTCGTCGGCTGATCCGTGACAGTATCCTCGTCGTAAAACGCCGGTCCGTATGGCAGATATTTCATGATCTGTGTGATGAGCACATCCGTGTTGTCCTTTTTCAGCGCTGACACCGGCACCACCTCGGCAAGATCCAGCTCTTTCCGATACACATCAATATATCCGAGAAGCTGGTCCTTTTTCACGGTATCGATCTTATTGATCACCAGTATGACAGGCGCTTTTGCCTTTTTCAGCTGCTCTATGATATGCTGCTCGCCCGCGCCGATATAGTCTGTCGGCTCCACCAGCCACAAGATGACGTCCACCTCCCGCAGACTGTGCTCTGCCACGTTGACCATATAGTCGCCAAGCTTGTTCCTGGCTTTGTGGATACCTGGCGTATCGACAAAGACGATCTGTCCTTCATCAGAGGTATACACTGTCTGTATGCGGTTCCTGGTGGTCTGCGGTTTCTTTGACGTGATGGCGATCTTCTGTCCGATCAGACAGTTCATCAGTGTTGACTTCCCTACATTCGGTCTGCCGATCAGCGCCGCAAAACCGGACTTATATTTTTCGTTCATACAATATTTTCCTCCATTACGAACAGATACGCTTTTGTCAGGGTTTTAATGAAAAAGGTTCTCCACTTTCATAAACATTTCCTTATTCTCATCAATGGACTGGCCGTTTCCAACCACGCACACGACCTCCTGTGACATGATCGCATCCAGATAACCAGCCAGAGCCCTGATGCTCTCCGGACTGCAGGCGAGCACTTCGTCGCGCTCTTTTTGTACCTCCGCAAAGTCAAGGTTTGTCAGGTACGCGCTCGAAGACCTGCTGCCTTTGACTGCGGGTGTCATCGGCACATCCATATCGCTGACCGCACCTATGATATACTTGGTCATCGTGCGCTCGTCCGCGGTAAATTCTCTTAAATAATCACTCGTTTTCTCGAAGATGTCAACTGTTTTTTTGAGATTGGGGTCTCTGTAGGAGACAAGATAGCTGTCGCCAGTCTTGCCGAAATTGCACATAATGCCGTATGCACCGCCTTTGACACGCACGTTGATCCACAGATAGTCATACCGGAGCATCACTTTCAGCACACGCAGCGCACCTGTATATGCATAGTCCGTATCTGTCATATAGTTGCCGGCACGGCACACATACTGTATCTGGGCCGATGTGGAAAAGCCTTCGTTCTTCTTCTCTGTAACGATCTCAAAACGTTCTTTCGTCACAGGTTCAGTAAAAAGCTCTGCCTTCATGGGCGCGACGAGCGCTTTTACTTTCTCAAAGCCTTCCTCGGTGGCTGTGATATCGACCAGGAGGTTTTCCGGTCTGAATATGCACTTTGTAAGTTCTGTGAGTCTGCCGATCAGCTCCTGCTTATGGCTGTCAAAATCAGCTGTGAGCTCCTCGAGCATACGGTAGCACGGCAGACCGTTCACAAGCTCTGACACAGCTGCTGTCTCACTAAAATACGACATCGCCCTCACTGCGGCGAAAGTGTGTCCCGCAGAAGTCATGTTTCCCTGCATGATCGACTTTAACTCCTCAAGGATCTCGAGGAGCCGTTCCCCGTCGTCGAGTCTGGATGCCGTCATGATCTCTGTCATCAGCTCAAATGCCGCAGGCAGTTCATCGTACATGGCTTTTGTCTTCATCTCAAATGTAAGCTTGTATTCATCCAGCTTCTTGGCGTTAACATAGGTATTGACGCTGCTCACGATGTCCCCTGTATGGATATTGATCTCATTGCAGAGCTCTCCGTAGCTGTATTTGTCAGTGTCCACATAACCCAGCACATTTTTCAGGATCCCGATATATGAAAACAGTTCCGCCGGAATATTGGCGGCATCAAAGATCAGTCTGATGTAGCCGATTCCGTTTGTCTGGATATCGTGAAAGAGAACGTTCGTATCCCCGATCCTGCGGACCTCGTTCACAAAATCTTCCGCTTCCTTTTTCATATCCTCGCGCTTCAGCATCGGTATCCTGGCGAGATCTTCCGGCGTGTCCTCAAGCTCCTGATACTCCCGCAGCGCCTTTGTCTCTGCAACAATCTGTCTGATCTCCTCGTCGGTCAGCCCCGCCTTGTATACAGATAACCTGTCCGCGAGCTCTTTTTCTTCCTTCGCGGTGAGTCCCTCTCTGGGTGCGACCACAAGGACTGATCTGTGCTGGTTCTGGATCAGATACTTTTCGATCAGTCTCTCATAGTAATCGGTATTGATCTTTTCCTTCAGGTCCTTGAAGATATCGATGGCCTCGATCATATCAAACGGCATATTGTCATCGTATAACCATGAGTCAAGCATCTGCAGGCCGTACATCAGCCCTTTTGGATAAGAGCCAAAGTCTGCCTCCCTGTACCGGAACTCATAGTAATTCAGACCTGCGAGCAGTGACTTCTTGTCAATCCCTTCCTTTACAATGCGGGCAAGCTCACTCTCGATCGTCTGCACGAACTCTTCTTTCTGTGAGACATTTGCGTTCTTTGCCACAATGGAGAAATACGGCTGATAAATACCATTGTTATACACTGTATAGACCTCTGTGCCGATATTTTTGTGGATCAGCGCCATTTTCAGGGGTGCCGCGGAAGCCGAGCACAATGCATACTCCAATATCTCCATGGCATAGTACAGCTCTTTGTCCAGGCTTGTCCCGACAACCGTATTATATGACAGATATGTGTTGTCCTCCAGCGATTCCCCCTCCATGACCGGATATTCCTTATATTTCTCTGCAGTCCTGTCAAATGCCGTCTGTGGTTTTAATGCAGAATCCACCTCGATCCTGTCAAACTGGCTCAGATAGTTCTCATCGATCCACTCCAGCTTTTCAACCATATCCATATTTCCATACAGATAGATATAGCTGTTTGACGGATGGTAATACTTTCCATGAAACGCCAGAAACTGTTCATACGTGAGCGTCGGGATCTCCTTGGGATCGCCGCCCGACTCCACGCCATACGGCGTATCCGGGAACAGTGAATTGACTACTTCCCTGTCGTTGACTTCATCCGGCGACGAAAAAGCTCCCTTCATCTCATTATAGACGACTCCATTGAGCGTGAGCGGGCTGTCCTCATCCTCCATCTCATAGTGCCAGCCTTCCTGCTGGAATATTTTCTTTTCTTTGTAGATATTGGGGTAAAATACTGCATCCAGATACACATGCATCAGATTCTGAAAATCCTTGTCATTACAGCTCGCAACAGGATATACCGTCTTGTCGCTGTATGTCATGGCATTTAAGAACGTATTCAGTGACCCCTTCACCAACTCCACAAAGGGATCCTTTACCGGGAAATCCCTGGAACCGCACAGCACGGTATGCTCCACGATATGCGGCACACCCGTTGAGTCTGTGGGCGGTGTGCGGAAACCGATGTAGAAGACCTTGTTCTCATCGTCATTGCTCAGCAGCGCGATCCTCGCACCCGTCTTTTTGTGCCTCAAGAGCCAGCTCATGGAGCCGATGTCGTCGATCTGTCTTTTTTCTACCACTTCGTAAGAGGTCAAATCTTCAATCTTTTTCATCATTATAATCCCTTCTTAATTAATTATATACTCAGCATCATCAATGCCAGTTTTGAGATCGAGCAGTCCTCGATCATCATATCACCGCCTGCCACCTGCGTGCGGTACTCGCTGCAGAACTGCCTGAGCGGACAGGACTTGTGGATCCATTTGTCTGTCATCCTGCCGCCGATCTTTTTTTTCCGGACTTTGTAACAGACACGTACCGTCAGTTTTAACTGATCAAAAATACGGTATGAAAATTCTTCTTCCGAGATCTGTAAAAGATGATCTGTCATTTTGCTGTTCAGATCGATGTCCCTCGCAATATGGGAATTGATCACCGCTTTGAATTTGAACGGAATATCATCTTTCTCCATCATATCCGCATAAGTCAGCTCTCTGCCAAAATAGACACAGTTCGTGTCCTGGATCACATATTTGAAATCATTATTTTGCTGCATTTCCATTTCTGTCTCCAATTAATCTTCCAAAACGTTTATATACGCGATGCTGTCCGCCGAGAATTTCACTGCTTCCCTCACTTCCCCCTCCGTGATGCCAAGCTCGTCCGCCACCTCTTTTACAGTGACTTTGCGCAGAAGGCTGTCATACAGTTCTTTTGCCTTGTCATTCACTTCGTTGACTCTCTCCAGTACGTTCTCGTCGATCTGGCGGCTGCTGGAATCTTCACTGACCAGTTCCTCCATGGCATCCATGATCATCTTTCCGATAAAGCTTTCCACCTCGCTGATGTCTTCCACGCATTCCAGCATGGTCACAGCCGTGGCAGCCGCGACATTTCCCTCTCCGATCAGATCCTCCGCAAATACCCCCTGTCCTGCATAGAGCCTGGAGATCTCCACGACCTGCGGCAGCGAGATCTCCACCAGCTTTGCCTGTGCATCCCTGTCGCCTGCAAGCGCCGACATCATCACAGCCCGCTTTTCGCCGTCCGATACCGGCGGCAGCCCGTTCAGTTCCCCGAGATACATTTCCAGGAAACTGACATCATCGCCCGGCAGATCATCCTGCGTATCTCCCGGCTCGTCAATTCCGATGTGATTATTCCGAAAATAGCCATGGATCAGCGCCAGTTTTCCGTCATCTAACTGCCACTGGTCAAAAGCCTCGCTGATCTGCCCGCTGGTCAGCATATTCCCCTGAAGCCTCGCCGTATCCCTCAGCTCTTCAAGGATCTGTGCAAAATTTGTCTGATTCAATTCCATAACAGCACACTGCTCCTTATTTCACATGTGTATGTGTAAACAGATGATCCTGACAATACTCATAGTTTCCATTGCATTTTGAACAGAACCGGAACTCCGCCTCGGGATTGTCCTCACTGTTCTTGCCGCAGATCGCGCATTTATGTTTTGACACGCTCGCCGGCTTTGCCCGCTTGACTTCCCTGTTATACTCATGGCGCCTCCGCACCTGCCGCGGCGAGATGCGCATACCGATCCCGCTCCTCGTCATCAGGAAAAACACGACAAAATTGAGCAGCGATGATCCGATGATGATCTTCCCAATGATGCCGCTCTGCAAAAACTGCACCGCCAGAAGCACACCGTACGCGATCCCCATCCACTTCACCTTGATAGGAACAATGAACATCAGCAGTACCTGCACCTCGGGAAAGGTCGCCGCAAATCCGAGAAAGATGGACATATTGACAAAATAGGTGCTGAAGCTGCGCGCCACGAGCAAAAAATACGCTGCCGATCCGTAAGCCTCTCTTTCGATAAAGGAGTGGAAAGCCGGAACATAGCTGATCCCCATGATCAGAAAGCTGCCTATGATCGTAAAGATCATCCCCATGAACAGATATACATTATAATAAAAAGTCCCCCACGTCCGCTCCAGATTCGTTCCCACGGAATAATAAAACATCAGCATGATGATCGTGAACAGATCCAGGCCAGACGGCGGGATGATGATCCATGTCACGAGCCGCCAGATCTGCCCGCGCAGGATCAGATACGGATTCAGCGTCAGGAAATCCATAATTGCCGGACTGATAAATCTCAGAATATATCCCAGCACATACCCCAGTATCAGATATAAGGAAAGATTCGGTATCGCGTATTTGCCGATCTTCCGCTCCATTTTATTCAGAAAATTCATATTTCACATTCCTGCCTTTCGCCATTGATAGGTTAAATTGAACTCGTCATTTCAGTATATCATCCACTTCTGGAAATGTAAACCAATCTGATTTTATCTCATTAAAATATTATATTTTTTTTAGATTTATGGTATTATCCCCAGCTGATCGTTCATACATTATAACAATTTATAGTTCGTCCAAAAAGTTTTGAATAAAATTTTCCAAAAAAGCATAAAGTTTTCAGCAACTTTTCAGCATCTGTTTTATTGCGTTTTTGAAAATGCTGTCGTATAATAGCAAATGTATGTTAAAAAAGTCGAATGGCCGCTGTCAGGCATGGCTGGTGGTCATTGTTATAGAAAGGCATGGTTATTTTCATGGATAAGAATAAGGAGTTTTATACACTTGGGATCGACATCGGTTCTACCACGGTAAAGGTCGCGATCCTGGATGCAGCACACGATCTGCTCTTCTCGGATTATCAGCGGCATTACGCCAATATCCGGGAAACTCTTTCTTCCCTTCTGCAGGATGCATACGCAAAGCTTGGAAACCTGACGCTCCACCCTATGATCACAGGCTCCGGCGGGCTGACGCTCGCAAACCACTTAGGCGTCCCCTTTGTACAGGAGGTCATCGCAGTGTCCACCTCTCTGCAGGAACTCGCGCCCATGACCGATGTCGCCATCGAACTCGGCGGCGAGGATGCCAAGATCATCTATTTCGAGGGCGGAAATGTGGAGCAGCGCATGAACGGGATCTGCGCTGGCGGTACAGGATCCTTTATCGACCAGATGGCGTCCCTGATCCAGACAGACGCCTCCGGTTTAAACGAATATGCCAAAAATTACAAATCACTATATACCATCGCGGCGCGCTGCGGCGTGTTTGCAAAGACGGACATCCAGCCGCTCATCAATGAAGGCGCCACCAAGGAGGATCTGTCCGCCTCCATTTTTCAGGCGGTGGTCAACCAGACCATCAGCGGGCTTGCCTGCGGCAAACCGATCCGCGGTCATGTCGCATTTCTGGGCGGTCCGCTCCATTTCCTGTCTGAACTGAAAACGGCATTTGTCCGCACGCTGAAGCTTGACAGGGAGCACATCATCGACACTGCAGATTCCCACCTTTTCGCGGCGATCGGTTCCGCGCTCAACGCGAAGGAAGACGTCCATTTCTCCATGTCCGAGATGGTGGAGAAGCTCTCTTCCGATATCAGGATGGAATTTGAGGTCGCCCGGATGGAACCGCTGTTCTCCGATGAAAAGGACTATCAGGATTTCCAGTCAAGGCATGGTTCCAGCCATGTCAGAAACGCGAAGCTTGAGGACTACCATGGCAGGTGCTTTCTGGGCATCGACGCCGGTTCCACCACGACAAAGATCGCGGTGGTCGCCGAGGACGGGACTCTGCTGTACTCATTTTACAGCAGCAACAACGGAAGCCCGCTGAATACTGCGATCTCTGCGATCCAGGAAATCTACCGCCTGCTTCCCGATGACGCCGTGATCGTGCGGTCCTGCTCTACAGGCTACGGCGAAGCCCTGTTCAAAGCCGCATTTATGCTCGATGAGGGCGAGGTAGAGACGGTAGCACATTATTACGCCGCCGCATTTTTCAACCCCGATGTGGACTGTATCATCGATATCGGCGGCCAGGACATGAAATGCATCAAGATCAAAAACCAGACCGTCGATTCGGTACAGCTCAACGAAGCCTGTTCATCAGGCTGCGGCTCTTTCATCGAAACTTTTGCAAAATCCCTCAATTACAGTGTACAGGATTTCGCGAAGGCCGCGCTGTTTGCAAAACACCCGATCGATCTGGGAACGCGCTGTACGGTATTCATGAATTCCAAGGTAAAACAGGCGCAGAAAGAAGGCGCAGAGGTATCTGACATCTCTGCAGGCCTCGCCTATTCTGTCATCAAAAATGCCCTGTTTAAGGTCATCAAAGTGTCCGATGCAAGTGAGCTTGGCAGAAATATCGTCGTCCAGGGTGGAACCTTCTACAACGACGCAGTGCTCCGCAGCTTTGAGAAGATCGCAGGATGTAATGTCATACGGCCGGATATCGCAGGTATCATGGGTGCTTTCGGAGCGGCTCTGATCGCAAGGGAGCGCTATCAGGCAGCCCCGGAAAGCGGCACGACCATGCTCACGATAGACCAGATCAACGAACTTGCATTCACTACATCGCTGGTGAAATGCAAGGGCTGTACGAACTCCTGCCGTCTGACGGTCAACAAGTTCTCCGACGGCAGAAGCTACATATCCGGAAACCGCTGTGAGCGCGGTCTCGGAAAGACCAGGACGGACAATGACATCCCAAATCTCTTTGCATATAAACTGAAACGGATCTTCTCCTATGAACCGCTCTCAGACACAGAGGCTGTGCGCGGGCGTGTCGGTATTCCAAGAGTCCTGAACATGTACGAGAACTATCCATTCTGGTTCACGCTGTTCACAAGATTAAAATACCAGGTCGTGCTCTCGCCGCTGTCCAACAGAAAGATCTACGAGATGGGGATCGAGTCCATTCCGAGCGAATCAGAGTGTTACCCTGCCAAGCTCGCGCATGGCCATGTGGAATGGCTGATCAGACAGAATGTTGACTTTATCTTCTACCCCGCCCTGTTTTATGAGCGGAATGAGTTTGACGATGCGAACAATCACTACAACTGCCCGATCGTCACATCCTATTCAGAAAATATCAAGAACAATGTGGAAGCGATCGGACGCGGCGAGGTCGTATTCAAAAACCCGTTCATGTCCTTCAGGGAGCCCTCCCTGATCCTGCAGTCACTGGAAAAAGAGTTTCCCGAGCTTCCCGCCGACGAGCTGAAGGAAGCTGTCGATGCAGCATGGCAGGAACTGGACAATGTGCGCAAAGATATGTGTAAAAAGGGTGAAGAGGTGATCGGCTACCTTGAACAAAATCACATGCGGGGCATTGTGCTCGCAGGCAGACCCTACCACATTGATCCCGAGATCAACCACGGTATCCCTGAGTTGATCAACTCTTACGGTATCGCTGTGCTCACGGAGGATTCGGTATCACATCTGGCAAAGCCAGAGCGTCCGCTGATCGTGTCAGACCAATGGATGTACCACTCCAGGCTCTATGCCGCCGCAAGCTACGTCAAGACGCGTGATGACCTGGATCTGATCCAGCTCAACTCATTCGGCTGCGGGCTGGACGCTGTCACGACCGATCAGGTCAATGACATATTGACCGGTTCAGGCAAGATCTATACCTGCCTGAAGATCGACGAAGTGAACAATCTGGGAGCCGCGCGCATCCGCATCCGTTCTCTGCTATCTGCCATCCGCGTGCGCGAACAGCGCCATCAGGAACGGACGATCCACCCGAGCCGTATGAACAGAGTGCTCTTTACAAAAGAAATGCGCAAAAATTATACGATCCTGTGTCCTCAGATGTCACCGATCCATTTTGACCTCCTGGAGCCGACCTTCAGAAGATGCGGTTACAATCTGGTCGTACTGAACAATGACAACAGGGGCAGTATCGACATGGGGCTCAAGTACGTCAACAACGACGCCTGCTATCCGTCCCTGCTGGTCGTCGGCCAGATCATGGAGGCGGTGCTCTCCGGAAAATATGACACGGACCGTCTCGCGGTTGTCATGTCGCAGACCGGAGGCGGATGCCGCGCTACGAACTATATCGGATTTATCCGCCGCGCGCTGGAAAAGGCCGGTTACCAGCACATTCCGGTTATCTCGATCAATCTGTCGAAGCTGGAGAGCAATCCGGGCTTCAAGCTCACGCCGATGCTCCTGCTGCGCGCCGTGTACGCGGTAAACTTCGGTGATATCTTTATGCGCTGTGTATACCGGATGCGCCCATATGAAGCTGTTCCGGGTTCCGTGGAGGAAGTTCACCAGAAATGGATCAAAAAATGCTGTGATTTCCTCGGACGCAGATACATGTCCTTCAGCACTTACAAAAAGATGTGCCGCGAGATCATCGAGGAATTTGACGCAATCCCTGTGCTCGATATCCAAAAGCCGCGCGTCGGCGTAGTCGGCGAGATCCTGGTGAAGTTCTCTCCCGCCGCAAACAACCAGCTGGTGGAACTTCTGGAACACGAGGGTGCAGAGGCGGTCGTGCCTGACCTGATGGATTTTATGTTCTACTGCTTCTACAATCAGCTGTACAAGGCAGAGAATCTTGGCACAAGCAGAAAAGCCGCCGATATCAGCCGGTTCGGCATCAAGGCGATCCAGATGCTGAGAAAGCCTATGAGTGAGGCCTTCGCCGCCAGCAAACATTTTATACCGCCCGCAGATATCTACGAGACGGCAAAACATGCGGCAGAGATCGTTTCGATCGGCAATCAGACCGGAGAAGGATGGTTCCTCACGGGTGAGATGCTCGAGCTGATCCACTCTGATACACCGAACATCGTATGCACACAGCCTTTTGGCTGTCTGCCCAATCATGTTGTCGGCAAGGGCGTCATCAAGGAGCTCAGAAAGCGGCATCCCGAGGCAAATATCGTTGCCATCGACTACGATCCCGGCGCTTCCGAGGTCAATCAGCTCAACCGCATCAAGCTGATGCTCTCAACCGCCCAGAAAAACCTGGTCAAGGCGATGGAAGCCGCAGAGGCAGAGAAGAAAGCCCTGGAACAGGAGACCAAAAAGAAGGCTTCCCAGAAAAAGACTTCCCGGAAAAAACATGCGAAAAACAGAAAAAAGAACAGTGCGAAAAACAAATCCGCATAAAACAAAAACAGGGCATCCGCCCTGTTTTTGTTTTACAGTTCACAGTTATTGACTGTCCTGGGGAACGGGATCACATCCCTGATATTTCCCATGCCTGTCAGATACATCACGCAGCGCTCAAAACCAAGCCCGAAGCCTGCGTGCCGCGCACTTCCATAACGTCTGAGATCAAGATAAAAATCATAATCCTCCGGTTTCAGACCGCACTCCTGCATTCTCTGTTCAAGTACAGCAAGCTTGTCCTCCCTCTGGCTTCCTCCGATGATCTCCCCGATTCCAGGTACAAGACAATCCATCGCGGCAACAGTTCTGCCGTCTTCATTGAGCTTCATGTAAAAGGCTTTGATCTCCTTGGGATAGTCTGTCACAAACACCGGCCTGCCAAAAAGTTTTTCTGTCAGATAGCGCTCATGCTCTGTCTGCAGGTCGCATCCCCACGAAACCTTGTACTCAAACTCGTCATTGTGCTTCTCGAGCTCTGTGATGGCGTCTGTGTAGGTGATATGTCCAAATTCCGAATCCGCCACGTGCTTCAGTCTCTCGATCAGTCCCTTATCTACAAACTGATTAAAAAACGCCATCTCCTCCGGTGCATTCTCCAGCACGTAGTTGATGACATACTTGAGCATACTCTCAGCGAGCATCATATCATCCTTCAGGTCCGCAAAGGCGATCTCCGGCTCGATCATCCAGAACTCTGCCGCATGGCGCGTCGTGTTGGAATTTTCCGCGCGGAACGTCGGGCCAAATGTGTAGATATTTTTGAATGCCATCGCGTATGTCTCACCGTTCAACTGTCCGCTCACGGTGAGGTTTGTCGGTTTGTTAAAAAAGTCCTTGCTGAAATCAACCTCCCCATCCACCATGGGCAGATCCTTCAGATCCAGTGTCGTCACCTGGAACATCTCTCCTGCTCCCTCGCAGTCACTCCCTGTGATCAGCGGTGTGTGCACATAGACAAAATCCCTCTCCTGGAAAAATCTGTGAATCGCATAGGCACACAGCGAGCGCACCCGGAATACCGCCTGAAAAGTGTTGGTGCGCGGTCTCAGATGTGAGATCGTCCTCAGATATTCAAAGCTGTGCCGCTTTTTCTGCAATGGGTAATCCGGCGTCGAATCGCCCTCGATCTCGATCTTCGTCGCCTGCAGTTCGAACGGCTGCTTCGCCTCCGGCGTGAGCGTCACGATCCCCGTCGCGATCACCGCTGCCCCCACGTTCAATTTTGAGACTCCTGCAAAATTGTCCAGTTTATCACTGTATACAACCTGAAGCGGCTCAAAAAACGTACCGTCATTGATCACCAGAAACCCAAATGTCTTGGAATCCCTCCTGCTTCTGAGCCAGCCCCCGATCGTCACCTCCTGATCCGCATACTCCTTATGAGTGTGGTATAATTCGCGTATGTTTACCATCTTCGCCTTTCCTTTCCATCATTAAAGTACGTTTGAATCCTTTCTTCGATCCCATATGCCAAAATTGAAAAAAGTCCATTCACCCTGCTTTCCATTATACCCTTTTCAGGCTATGTACGCAATTGTGTTTGGACTTTTTCTTAAATATTTTTTGTTGCCGTGGCCATAATGCATTTTGCCCTACTGGGCAACCTGCATCTGCGCCATCTGGATAATATCAGAGATCTCCATACCGGACTTCTCGACCACTACCCGAAGCTCATTGAGTTCTTCCATCTTCTGCATCTCCAGAAGTTCATTGAGCTCGTCTCTCTCCTTTTTGATCCTGGTAGAAAGTGCATCGATGAGCTCTTCCTTCTGTGCGATCTTCTCCTGTATTGATTTTTTTACTCCTCTTGCCATATTCGTTCTCCTTACCCTGTCTATTTGTGATAACGCTTCAATCCTGTGTGCACGTGATCAAAACATTATCATTATGTAATAAATTATATGGACAAGAAAGGAAAAATATACATACTTTTCTATTTTTTAGCACTTCTTCTCATCTTTTTTTCAAAGAAATGATCTACTTCCCGCTTCACATCAACCGGCTGCAGGGATTTCGACAGATACCCTTCCGGTTTCAGCTCGATCACCTTCCGGACGCTTTCCCTGTCAACCCTGCTGGTGAGGAAGATTACAGGGATATCTGCAAAATCCTTTTCCGCGCGGATCATTTCCAGCACCTGGCTGCCATCACAGACCGGCATCTCATAATCCAGCAGGATCAGGTCCGGTCTGTCCAGTGTAATACCCCTGATCGCAGACAGTCCCGACTTCGCAAGTAACACTTCATAGTCCTGTTCCAAAAGGTCATGCATTGTCTTTAGCATAAAGTCCGAATCATCTACCACAAGTATTTTCTTCTGATGGCTGGCTATATTTTTTTCCGCTTCATTCTGGCTGAGGTATTTCTCCACCTGTGCCATTGCGTTTTCTGTGATGATCGAAACGCCGCCTTCACTGTGAAGCATATCCGTCGCTGTTACGCAGTATGCAAAATACCCTTTTCCTGTGTCGAACAACAGGCTAAACTGCGGCTTCTGTTTCTCAAATACCTTCTGAAACTGCTCATATGTCAAAAGCTGCTCTTCCTCCATCTCAAAATTTTCCGAAGATGGAAAATACCGCTTCACACGTTCAACAAGCTGCCTTGCCACATATCTCGCCGCATTCATCAGCATAGAATTCACTGCTTCTGATTTCATATCCATCACACTGCCAATGGAACTGACGATCAACTTTTCCTCCAAAACTAATAAGAACTCCCACCTCTTCTTTTCCTTCGTGCTGTAGATCAGACGATAATAGATGCCGTCTCCAAACTTTTCACCGCCATAACAGTCACTGATCAGCCTCGAATCCAATTGAAACATGCTGTGCAGCAGCCCGGTGATCGTCTGTCCCATAACTGCCTGTTCTTCTTCAGGCTGAAGATTTTCCCACTGTTTTATCTTTGCACCTTTAACGATCGCATAATCCTCTATCAAAGTATGTCCGATCAGCCATCCCGCACACACACTGAGGAAGTGGTTGACCGATTCTTCCGAATACGCGCTCAGCTCCAGTTCACGTTCAAGTGCCGGAAGCGTTCTCTCACGAAAATTTCTATGAATGCGCCTATGCATCTCAATCCCTTCATAATCGATGGAAAACATATACGCCTCTTCGTCTGCGAAATGTTTGATCGCATGATCCTGGAAGTACTTGATCGCTTCCTGACAGACCCATTGACTTTTCTCTTCCTGTTTCCCAAAATCGAACAGCTTATTTAGAATGCTGAACAATTTCTTATGTTCTTTGTCAATAACCTCTACACCCAGATTATACCGATCCTGCCATACTAATTGATTGCTCATGTATTCTTCTCCTTTGCCATAATCATTATATTAATTGGTACACCAGTGGCATTCTATGCTGCAAATTGTCTATATTTACAGTGAATGTGATATAATATATTTATTATATCACATAATTGTGTGCATTGTTAGATGAATTTTACAATTTTTACATGGATTTTTACCTGCCATATGGACATGATTCTTTCTTTTCATTTTTTCCTGTCTGTGATAAAATAAACTGAGATAGATATGTAAAACATATAAAGCTAAGAAGCTGCAGTTATTTTTCTACAGATCCTAAGGAGGACTTATGAGATTATTGATCATACGCCACGGCGACCCGGATTATGAAAACGATACGCTGACCGAAAAGGGCTGGCGGGAAGCCAGACTGCTGGCAGAACGGATCTGCCAAATGGACATCCGGGACTTTTATGTGTCGCCGCTTGGACGCGCCAAAGCCACGGCGTCCTGCACCTTGGAAAAAATGAACCACACCGCTGTCACCCACGAGTGGCTCCGGGAATTTGCGCCTTCGATCAGACGCCCCGATGTGGCTTGCGGACGCACGATCGCATGGGACTGGCTCCCCGCAGACTGGACCGGTGAGCCCTGTTTTTATGACCGGGATCTGTGGCGGACGCATCCAGCCATGGAGGAGGGAAATGTCGGCAGGGAATATCAATGGGTGACCGACGGCTTTGACAGACTGCTGGCAGAACACGGCTATGTCCGGGAATCGGGCGTCTATCGCACAGAAAAGCCAAACCGCGATACGCTTGCATTCTTCTGCCACTTCGGAGTGGAATGTGTGCTCTTAAGCCATCTCATGAACATTTCCCCTATGATCTTGTGGCATCACACGGCAGCCGCGCCCACATCCGTCACCACGGTCAACACGGAAGAACGCAGGGAAGGGACTGCCATTTTCCGCGTAAGCAGTTTCGGGGATATCTCACACCTGTATGCAGGCGGCGAAGAGCCCTCTTTTTCAGCGCGCTTTTGCGAGACATATGACGATGTGCAGGAGCGGCATGACTGATGTGCTGATATCATATGATCCACGCTGGCACATAACAGTTCATGCCATCGATCGGGATCACGTCCGGGGCAAGGCAGACCACCGCACCGTTTCCTGCCAGTGCTTTCTGCCCATTGCCTGTATCTGCAAGCTTTTTCAGCACAGAAAAGTTTTTGGCTGCATTTTTGGGCTGTGTGCTTTTCTTGATCTCAATCGGATACAAAGTTGCATTTTGATAGATCAGCAGATCGATCTGTGAAGCGCATTGTTGGAATATGGCTGTATCAGCAGGACAAGTCCGGAAGTCACCAGAAGTGACAGCCATTGTTTCGCCGTAACCGAAGAGATCTCCATCTCATCTGCCAGCTCTGTATAATTGACATTGGAAGCTGTCCTCGCCGCAACGGCGCGGACAAAATTCAAAAAAAGCATCTCATCTGCAACCTTGGTGAGTTCTTTGATATCTCTCGTGACATACGTATCAATATATGATTCATAATACTGTTCAAGATCGATTTCTGGATCTTCATATAACCGCGGCATGGATCCCCTGTAGATCCGCTGAAAAATGTCCCTGGCATCCATCGCCATACTCTCTTCTCTTCGTCTCATCAGATGTTCCATATCAACAACAAACTTTCCGTGAAAGGTCTGCTGCACCTCCGCATTGGACAGGCCACTCAAGCGGACAATCCCCACTCTTCCGGCAAGCGATTCCGTGACGTTCTCCATCATATGAAACGCCTGCGATCCTGTCAGCCAGAAATCGCCGTTATTCTTATGCTCGTCTACATACATTTTAATATAGACGAACAATTCAGGAGCATACTGGACTTCATCGATCAGCACAGGCGGCTTATATCTCTGCAGAAAAAGTCCTGGATCCTCCTTCGCCAGCCCCCGTATTGTCGGATTATCCAGCGAGACGACCGTTCGATCCGGGGCTGCCATTTTCGTCAGAAGCGTTGTTTTGCCGACCTGATGCGGTCCTGTCACGAGCACAACGGGAAATGTCCTGCTCGTTTTTGCGATCGTCTGTTCCAATATACGCTCATAGTACATGTATCTGCACCTCCCTGCCATAAGGAACTATTCAAAAATAACCTGTACCTTGAGTATAGCATATTTCCCGCCTGCCCTTACTCAAACTGTGCCCGATACATCTGGTAATAAAATCCTTCCCGCTCCATCAGCTCCCCGTGCGTCCCCTGCTCCACGATCTCTCCATGGTTCACCACCAGGATCACGTCCGCGTTCTGAATGGTCGAGAGCCTGTGGGCGATGACAAAACAGGTCTTGTGCTCCATCAGTTTCCGCATCGCCTGCTGGATCTGCTGTTCCGTCCTCGTGTCGACGTTGGAAGTCGCCTCGTCGAGAATGAGCATCGGTGCGTCCAGCAGCATCGCCCTCGCGATCGTGAGCAGCTGCTTCTGCCCCTTTGAGATGTTGGTTCCCTCATCCGTGAGCACCGTGTCATAGCCCTGCGGCAGCCGCCTGATGTACGAATGAATCCTGGCTGCTTTGGCGGCGGCCGTCACTTCCTCCAATGTCGCGCCCTGCCTGCCGTATGCGATGTTGTCAAAGACCGTCCCCTCAAAGAGCCACGTGTCCTGCAGAACCATGGCGTACGCCCTGCGCAGGCCTGCGCGCGTCACATCGCAGATATCGTGACCGTCCACACAGATCCTGCCGGTGTCCACATCATAAAAGCGCATCAGCAGATTGATCAGCGTCGTCTTGCCGGCTCCGGTCGGTCCCACGACCGCCACCAGCTTTCCCGATGCAGCGTGCAGGTTCAGATTCCTGATAATCTGCTGGTCCTTCTTATATCCAAAGCACACATTTTCTAACACCACATCGCCCTCGACGGCTTCAAGTTCCAACGCGGCTGTACGGTCCGCGGCTTCCGTCGGCTCATCGAGCATATGAAACACACGCTCCGCGGCGGCGAGCGCGGACTGCAGCTCGCTCATGATATTCGCCGCCTCGTTGATCGGCCCGGAAAATTTTCTGGAGTATAATATAAAAGAAGAAATACTGCCAATGCGCATCTGTCCAGCCAGGAACAGCAGCGCCCCGAACATGCTCACCAGCGCAAGGGATAGATTATTGACAAAATTCACCGCAGGACCGACGACACTCCCGTAATACTCTGCCCTGTAATACGCCTCCACAGCCTCCTCATTTTTGCCGTCAAACTTATGGATCGTGTTTTCTTCCTGATGATACGCTTTGAGCGTCTTCTGCCCTGAGATCATCTCCTCCACAAAACCGTTCAGTTCACCCAGCCTGCGCGACCGCATACGAAACAGCGGGCGCGTCTTTCCCGTGATGAACTTTGTCAGCAGGACGGACAACGGCACTGTAAAGGCGAAGATCAGCACCAGCTTTGGCGAGATGACGACCATCATGGCAAACGCCCCGGCCACAGTGATCAGCGTGGTGAGGATCTGAACCAGGTCATTTGTGAGTGAAGCGTTGACCGTATCAATGTCATACGAGATCCGGCTGATGATATCCCCTGTCTGGTGGGTGTCAAAATACCCGACCGGAAGCGCCAGCAAATGTGTGAAGACGTCCTCCCTCATCTGATATACGACCTTGCGGCTGATATGGATCATCAGCACCGACAGGATATACGATAAGATCGAAGAGATCACATAAAAGACCACCATGAGCCCCACATAATAAAACACGCGCGAAAAATCCACTTTTCCGACGCCCGGCTCGATGGCATCGATCGCATAGCCTGAGAGCATCGGTCCCACCAGCGCCAGCAGGTTGCTTCCCACTGTCAGGATAAGTGCCAGCAGTACCAGATACCTGTACTGTATCATGTAACCGCCAAGCCGCAAAATCGTCTTTTTGCGGTTCTTTGGTTTCTCATACTTTTTCTGCCCTTCCGCCATAACTTACCTCCGACAAATCCAAATCACTGTTACATCTGCGAATCACGGATCTCCCTGTACACTTCGCAGTGCTCCAGAAGCTCCTCGTGCGTCCCGTACCCGATCATCTTCCCGTCCTCGAGCACCATGATGTGATCTGCGTGCAGTATCGAACTGACACGCTGTGCGATGATCAGCTTCGTCGTGTCCGCAAAGTGCGCCGACAGCTCATGGCGCAGGGCGGCATCCGTCTTATAATCCAGTGCGCTCGAGGAATCGTCCAGGATCAGGATATCCGGCTTTGCCGCCAGTGCCCTCGCGATCAGTATGCGCTGTTTCTGCCCGCCGCTCAGATTGGCTCCGCGGATATTGATCTGATCATCGTACCCCCGTCCCGCTTCCTCGACAAACTCTTTTGCCTGCGCGTGCGCGATCGCATTTCTGATGTCCTCGTCTGACAGTGTCCGTCCCATACGGACATTCTCCGCAATGGAGTCCGCAAAGATCGTGTCATTCTGAAAGACCACGCCGAACCTTTCCCTGAGCCTGCCAGCCGGCATGGTGCGGATATCCTCGCCCTCTATATAGATCTTTCCCTGATCGATCTCATAAAAGCGCATCAGCAGCGCGGCAAGCGTGCTCTTCCCCGATCCGGTCGCGCCGATGATGCCAAGCGTCTCCCCTTTTTTCAGCGCAAAACTGATATCCGCCAGATTTGGCTCTGCTTCCGTCTGACGATAGGAAAATGTCACATGCTCAAAACGGATATATGCCTCATCTTCCGCGCGCTTTTCACACTGCATGGACTGCGTTCTGTCCGGCACATCGATGACTTCCATGATACGGTCTGCGGAGGCAACTGCCCTGGAGATGATGACAAACATTTTTGAAATGTTGATCATGGCATTTAATATGATTGTAAAATATGTAAGAAATGCGAGGATCTTGCCCACCTCGGAGGTTCCCTGGTTCACCCTGTACGCGCCGACGATCACGACAAACACCAGTCCGAGATTCAGAAACAGGTTTGTGGCCGGATTGACGACAGCCATCGTGATATCTGCCTTTCGCTCCAGCGTGACCACCTTTTGGTTCAGTGTATCGTATTTCTGTGCTTCGCAGTCCGTCTTTGAGAGCGCTTTGATCACGCGGATCCCTGCGATATCCTCCCGCAGCAGGCGCACGAACTGATCGACAGCCCTCTGCAATGCATTGTACATGGGAATACTTTTTCTGGAAAAATAGTAAGTGACAAACGCTGTGACGGGCATCACCGAGACCAGCACAAGCGTCAGGACCGGATCGAGCGTCAGCGTCACGAGGATACCGCCGATCACCAGGATCGGCGCCCGCACGCCAAGCCGCTGCACCCGCCCCAGCATCTGCTGGATATTGTAGGTATCTGTCGTGAGCCTTGAGATTAGGGACGGCTTTGTAAGATCGTCCGTCCTCGCATTGGAGAGCCACATGACCTTCACGAACAAGTCATGGCGTATCGTTTCCGTCGTATCCCTTGCCACCCTGGACGCCATGCGGTTCGCTATGACATTGAATGAGAGTGCGAGCACCGAACAGACCAGCATCACGAATCCCCATACAAAAACAGCGTTGCGTCTGCCCTGCGGGATCACGGTATCGATCATATACGCCAGGATCCAGGGCAGACACAGATCCATGATCGTCCCGATAAATTTGATGGAAAATCCCAGCAGCATCCGTCCATAGTAAGGTCTTAGATATTTTGACAGTACTGTTTTCATATCCCCTCCACAAATCACTTAATCAGCAGACCATTCACCCTCTGCCAGAAACGCCCTTGCCATGTCGTCCGCCCTTCTGATGATCTCCTTTGAGAATCCGATGATCTCCAGGAGCTTTATCGCGTTCCTGGTATGCGCCCTTCCCTCAAGGAGCCTGTATGAGAAAAGTACATCATCGTTTTTGACCTCCTCCTCAAAATGATAATTGTCATAATGCCGCTCGAGCAGATGCGTCAGCTCGATGTCATGCGTCGCCGCGAAACAGCGGATCCCCTGCTGTGACAGCCGCTCTAAGATCTGTGTCGACGCGGCGATGCGCTCCACCGTATTGGTGCCCCGAAGCACCTCATCCACAAAACACAAAAGGGGGGTGTCATCCTTCGCGCACGCCGCATCCATGATGCGCTTGAGCGCTTTGATCTCCACGATATAGTAGCTCTCGCCGCTGTCAAGGTTATCCCGCAGTGACATGGAAGAATAGATCCTGTAATAATTGCCCTTGTACATTTTTGCCGCGCAGGTATGGATCGTCTGCGCCAGAATGGCATTGATCGCCGTCATTTTCAAGAAGGTGGATTTGCCCGATGCATTCGAGCCTGTGATGATCATTCCCCGGCGCTGTGAAAAGCTGTTTGCCACAGGCTCGTCGATACAGGGGTGAAATCCCTCGCTGATCACAAAGCGGCTGTCACAGCCAGTCTGCAGGAACGGCGTCGTATAATAGGGGAGCGCCGCCCTGAAATATCCAATGGAGATCACGGCATCTATATAGCCGATATCCCCGGCAAGCCCGATGATCTCCCGCCTGTTCTGATGAACGATGTTGAGCATTTTGTTAAACCGGATCAGGTCGATATGTGTCAGCATCTTGATATAATCAAACAGCAGTTCATCAATATTCCCGGTGGAGGCATTCATTTTCAGCACCATCCCCGAGTTTTTCTCAAAGTCCTTAAAGCTTCCCCGCTCCGATCTCAGCGTTGAAACATAATCGCCCATCTCCGGACCATAATCATGCTTGATGATGTCGTCGGCACAGCGGAGCATGCGCGTGATATAGGAAAATGTCGTCACGTAAGGTGCCGCGATCCCTTTCTCCTTCATATAAGTCACGATATTAAAACATGCTGCCGCGATCAGCATCGGTACGCCCAGCGAAGTCCGCACAAAAAGCACCGCGACCGACACAAGCAGCAGCAGGATACAGCCGTAATGCATCCCGTTTCCGCGCACGCCCAGCTCATCAAGATAATCGAGATAGTCAAAGAGCGCGTATTTTCCTGTGTGCCCCAGATCTTTGAGGGACATCATCGTGTCAAGCCGCTCCTTCTCGTTCTCCATCATATAGCGGATATGCGCTTCCATTTTCTCCTGTCTGCCGTCTCTGTCATCCACAGCAGGGCAGCGCAGCATCGCATAGAGATACTCCTCACCCGACGAGGACTGTGTGAAATTCATGCGCGCAAAGATATTGTCCATGGACAGGTCATTCCAGGTGATCTCGTCAATGTCATTCCCAATACTGCATTTTTCATCACGCGTGTGCCAGTAATAACGCGAGATCCTGTCAAGCTCCTCCGCACTGTAAGTCCTGTCCGGGAAACTGCCGTAAAGCTCTTTGAGCTGGCTGCGGTATTTTTTCCTGCGGCGCTTCTCCTCCACAGCCCCCCGGATCATCACGTATAAAAAAACGGCAGCGAATATTAAGAATAATATTGTGATCTCCATATTTTCCTCCAAATCGAGTTTTTTTATGCACAGACCCGTGCAGATGAAATATGCCGCTAAGGCGGCGCACGGGTCGCGCACGAGCAGGGGAAAAAGCCACTCCCCTACTCGATCTCCGGATCACAGATTATCCGGTCCGAATCCCTCGGGCAGCAGTTCTGCGAGCGTCCGCTCCACATACTGCTCCTCCGAGACCGCCGTAATGATCCGAAATTCTGCGGGATCACAGAATTCCATCATGACCTGCCTGCACACCCCGCAGGGATAGGCGTAGCTTGTCGGCGCGCCCCGATAGCCGCCGACGATCGCGATCGCCTCAAACGCGCGCTCCCCCTCGCTCACCGCCTTAAAAAATGCCGTCCGCTCCGCACAGTTTGTCGGCGTGTAGGCGGCATTTTCAATGTTACAACCCTTGTAAACCCGCCCCTGCTTTGTCAGAAGCGCCGCACCGACCATGTATTTTGAATATGGCACGTAAGCCATCTCTCTTGCCTCCAATGCCAGTCGGATCAGTTCCCTGTTCTCCATATCTGTCCTCTCCCTCACCGTTGATTTGCTGATTCTGTCGATCCGATATCACTATATTCCTTCATGGTCGTATTATAGCACACCCTCATCTTAAATAAAAGAAATTTATCAATAGAAACTCCTTATTCACAGCCTGCGACAAGACAGAGATCAATCGTGGAACTTTTTATAAACACTATGAGAACTGTTACGATCTATTGGAAAAAATTGAATCAGAAGGAATTCAGGAATTTGAAAAAGTACTTGCCTCCTTTGAAGCTAACGGCGCACATGCCGCAGTAATTGCCATACATTGCATCATTACATTTTCCATGCATATAGCAAAGGGCCTGTCGGACTGACAAGCCCCATGCTGAGGAAGTATACCGCAAAGGCGACATGCGGGGTGCGCGGCGGGCAGGAATGTCTTCCCTGCCCGCCCATACTTTTTCAAATGTTCCGTCATCCAGGCGCGGGATCCGGAAACTCAAAAACGATGCCTTCCGGCTGCAACCCGCTCTTTTCTCCCGTCAGGCAGAATAATGTCCGCACTGGTATTTGCCGGAATGACAAACTCATATGAAAACTTTCCGCCCTCGTCGCAGTGCCAGCCGCTCTCGATATCCCCGACCGGCGAATGGTACACAGCCTTCGCGTAATCCAACATGCTGCATGGCTGCGGCTTTATCTCGATCCTGCCATCAACGAGATGGATACCGCACACGCCCTCAAACAGCCAGCCTGTGACCGCCCCCTTGGAATAGTGGTTTAAGGATGCAGCGGGCACGCCTTTCTCGTTGATTCCGTCCCATGTCTCCCAGATGGTCGTGGCGCCCTTCTTCACCTGGTAGAGCCAGCCCGGCATTGTGTCCTGCAGGAGCAGCTTATACGCTGTTTCCACATACCCGTAATCCGCGAGTACCGCGCACAGCTGAGGTGTCGAGAGAAATCCTGTATTGAGATGATAATCGTTCTGCTGCACCAGACGATTGAGGTCGTCCGCCGCCTGTCGTTTCTCTTCCTCTGTCAGCAGTTCAAAAGTGATCGCCCGCACGTACTCCGCCTGCCGGTCGGAGTGAATCCTGCCGTCCTGCACCGCAATATAGCGGAAGGCTTTCCCTGCATTTTCCGCCATCGTGCGGTAATGCTCTGCATCCTCCGGTTTTCCCAGAATCTGCGCAATCTCCGCAAGCATCTGCCCGGAGCGCGCAAAATATGCGGTGGCAACTTTTTGCTGCGGCGTCCGCATCGCTGATGTGCCGTCAACATCCGGCTCACACCACTCGCCGTAATCAACCCCTGTCTCGATGGTATGATCGCGGTATGGATTCCGCTTCATCAATTCCGCAGCGTCCTCCGGATTATTCTTCGCACGCCCTTCCAGAAAGGCATACCACTTCTGCATCATCGCGTAATTTTCTTCCAGAATCCGCACGTCCCCGTACCGCTGATAAAGCACATACGGCACAATAATGCATGCGTCGCCC
>Ga0137306_101361_pt1 | contig 25337 bp, 23 predicted proteins | sample Inofroosms_March_FD_97187 | JGI IMG/M metagenome (GOLD analysis project Ga0137306, IMG submission 97187) | Mouse cecal microbial communities from Vienna, Austria - N-Acetylneuraminic and N-Acetylglucosamine D2O microcosms_March | ecosystem: Host-associated > Mammals > Digestive system > Large...
TCTGTTTCAGAAATTGTTCTATTCATTTTTGTATGCTTATGTAGAGGAAATAGCTGATAACAAAATTGAAAAACTGATAGTTTTTATAGTGATATGCGTTTTCGGCGGCATGATCTTTTATGGTATAGAATCCAAAGCTTCCAAGTTTATTATAAAGCGTACTAAAAATAACATAAGCAAATCAGATAAAAAAATATGTGTACTGTTTGAAAAATCAGTAAAAAGCAGATAATCATTAAAAATTATGGCATGATATTTATTTTATATCAGGAAGAATTAAAGTATACTTATACTATACACCTGTAACAAAATTCTATAAAAAGTAATAGGGCAGGGGGTACTTATGATGAAAATCGGAATAATTGGATTTGGCTATATGGGCCATTTCCATTATGAGAAGACAAAGCATTTTAAAGATTTGAAGAAAATGAGACCCCTTATGTGACGATTGAACAGATTATGAGACAGATGAAGATCGTTGAAACAGCGTTCATATCGGCGAAGAAAAATGAGGTAATCAAGGTAAATATACAGATCGAAATGGTGTTTTGGATTATAGGACGCTTGTACAGTAACCAGAAAACCAATAAAAAACCGGTTGACATTTAAGAAAAACCTGCTAAAATGTACCATAAGGCTCATAGAGAAAGGCCATGAAGGCGTCAGTAGACACTTATTTTCTGCCAGAGAGAAGGAATCACCGGCTGTAAGTTCCTTTCAGTTCAGATAAGCGTTCGAAATTCCCGCCGGAGCTGCGCGGCTGAACAGTAGACATAAGTAGGCTGCGACGGGTTGTGCACGTTACGCATGGAGAGTGTCTGTATCAGAGATACAGGAATCAGGGTGGTACCGCGATGAAATAATTCGTCCCTTCGTTTATCGAAGGGATTTTTTTATGCGCACGGGGCGGAGAGGAAATGTGACCGCTTGCCGCGGCCCCGCCCCGGCGCAGCGAGTAGGGAAAAATCCGCCCTGCTCGATCGCAGGCCCCCAAAAACAGAAACAAAAAGGAGAACATCATGAAAGAGCAGTTAGAAAAGATCAAAGCGGAAGCGTTAAAGCAGATTGAGTCTTCCGAAGCCCTGGACAGATTAAACGAGATCCGTGTGGCGTATCTCGGGAAAAAGGGAGAACTGACCAGTGTGCTGAAAAGCATGAAGAATGTAGCTCCCGAAGATCGGCCCAAAGTGGGACAGATGGTCAATGAAGCGAGAGAACTGATCGAGGCCAGGCTGGAGGAGACGAAAGCGGCTCTGGCCAGAAAGGCCAGGGAAGCACAGATGCAGGCAGAGGTTATTGATGTGACTCTCCCTGCCAAAAAAGCCAATGTAGGCCACCGTCATCCCAATACCATCGCTCTGGATGAGCTGGAGAGGATCTTTGTGGGCATGGGTTATGAGGTGGTGGAAGGCCCTGAGATCGAGTATGACGAATATAATTTTACGAAACTGAACATTCCCGAAGGCCACCCGGCCAAGGATGAGCAGGATACTTTCTATATCAATAAGGAGATTGTACTCCGCACTCAGACATCTCCGGTACAGGCGCGGACCATGGAGAAGGGCAAACTGCCTATCCGCATGATCTCCCCGGGCCGCGTGTTCCGGTCAGACGAAGTGGATGCCACCCACTCCCCATCCTTCCATCAGGTAGAGGGACTGGTGATCGACAAAAATATTACCTTTGCCGACTTAAAGGGAACTCTGGCCGAATTTGCCAAAGAACTGTTCGGCGAGGAAACCAGGGTAAAATTCCGCCCCCATCATTTCCCATTCACGGAACCCAGCGCGGAGATGGATGTCAGCTGCTTTAAATGCGGGGGGAAAGGCTGCCGTTTCTGTAAAGGAACCGGCTGGATCGAGATCCTGGGATGCGGCATGGTCCATCCTCATGTATTCGAAATGTGCGGCATCGACCCGGAGATCTATACCGGTTTCGCTTTCGGCGTAGGCTTAGAGCGTATCGCCCTTCTGAAATACGAGATCGACGATATGCGGCTGCTCTACGAAAACGATATAAGATTCCTGAAGCAGTTTTGACCGTGTCCGTCGGACTCAGCCGGAGTAGAAAGAGACGGGCCAGGTACACATTAACAACAAAAAAGGAGTACAATCATTATGAATACAGCACTTTCATGGATTAAAGCATACGTTCCGGATCTGGACGTGACTCCCCAGGAGTACACCGACGCCATGACCTTATCCGGGACCAAGGTAGAAGGCTATGAGTGTCTTGATAAAAATCTGGAAAAGATTGTAACAGGACAGATCAAGAAGATCGAGCGCCACCCGGATGCGGATAAACTGATCATCTGCCAGGTGGACATCGGGACGGAGACCATCCAGATCGTCACCGGAGCTCCCAATGTAAAAGAAGGGGACAAAGTACCCGTGGTGCTGGACGGAGGAAAAGTGGCAGGAGGCCATGACGGGGGACCTTTGCCGGAGGACGGGATCCGGATCAAGAAAGGCAGGTTAAGGGGTATCGAGTCCAACGGTATGATGTGCTCCATCGAGGAGCTGGGATCGTCAAGAGACATGTATCCTCTGGCTCCGGAAAGCGGGATCTATATCCTGCCGGAGGACACGCCGGTGGGAGCGGACGCTATAGAGGTTCTGGGACTGCACGACACTGTGTTTGAATATGAGATCACTTCCAACCGGGTGGACTGCTACAGCGTCATCGGTATCGCCAGGGAGGCTGCCGCCACCTTCCGCAAACCTTTTATCCCGCCCGCAGTAACTCCTTCGGGCAATGATGAGGACATCCGTGATTACCTGAAGGTATCGGTGGAAGATCCTCATTTATGTCCCCGTTACTGTGCCCGCATGGTAAAAAATATCAAACTGGCGCCCTCCCCAGAGTGGATGCAGAGACGTCTGGCAGCCAGCGGCATCCGCCCCATCAACAATCTGGTAGACATTACCAACTATGTGATGGAAGAATACGGCCAGCCCATGCATGCCTTTGATTATGACCAGCTCGCAGGCCATGAGATCATCGTCCGCTGCGCCAAAGACGGAGACACCTTCCAGACCCTGGACGGCCAGGAGAGAAAACTGGATCACAATGTGCTGATGATCAACGACGGAGAGAAAGAAGTAGGCATTGCCGGGATCATGGGCGGTGAGAATTCCAAGATCACGGACAGCGTAAAGACCATGGTGTTTGAGGCCGCCTGCTTCGACGGCGTGAATATCCGCCTGTCTGCCAAGAAGCTGGGACTGAGGACCGACGCCTCGGGCAAATTCGAGAAAGGTCTGGATCCCAACAACGCTCAGGCAGCCATCGACCGGGCCTGTCAGCTGGTGGAAGAGCTGGGAGCCGGAGAAGTGGTGGGAGGGATCATCGACATCTACCCTGCCAGACGGACGGAAAAAAGGATCCCCTTTGACCCGGACAAGATCAACAGCCTGCTGGGCACGGACATTTCCCGGGAGGATATGACAGAATATTTTGGAAGGCTGGAGCTGACAGTAGACGAGACCACTCAGGAGATCATCGCTCCCACATTCCGTCAGGACCTGGAGCGTCCTGCAGATATCGCCGAGGAGGTGGCACGTTTCTTCGGATATGACAACATTCCCACCACCCTGCCTTCGGGAGAGGCCACCACAGGAGGGCTTCCCTACAAGCTGAGAGTGGAGGAGACTGCCAGGGAGATCGCGGAGTTCTGCGGATTCAGCCAGAGCATGACTTACTCTTTTGAAAGTCCCAAGGTGTTTGACAGACTGATGATTCCGGAAGATTCCGGTCTGCGTCAGGCCATCGAGATCTCCAACCCTCTGGGCGAAGACTTCAGCATCATGCGGACCACTCCGCTTCACGGGATGTTAAACTCTCTGTCCACCAACTACAACAGAAGGAATAAAGATGTCCGCCTCTACGAGCTGGCCAACATTTATCTGCCAGGAGCCCTTCCTCTCACGGAGCTTCCCGACGAACGGCAGCAGTTTGTCCTGGGGGCTTACGGGGAAGTGGATTTCTTCGACATGAAAGGTGTGATCGAAGAATTCTTTGACAAGACCGGGATGAAGAAGAAGCCTCATTACGATCCGCGGTCAGGAAAAACCTGGCTCCACCCCGGCCGTCAGGCCAACGTGGTCTATGACAATGTGGTGATCGGATATCTGGGAGAGGTTCATCCCGATGTGGCAGACAACTATAAGATCGGAGAGAAGACCTACATCGCCGTCCTGGATATGCCTGCGCTGCTGCCTTATACCACCTATGACCGCAAGTATGAGGGCCTTGCCAAATATCCGGCAGTGACGAGAGACATCAGCATGGTAGTCCCCAAGACCGTTATGGTGGGAGAGATCGAGGATATGATTGTCCAGAGAGGCGGCAGGATCCTGGAAAGCTGCAAGCTGTTTGATATCTATGAGGGAGCTCAGATCCTGGCAGGATATAAATCCGTGGCCTACTCCATCACCTTCCGGGCCAAGGACAGGACGCTGGAAGATAAGGAAGTGAATTCGGTCATGGAGAAGATCCTTCACGGACTGAGAAGCATGGGTATTGAACTGAGAGCATAAAGACGGAGAGACGAGGGAAAAAGGAGGAAGGGCATGGCCTCAGAAACTCAGCAGAAAAATGATTTTTCAAAAGGAAGCATCGTAGGCAATATCATGAGCCTGGCCGTGCCCATGACTCTGGCCCAGCTGATCAACGTGCTGTACAACATCGTAGACCGGATCTATATCGGCAGGATCCCGGACCACGCCACCCTGTCTCTGACAGGGCTGGGCCTGTGCCTTCCCATCATCTCCATGGTCATGGCGTTTGCCAATCTGTTCGGCATGGGCGGAGCTCCTCTCTGTTCCATCGAACGGGGCAGAGGCCGGCAGGATGAAGCGGAGAAGATCATGGGCAATTCTTTCTGCCTGATGCTGATTTTCGGTACGCTTCTCACCGTACTGGGGCTGTTGTTCAAGCGGCCCATGCTATATCTTTTCGGGGCCAGTGACCAGACCTTTCCCTATGCGGACAGCTATGTGAGCATCTATCTTCTGGGAAGCGTTTTTGTCATGATCGGCCTGGGGATGAACAGCTTTATCAACAGCCAGGGCTTCGGAAAGGTGGGGATGATGACCGTCCTTCTGGGGGCGGCGGCCAACATTGCCCTGGACCCTGTCTTCATCTTTACCCTGAACATGGGAGTCCGGGGCGCCGCTCTGGCCACGGTGATCTCCCAGGGTTTAAGCGCGGCCTGGATCTTTCTTTTCCTCACGGGTCCGAAGACCATCCTGAAACTTAAGAAGACGTGCATGAAACTGGAGAAGAAGAGAGTGAAAGACATCGTTGCCCTGGGACTTTCCGGATTCACCATGTCCATCACCAACAGCCTGGTCCAGATCATGTACAATGCAACCCTCCAGACTTACGGAGGCGACCTGTATGTGGGAGTCATGACGGTAATCAATTCCGTCCGGGAGGTGGTCAGCATGCCCGTCCAGGGAGTGACCAACAGCGCCCAGCCGGTCATGGGATATAATTACGGCGCGGGAGAGTACAGGCGGGTCAAGCAGGCTATCGCTTTTACTTCCGTCGTGGCCATCGTGTATACTGCGGCGGTGTGGATGCTGGTACACGGATTCCCGGAATTTTTCATCAGGATCTTCAACCAGGATACAGACCTGATAGCTGCCGGGATCCCGTCCATGCAGATCTATTATTTCGGATTTTTCTTTATGTCCCTGCAGTTTTCGGGGCAGGCGGTTTTCGTGGCTCTGGGAAAGGCCAAATATGCGGTGTTCTTTTCCATTTTCCGCAAGGTGATCATCGTGATGCCTCTCATCTGGCTGCTGCCCCGCCTGGGCGGCCTGGGAACCAGAGGAATCTTCGCCGCAGAGCCGGTGTCCAATCTTATGGGCGGCACCGCCTGTTTTGTGGTGATGCTGGTCACGATTCTGCCGGAGCTTAAAGACGGCAGAAAGCCGTTGAAGGAGGTATAAGGAGAAACTTAAGAAAACTTAACCGGGCCCCTATTTGCCTTATGACCATTCTTTGTGTATAATGGAATTGTCAAAGGAGGAAATCATGAAAATTTTGAATCAAACAACCGGCACCGGAGCCCTGGTAAAAAAATTCTTTCGCTTTATCATTCCGTCTATCCTGTCGATGCTGACCTTTTCCATCTACACCATGGTAGACGGGATTTTTGTGGCCAGAGGGGTGGGAGAGAAGGCTCTGGCGGCAGTGAATCTGTCTTCTCCCTATAATTCGGCCATGTTTGCCTTCGGCATGCTGATCGCCGTTGGGATGGCTACGGTCATCGGTATGGAGCTGGGAAGAGGCCGTCAGGAGCGGGCCAGTGAGCTGTTTACCCAGAATCTGCTGGTATCTGCCCTGGCAGCTTTCGTGATAACGGCAGTGACGCTCCTGAACCTGAGAAGTATCGCAGAGTTTCTGGGAGCCACGGAGGATACTTTGGACCATGTGATGGAATATGTGGGAACGGTATCGCCCTTTGCCGTGTTTTTTATCTGTGCCTACAATATGGAGATCCTGATCAAGACAGACGGCACTCCGGTGATCTCTCTCATAGGAGTGGGGATGGCCGGCCTGACCAATGTGGTCCTGGACTGGTTTTTCGTGATGATCCTGGGATGGGGAGTGAGGGGAGCCGCTTTTGCCACGGGCCTGGCTCAGATCACTTCCGTTGTTCTGTACCTTGTATATTTTACCAGATTTTCCAGGGTTCTCTGTTTCCGCAGGTTCCGGTGGGACAAAGCCATCTACAAAAAGACCATTCCCCTGGGAGTGGGCGACGGAATCACGGAGTTTTCCAACGGCATCGTGATCTTCCTGTTTAACCGGGCCATCTTAAAGCTTCTGGGGGAAGACGGTGTGGTCAGCTACACGGTCATCGGATATGTAAATACCCTGGTGCTGATGATGATGTCCGGCACGGCTCAGGGGATGCAGCCCATATGCAGCTTCCACCACGGAAGAGGGGAGTGGGAGAACTGCAGGCTGCTGCGGAATCTCGGCCTTCTCACCGGAGCCCTGTTCGGGATCGCAGGCTGGACTGCCTGTGCCCTGGGCGGAGGCATGATCGTATCCCTGTTCCTGGAAAAAAACAGTCCGCTGTTTGGAGCTACCGTAGCTGCCCTCCAAAGCTATTCCTGGGCCTTTCTGGTCATGGGGATCAATGTGGTTGCAGGTGCCTTTTTTACTTCCGTCTGCCGGGTTTCCATGGCGTTCCCCATCTCTCTGGGACGGGGGCTGGTGCTGCCGGTCCTGTCTGTTGCTTTTGTATTCCTCACAGGACAGGGCAGTCTGATCTGGTACGCCGGATTCATGGCAGAGGGGCTGTGTCTGGTGATGACTCTGTGCTTTCTGCGCATGTCCAGGAAGAGTACTTTGGAGATCAGCGTATAAAATATGAAAAAATGGCCATCCTGATACTGCGTATCGATTGGGAAGGAGGCCATTTTTTATGTTGGAAAAATATGAGATTGCCAGGGTCAAAGGACGGGAGATCCTGGATTCCAGAGGGAATCCCACAGTAGAAGTAGAGGTGACTCTTGACGGAGGCGCAGTGGGAAGGGCAGCAGTGCCTTCCGGCGCTTCCACGGGAAAATTCGAGGCCGTGGAGCTGAGAGACGGAGGCCCCAGGTATCACGGGAAGGGAGTCCGAAAAGCCGTGGAGCATGTGAACACGGCTCTGGCGGAGGCCGTGGCTTTTGAAAATGCTCTGGATCAGCAGAAGATCGACCGGCTTCTGCGGGAGGCCGACGGGACGGACAACAAGTCCAGGCTGGGAGCCAACGCTGTCCTGGGAGTGTCCATGGCAGTGGCCAGAGCCGCAGCCTGCAGCCTGGAGATCCCGCTTTACCGCTATCTGGGAGGCATCGCAGGGTTTCGGATGCCCGTCCCCATGATGAATATCTTAAACGGAGGAGTCCATGCGGACAACACGGTGGATCTGCAGGAGTTTATGATCATGCCCATAGGAGCCGACAGCTTCGGGGAGGGACTTCGGATGTGCGCCGAGATCTACCAGACCTTAAAGAAGCTTTTAAAGACCAACGGCTACGGCACGGCAGTGGGGGACGAGGGCGGATTTGCCCCGGATCTTAAGAACACGGAGGAAGTCCTGTCTTATCTGGTGGATGCCATCAGCCTGAGCGGTTTTCAGCCGGGAAAACAGGTGGGCATTGCCATTGACGCGGCGTCCAGCGAGCTGTATGACGAGGCCTCGGGCATGTATGTATTTCCGGGAGAGAGCAAGATGACAGGACTCCGGGTGGAGCGCAGCGCCGAGGAGATGGTGGATTACTACAGAAGACTGGCAGAAGGATTTCCGGTTCTGTCTATTGAGGATGGACTCTGGGAGGAAGACTGGGAAGGCTGGCAGCTGCTGACAAAAGCCCTGGGGCATAAGCTGCAGCTGGTAGGAGACGATCTCTTCGTCACCAACACCAGAAGGCTGGCCCGGGGGATCGAGCTCGGTGCAGCCAACGCTATCCTGGTAAAGGTAAATCAGATCGGCACCCTGACGGAAAGCCTGGAGGCCATCGACATGGCGAAAAAAGCCGGATATAAGACCATCATCTCCCATCGGTCAGGAGAGACGGAGGATCCTATCATAGCAGACATTGCCGTGGCAGTCAACGCAGGGCAGATCAAGACAGGAGCCCCCTGCAGAAGCGACAGAGTGGCCAAATACAATCAGCTGCTGAGAATCGAGGAAGAGCTGGAAGGAAAGTAACATTCCCGGGGATCTCTCCCGAAAAAAACAAAGTTCTGGTTGTTTTTCCTGGAAAAGTATGCTATGATTACGGTGTTTGACTATAGGAGGTGTGAAAGCATGCTGAAGTTAATCTTGACCATCGTGTTTGTTGTTATATGTGTAGCTCTTACCATTATTGTGCTGCTTCAGGAGGGCAAGTCTTCCGGACTGGGCTCCATCAGCGGTATGGCAGACAGCTACTGGGGCAAGAACAAGGCTCGTTCCATGGAAGGCAATCTGGAGAAGATCACGAAGTTTGCGGCTGCGGCAGTACTTTTGCTGGCGCTGGTTTTAAATGTAATCTGGTAAGACACGGAACAGACACCCTTGGCGACAAGGGTGTTTTTCGTGACAGGAATATCCACAATATAACAGGGAGGGAATATGACAGAAGACGTATTGAAACAGAGAAAACAGATGCTGACGGATTTGTTTCAGGACAAGACATACACACCTATGAAGCTGAAAGAACTGGCCGCGTTTCTGGAGATTCCCAGATCTCAGAGGGATGAGCTGAAGGAGGTTCTGGATATCCTTGTGGCAGAGGGGAAGATCGGGATATCGAAAAAGGGCAAGTACGGACTGCCCCGGGAGTCTGCCCTGGTGGGAGTGTTCGCCGGCCATGCCAGAGGTTTTGGATTCGTGACGGTGGAGGGACTGGAACAGGACGTCTTTATACCTGCGGAGCGTACGGCCGGGGCCATGGATAAGGACCGGGTACAGATCTCGGTGGAAAACGGTCCGGCCCGCGGAAAGCGGCAGGAAGGAACCGTGGTAAAGATCCTGGAACGGGCCAACGGCACTGTGATCGGATATTACCAGAAGAACAAAGGGTTCGGCTTTGTGCTGCCGGATAATCAGAGACTGTCCCAGGACATCTTCATCCCTCAGGGGAAGGACATGGGAGCCGTCACCGGCCATAAGGTGGTTGTAAAGATCACGGATTTCGGCGGCGAGAAGAAGAAACCGGAAGGCATGGTCACGGAGATTATCGGCCATGTCAATGATCCGGGCACGGATATTCTGTCCATCATCAGGGCCTACGATCTGCCGGAGGAATTTCCGCCGGAGGTCATGAGACAGGCAGCTCTGATGCCGGACAGGGTTGATGAGCGGGAGACGGCAGGAAGACTGGACCTGCGCCATATCCCTACGGTGACAATCGACGGGGAAGAGGCGAAAGATCTGGATGATGCCATCACCATTTCCAAAGAAAATGAAGATCACTATACGCTGGGAGTCCACATCGCCGATGTGACCCACTATGTCCGGGAGGGCAGCCCGTTAGATGAGGAAGCCCTGAAAAGAGGGACCAGCGTCTATCTGGTGGACCGGGTTATCCCCATGCTCCCTCACAGACTGTCCAACGGCATCTGTTCTCTCAATGCCGGCGAGGACCGTCTGGCCTTAAGCTGCATCATGGAGATCGACGGGAGGGGAACGGTGATCGGGCACCAGGTGTCGGAGACGGTGATCCGGGTGGACCGGCGTATGACCTACACGGCAGTCAATGCCGTGATCACGGACCGGGATCCCGGGACCATGAAAGAATACGAAGAACTGGTTCCCATGTTTGACCTGATGAAAGAGCTGGCAGATATCCTCAGGGCCAGGAGGAGACAGAGAGGATCCATAGACTTTGACTTTCCGGAGAGCAGGATCATCCTGGATGAACAGGGCAGGCCGGTGGATATCAGGCCATATGAGCGCAATGCGGCCACCAGGATCATCGAGGATTTTATGCTTCTGGCCAATGAGACCATTGCAGAGAACTATTTCTGGCAGGAACTGCCTTTTGTATACCGGACTCACGATTACCCGGATCCTGAGAAGATGAAAAGGCTGGGAATCTTTATCAATAATTTCGGATATTCTATCCGCACACAGAACGGAGAAGTCCATCCCAAGGAGATCCAGAAGCTTCTGGACCGGATCGAGGGGACTCCGGAGGAGGCCCTTATCAGCCGTCTGACCCTCCGCTCCATGCGGCAGGCCAAGTACAGTACCGTCTGTACAGGCCACTACGGCCTGGCGGCCAACTACTATACTCATTTTACGTCTCCTATCCGGCGGTATCCGGATCTGCAGATCCACCGGATCATCAAGGAGAATCTGAGAGGAGGCGTGACGGAGAAGAGGATCGTTCACTATGACAGGATCCTTCCTGAAGTGACAGTCCAGTGTTCTGCCATGGAGAGACGGGCCGAGGAGGCGGAGCGGGAGACGGATAAGCTGAAAAAATGCGAGTATATGTCCCGTCATATCGGAGAGGTCTATGAGGGGGCCATATCAGGAGTCACCAGCTGGGGACTTTATGTGGAGCTTCCCAACACTGTGGAAGGACTGATCCGGGTGAGTGAGATGAAAGGTGACTATTTCGTTTTCGACGAGGAACACATGGAGATGGCAGGGGAAGCCACCAACATCCGATACAGGCTGGGACAGAAGGTCCGGGTTCAGGTGGCGGGAACGGACCGGATGACCAGGACCATAGAATTTGTCCTGTGGGATGATCCGTCAGAAGACTGAAAAGGGGAAAAAAGTTATGGGGAAAGAAACGACCAAACTGATCGCCAACAATAAAAAGGCGTATCATGATTACTTTATCGAGGATAAGTACGAGACAGGGATCGAGCTGTTCGGCACGGAGGTGAAATCCATCCGCATGGGCAAATGCAGCATCAAGGAGTCTTTTGTCCGGATCGAGAAGGGGGAAGTGTACATCTACGGGATGCATGTCAACCCTTATGAGAAGGGAAATATTTTTAACAAGGATCCTCTCAGAACAAGGCGGCTTCTGCTCCACAAGGCAGAGATCAGGAAACTGGGGGCCAGGATCGCGGAAAAGGGATACACCCTGGTTCCTCTTCAGGTATATTTTAAAGGAAGCCTGGTGAAGGTGGAGATCGGCCTGGCAAAGGGTAAGAAACTCTACGATAAAAGAGATGACATTGCCAGGAAGGATCAGCGGCGGGAGATCGAGAGAGAGACGAAGCAGACTTTTCGATAGGGAGAGACAGAACATATGACAGAACAGATAAAAAGGGCAAGGCAGAGAGAGACGGGGATCCGGGTCTTTCTGTCCGCCTGCGGAGTAATTGCCGTCAGCGGCATCATCCGGGTATATGGTCTTGATGATGTGATCTTCTTTAATAAAGGAGCCGTTTCTCTTGGGTTTTTCTTTCTGTGCTTTTTTATGCTGCCGGCAGTTTACAGGCACTGGAAGGAGGAACGCCGGGATTTTTTCATAGGATACGCCATGGCTCTGGGGCTGGTCTTTACGGAGATCCTGGGTACAGGCATGAGACTGGAAGTGGTCAGGGGAGGCGTGAGGCTGACTCTGTCCGGGGTCCTGGTCCTGGCAATGGCGTCGCTTATTCCGGCTCTTTTGGCAGAGCCTTTTTTTCACAGGCTGATCCGCTTTTCTTTCGGGTCATCTTCGAAAGGAAGAGAGGTTTCGCCTGACCGGGCTTTTCTGATATGGTGGGGACTCTTGTCTGCCTGGTATCTGCTCTGTGCCCTGGCTTTTTACCCGGGGCTGTACTGCTATGACATGGGCTGGCAGTGGTCGCAGTTTGTGGGCTGGAATTTTACCACCCATCATCCGCTTCTGCATACTCTGTTCGGAGGCGGTCTCATCGAACTGGGCCGGATAATTCTCGGGTCTTATAACCGGGGACTTTTTTTTCATTCCCTTGTCCAGCTTCTGTTTATGTCGGCGAGCATGGCCTTTGCCCTCAGATTTCTGGTAAAGAGGAAGACTCATCCCGCGGCGGTGAGGCTGGCAGGAGGTTTTTTCCTGCTGTTTCCATTTTTCCCGGTTCTCGGCATCAGCACCACCAAGGACACCATGTTCGGCATCTTTTTTCTCGTGGTTTTTGTGTGTATCTGCGATATGGTGGAGGAGAGACGCTTTTACAGAGGCCGGCGCCTGGCGGCGTTTATGGCTGCTGCCGTAATCATGTGCCTGTTCAGAAACAATGCCGTATACGGTCTGGGTATTCTGACCTGCTGTCTTCTCCTGGTCTGGCTGATACGGGTCATGGCCCACAGAGGCGGCAGCGGCGTTCTTCTCAGGGCCGCCCTTCTGTCCGTAACATGTATGGTCCTGAGCTGTGGGCTGTTCGCGGCTCTTGAGAAAGGTCTCCATGCAGACAAGGGCGGCAGGGAGGAGATGATGAGCCTGCCCATGCAGCAGATGGCACGTTCCTATGTCTATCATCAGGAAGAATTTTCGCCGGAAAACAGGGAGGAATTCCTCAGATTTTTCGACGAATCGTGGGTGATGAGATACAAATATTATGTATCGGATCCGGTAAAGGCGGGGATGCGGATGGAGAATTTTGAATTGGTTCCATTCCTCAGACTGTGGATGAAACTGGGAATGCAGTTTCCCGGAGAATATCTGAAATCTCCCCTCTATAATATGATGGGGCTGTGGTATATGGGTGGAGATTCCAGCTGCTACATGGAATACTCCATGTCCTCTCCCATCGATGAGGTGCGGGCCGTGGAGACGGTCAGCAAACTGCCTTTTCTGAAGGATTATTATTCCTGGTTTACGGATGAGCATCTGCAGAAATATCTTCCCGGGATTTCGGTTTTTTTCTATACATCTTTTTACAGCTGGTGTGTGATCCTGGCAGCAGGAGTCCTTCTGGCCAAAAGGAAGTATCTGCAGCTTCTTCTGCCTTTATTCCTGGTTTCCTACAGTTTTACCCTGATATTCGGACCCTGTATGATTGTCCGGTATTTTATGGGAGTGATGCTGTGCATCCCTGTTCTGGCGGCCGCCACCTTTGAGGATGACAAAACAAACAAGAGGTAACAGACACGAAAAAGAGCATGAAAAAGAAACTGACCGCAGCGGCTCTGCTGTGTATAGCCCTGACGATCCTGTTTTCTGTGACAGTGTTTGGCGGATGGGAGGAGCAGCGGAAATGGAAGTACCAGGATGAAAACGGAGATTATAAAACGGATCAGTGGTTTACCGACAGTTCGGGAAAGACTTACTATCTGGATGAAGAAGGATATATGGTAACCGGCTGGTTAAAAAAAGACGGCCAGACCTGGTTTTTTGACAGACAGGGGGTTATGGTTACCGGGCTGGCAGAGATTGACGGAAAGGCCTGGTATTTTCAGGAGGATGGAAGCCTGTACGCAGGCGATAGAACCATAGGGGACCGGCTCTTTCATTTTACCGAAGACGGGGTGCCGTGTCCGGAAGGAACTATGGATTACGCCCCGGCCTACAATTCCGGCGGGACCCCTACAAGGGAATCAGGGAATCCCTGAAAGGGAGGATGTTTCCCGTGAGGATCAACGGATTTACGTTTGAAGGCTACGGATATCCGGATCCTGTTTTTTATCCTCATCTATTTCTCTATATTCCTGCGGTGCTCAGCCTCATGGGAGTGCCTTTTGGGGCTTCGGTCCATACGTTTCTTCTGCTTGTCAACTGGTCCGGGGCTCTGGCCATGTATTTTTGCGGAAAGAAGATGTTTGACTGCAAATCTGCCGGCTGTATCAGCAGCATGCTCTACACCATGGGGATTTACCGTCTATGCAACGAGTACATAAGGGCAGCTTACGGGGAAGTCCTGGCCATGGTGTTTTTCCCGCTGGTGATCTGGGGATTATACGAGCTGTTCTATGGACAGGAGAAATACTGGATCCTGCTTCCCATAGGGTTTACAGGTATTTTTCAGAGCCATCTCATCAGTACGGTGCTGGTGGCAGCCGGCTGTGTGATATTCGGACTGGCAGGTATCAGGCAGCTGAGAAAGAAGAACCGTCTCATAGCCCTTTTTAAAGTCATGGCGGTTACCCTGTGCATGAATCTGTGGACTCTGATCCCTCTGCTCCAGTATATGTCTACGGAGATGGATACCTCTTCTCTGCAGTTTCATGCAGAAGAGACTCTGACTCCCTGGCCTCTGTATCTGACCGTGTTTCCACTGGCTGAAGGAAGCACGCCCGAAGTCGGAGCCGACATGTCGTCAGCCATGCCCCTGTCTCTGGGACTGGCTTTGATCTGCGGTATCGTGCTGCTGCTGGCTTTTCGCTTTGTGAAAAAAGAAAAGCTGCCTGTCAGAGTCCGTGTTCTTTTATGGACAGGTATAGGACTGCTGGTCATTGCCAGCGATCTGGTTCCGTGGCATCTTCTGGTGAAGGTTCCTGTATTGAAAACGGCATCTTCCTATATTCAGTTTTTATGGCGTTTTATGGCGATCGCTTCCTGCTGCCTTTCTCTTGCGGTGTCCTACGGAGTCTGTCAGATGTGGAATAAGAAAAACAGAGGATTGCTTTATATAGGAGTCCTTACGGCAGCCATGATATCTTCCCAGTATTTTATAGCCCAGGTCAACAAGGCTCCGGCCGACGTCTGGACAGAATACAATGTCAGTTCTGCAATTAAAAAAAATGAGTATCTGTATCCGGGAACCCGGCAGAACTGCTTTAACGGACAGGCTTATGTTTCAGGAGAGAATGTGAAGATTACAAACCTGGAGAGAGGCACCCTTTCGGTCCGCTGCAGTTACGAGAACCGGGAAAATGCACAAGGAGCCTGGATCGAGATGCCCCTCCTGTATTTCCCGGGCTATCGGGGAGAAGACGGAAACGGAAATCCGCTGCCGGTGGAGAGGGGGAATAACAATCAGGTCCGGGTACATTTTTCCGGTCCTTCAGGAGAGATTCATGTCTTTTTCAGGGAACGGAGGCTGTGGAGAGCGGCAGAACTGGTATCGCTCCTGACTGCCGCCTGGTTCATATGGGAGATCTGCCGTCACCGGTCAGAGCTTTCGGAAGAAAGGTGAAGATATTGCTGATGAGTCTGGATCAGACGGAACTCAAAATCCTGCCGGGTCTTGCGGATCATGGTCTGCAGGATGATGCCGGAAAACAGGGTAAGCAAGGCCGCGATGACGCAGAAACCGCACACGATCAGAGTGGGGTAGCGGGGGACCAGTCCGGTTTTTAAGTATTCCCCGAAGACCGGGAGGAAAAACAGCCCGGCCAGCAGCGTCATAAGCAGAGAGAGGCTGCCGAAAAAGGACAGAGGCTTGTAATCTCTGTACAGCCGGAGGATGGTCTTTAATACCTTGGCTCCGTCGGAAAAGGTGTTCAGCTTGGAGACACTTCCCTCCGGACGGTCCCGGTATTCGATGATCACGTTCCTGATGCACATGTTTTTATCCACTGCGTGGATACTCATCTCCGTCTCGATCTCAAAACCCTTGGACAGGACAGGAAAAGTCTTTACAAACTGATAGCTGAAGGCCCGGTAGCCGGTCATGATGTCCCGGATCTCGCTTTTGAAGAGATGGTTGATGCAGGCGCGGACCAGGGAGTTGCCGAAATTGTGAAACGGCCGCTTGTTCTCGGAAAAATAGGTGGAGGACAGACGGTCGCCCACCACCATGTCGGCGCTGTGTTCCAGCACTTCCGTGACCATGGCTCTGGCGGCATCGGCCGGATAGGTGTCGTCTCCGTCGATCATGATGTAGCATCGGGCATCGATCTCACGGAACATGCGCCGGACTACGTTGCCCTTTCCCTGAAGGGGTTCGTAGCGCACCACGGCTCCTGCCTGGCGGGCCAGTTCGTCGGTGTGGTCGGTGGAATTGTTGTCGTAGACATAGATCACCGCTTCGGGAAGAGCCTTTTTCCAGTCTTCCACTACTTTCCGGATGGTACGGCTTTCGTTATAACAGGGGATCAGCACTGCGATTTCATCTATCTGGTTCATGGATATTGCGTCTCCGTTTTCATAATTTTATAAAGAAATTGGTATGTCCATTATACAGAGATACCTGGTGTTTTTCAATAGAAAGCGGGAAAAAATAGAATTTGACACCGGACGGCAAATGTGGTAAAATAATTCTGTTATATACCGGTAACGGGCCTGTACTGGTTTCGACAGGGGTCATGCAGCTGGTGAAGCTATCCGCATGCGATGCGTTAAATGGCAAAATTAAAATTAAACGCTGAAGATAATTTAGCATACGCTGCTTAATTGCAGCCGTCAGCCTTAGTGCACTCACACATTAAGAACCTGGCGTCGATCTTGTGAGAAACGACATATGCGAAGCTTTGAGCATATGGGCGTATTATGAAGCTACTGAAACCGTCAGAGAGTCAGTCCCCGGGCGGCAGAGGGAATGTCAATTGGCTGACTATGATAGTAGAAGAACAGGGAATTGATTTTTGGACACGGGTTCAAATCCCGTCAGGTCCACTAGTTGTTTGGACAACAGAATATTTTTCAGGACGCTCCGTGAGATTTTGCGGGGCGTCCTGCCGACTTGGCAAGATATTCATTCAAATATTACTACCAGGAGGAAGCAGCCATGATCAGGATGGAGAACATCTGCAAATCGTACAGGGTTGCAAAAAGAAACGCAGGCTTTCAGGAAGCCTGCCGCACTCTGTTTCGGAGGGAATATGACATTGTCAGAGCTCTCGACCACGTCAGTTTTACCATTGAGGATGGAGAGATGATCGGATATATCGGTCCCAACGGAGCAGGAAAAAGTTCTACGATCAAGATTCTGAGCGGAATACTCACCCCGGACAGCGGAACCTGCGTCGTCAACGGCAGAACGCCGTGGAAAGACAGGCAAAACCATGTGCGTGATATCGGAGTTGTGTTCGGACAGCGGACTCAGCTGTGGTGGGATGTTCCCGTCATTGATTCTTATGAATTGCTGAGAGATATTTACTCGATTCCCCCTGAAGTTTATCATGAACATTTAGAGGAACTGACGGCTCTTCTGAATCTGGAGGAGCTTTTAAAGACTCCGGCCAGACAGCTTTCCCTGGGTCAGAGGATGCGGTGTGAGATCGCAGCCTCTCTTCTCCACGGCCCGAAAATTCTGTTTCTGGATGAGCCCACTATCGGCCTGGATGCCGTATCCAAACTGGCGGTGAGGGAGTTTATTCTGAGGCAGAACAGAGAACACGGCACGACCGTGATCCTGACCACCCATGACATGCAGGACATTGAGGCTCTGGCCCATCGGATCATCCTCATCGGAAAGGGCAGGGTGCTGATGGACGGAAGCCTGGACCGGCTTCGCGGAGGCGGAGAAACCATTGATGAGACGGTAGCGGAGCTGTACCGCTCCTATGATATATAGGAGGCTGCCCATGAAAAAGTATCTTTCTTTTTTTCGGCTTCGTTTTATCATGGGACTTCAGTACCGGGCTGCAGCCTGGGCCGGAGTGGCGACCCAGTTTGTCTGGGGAGGGCTGCTGATCGCCATGTTCCGTGGATTCTATGTGACCGAGCCGGAAAACTTTCCCATGACATTTCAGGCCACAGTCAATTATATCTGGTTTCAGCAGGCATTTTTGGCGCTGTTTGCGGCGTGGATGCTGGAAAGTGAGATTTTTGAATCCATCAGGGACGGGAATATCGTCTACGAACTGTGCCGTCCCATGAGAATCTATCCCTTGCTGTTTGTCCGGGCCATGGCCATGCGCATCTCCAGAGCGGGTCTCAGATGCTTTCCTGTTCTTCTGTTTGCCGCCTGTCTGCCAAAGCCTTATGGTCTGTCGGCGCCTGACGGCCCGGCGGCCTTTCTCCTGTTTCCTGTCTCCATGGTTTTGGGACTTCTGGTGACAGTGGCTTTTGGGACTCTGATCTATGGGGTTACCTTCTTTACCGTCTCCCCTGACGGGCTTCGGCTTCTGGTGACTTCATCCATGGACTTTTTCAACGGCGCGGTGATTCCGCTGCCCTTTTTTCCTGAGCGGATCAGAGAGGTCATGGAGATTCTGCCCTTTGCCGCCATGCAGAATGTACCTTTAAGGATCTACAGCGGAGATCTGGCGGGAGCAGAAGCCCTGAGAGCCGTGGGACTGCAGTGCTTCTGGCTGCTTCTGTTGATGGTTCTGGGTCAGACAGTGATGTCCGGGGCAGAGAAAAAACTTACAATACAGGGGGGCTGAAACCGTGAAACAATCGCTTGCTTTGTATCTTCGATACGTGTCCATCCATATAAAAAGCATGATGGAGTACAAACTTTCTTTCTTCATGACGGCGGCAGGGCAGTTTTTGGTATCCTTTAACGTGTTTCTGGGAATGTTTTTTCTGTTTCAGAGGTTTTCCACAGTGGCGGGATTTACCTACAGTCAGGTGCTTCTGTGCTTTTCCATCTTTCTCATGGAATTTTCTCTCGCAGAGTGTGTCGCCAGAGGGTTTGACACGTTTTCTGTAATTGTGAGAAAGGGGGAGTTTGACCGGATCATGGTAAGACCCAGGGGGCTGATCTTTCAGGTTCTGGCCAGCCGGTTTGAACTGACCCGTTTAGGCCGTATGCTTCAGGCTCTTGTCATGTTCTGGTATGGAGTCACAAGAAGCGGTATTCACTGGAACGGACTGAAGGTCATCACCGTGGTCTTTATGCTGACAGGGGGAACTCTGATGTTCTGCGGGCTGTTTCTGGTCGGCGCGGCTCTGTGTTTCTTCACTCTTGAGGGGCTGGAGGTGATGAATATCTTTACTGACGGCGCCAGAGAGTTTGGAAAATATCCGGCGGGGGTTTACGGAAAGAGGATCCTGCAGTTCTGCACCTTTATCGTACCTTACGGGTTGGTGCAGCATTATCCGCTTCTGTATCTTCTGGATCAGAAGAGAGGAATCGTCTGGGTGTTTGTGCCTCTCCTGGCGTGTTTTTTTCTGCTGCCCTGTTACGGACTCTGGCGGCTTGGGGTCAGGCGGTATCAGTCTGCGGGGTCATAAAATATTATCCAGATACAGACAGAACGGATATTGGTTATATTAGGACGATATTTTAAGTCTGTAATCCGTCTGTAAAATCCAATAAGATAGGAGTAGGATTTTTCAGATGGAGAAGTGTCATGGAGAACGAAAGAATACTGGAGAAGCTTGAGGAATTGATGGCCAGATATGAGTGGAGCAAGTATAAGCTGGCCAAGTTAAGCGGTATCAGCAAATCCACAGTTACCACCATTTTCACCAAGAGGAGTACGGTCAGCGTATATAATCTGTCCCTCATGTGCAGGGCTTTCAATCTGACGCTGTCAGAGTTTTTTGCCATGCTGGAGGGCGAGCCGAGAAAAGATATGATAGAGGATTTTCCGGTGGAGTGGTGGAGCAGTCTGGATCCGGAGACAAGGCGGAAGGTGTCTACCATGATGTTTACCATGGCATCACTGATTGAGAAAGAGAAGTAGGGAAATGTCGTGGCGGAGACCTGTTTTTGTTGACAATCTCCGCCCTGTATGGGATAATAGGATTACCCCGATGCGCAGGGCACGGTTACTTCGACTTAGGGATCGCAGTGTCGTGGGTTCGACTCCCATCTGTCGCTCGCGGCAGTAGCTCAGTGGGTAGAGCATGTATGTACCGTGTCCGACTGATTCTCGGGGTTCTGTAAAAGAGCCCTACAGGGACGTTTATTCAGGGCCGCAGATTGATATCTGCGGTTTTTTGTATATACACAGGGCGGAGAGGATAGTCCCCAAAGCGGCCCCGCTCCGGCACGGCGGGCAGTGGGAAAAGTCTCCCTGCTCCATTGCGATCCGATTTTCAAAACAGGAGGTGTGGTTATGAGTCGTTTTCGACAGGCACTGAAAAGTATGAGCCAGGACACCACAGCCAGAACAGGAGAGACTGTGGTCAATTTCATGGGCGGGGAGTCTTATGTGATCAATGCTCTGGACACGCTGAAGATGGTCACCGCTTCTTCCATATTCGGAGAACCTTCCTATTACCGGCAGGGAGGCGTCGGCAGGAGAAAGATACAGGAGACCCGGTATGCAGGCAGCAAGCTGCTGAACGGTTATCTCATAGGGCAGGACAGGTGGGAGGGAAGGACTACTACGGAGATCATGGAACAGACCATCGACGAGGCCCTGGAAGAAGATTTCGGCGGGACTCTTCAGTGGGCAGCGGTTATGAGAAATGTTTTTGATATGAGGCTCAATCCCCAGGTGATCATGGTACGGGCAGCCCTCCATCCGGGAAGGGAGGACTTTACAAAAGACAATCCGGGAGTGTTTGGTCAGACGGAACAGCAGGTTCTGGTCAGGGGTGACGATGTCCTGGCCCAGCTGGCTTATTTTTTATACATCAATCATGGAAAGCAGAACATGCCCAGTATCTTAAAAAGGGCCCTGGCTAAAAGACTGGGGGCTATGGATCCCTATGAGGTAATGAAGTACAAGAATGCGGAGATCGGTCTCCGTGATGCGGTAAGGATCACCCATGCCAAATCTCCGGTGATCGACGAATATATGAAGACAGGAGCCGTGACTCTGCCCCGGACAAAGAAGACCTGGGAGAATCTCCGGTCAGAGGGCAGAGCCTGGAGAGAGATTTTCCATGAGATCCCCATGGGCCACATGGCCCTTTTAAGGAATCTGCGGGGGGTTTTTGAAGAGCAGGAGGATCCGCAATTCTGCGGGGAATATCTGGACAGGATGAAGGCCGGAGTAAAAGGCGGCAGACAGTTTCCTTTCCGCTATTACAGCGCATGGGAGGCCGTGAGAAAAAGTACCTGCGCTCACCGTCCTCAGATTCTGGATGCGCTGGAAGAGTGTATGGATCTTTCCATGGAGCATCTTCCCGGTTTCAGAGGCAAGACCATGTGTCTGTCGGATAATTCCGGTTCCGCCTGGGGAGCCATCTCCTCTGAGTACGGAACGGTTCAGATCGCGGTTATCGACAATTTGTCCTCCGTCATGGCAGCGGCAGTCTCCGACGAAGGTTATGTAGGCAAATTCGGGGACAGACTGAGGGTATTTCCGGTGTCGAAGCGGGGGCAGGTCTTAAGACAGTGTCAGGAGATTTCCAAAGAAAGATCGTCGGATGTGGGACCGTCCACGGAAGGCGGGATCTGGGAGTTCTTTCTGGAAGCCATCGAGAAAAAAGAATACTGGGATCAGATCTTTATCTATTCGGACCAGCAAGCCGGTCACGGCGGCCTCTTCGGGACCGACCGGCAGCGGCAGCAGTATCAGAAGATGGGATTTGCCTGGGGAGATCACATCAACGTGTTTGAACTGATCCTGGAATACCGGAAAAAAGTCAATCCCTATGTCAATGTATTCTCTATCCAGACAGCAGGATACAATAACATATGCATTCCGGAATACGCTTACCGCACCTGCATCCTCTATGGCTGGACAGGAAAAGAACTTTTATTCGCCCGCCAGATGATCGATCTGTGGGATCAGCAGGAGAAGAGCCCTGAGGAGGCAGAGAATTGAGATATTACATTGCGGACCTGCACTTTTTCCATGGGGCCCTTAATTCCCATATGGACCGCAGAGGGTTTGAGACAGTAGAGGCCATGAACGAAGCCATGGTGCAGAGGTGGAACAGAAAAGTCCGAAAGAATGACGAAGTGGTGATCATCGGAGATCTGTCCTGGGGAAACGAAGCACAGACTAATGAACTGCTGAGAAACCTTAACGGAAAGCTGTATCTGATCCAGGGAAATCATGATCATGTGGTCCTGAAAAGAGACGTGGACAGGAGCCGTTTTCAGTGGATCAAACCTTATGAGGAGCTTCATGATAATAACAGAAAGGTGATCCTCTGCCATTATCCCATTATGTTTTACAACGGACAGTATCAGCTGGACAAAAAGGGGAATCCCAGGACTTATATGCTCTACGGACATGTCCATGATACCAGAGATCAGAGGCTTGTGGAACTGTTCCAGCAGATCACCAGGAGGACCGCGGTCACAGACGTACAGGGAAACGAAAGGCTCATACCCTGCAACATGATCAACTGTTTCTGCATGTATTCGGATTATGAGCCTCTGTCTCTGGATGAGTGGATCAGGTGCGACAGGAAGAGGAGAGAAGGTACTGACAGGATCAGTCTTCCTCCGGGGGTTCCAGATACTGAAGGAGAAATTCGTCGGGGACTACAGAAGGCATCCTGGACAGAACCGTCTGTGCCGCCTGACGGGACCGGGAGAGAGCCTGTTCAAGAAGCCGGCCGTCCAGAAAATGTTCGAACCTGCTGATGGCGATATAGTCCGGAATCTCATCGTGGTGTATGGTGGAAAACAGGCCTTTTTCCTTTCCGAGGATCAGGGTCTTCTCGCAGGTCCAGGGCATGTAGGTCCCGTAGAAGAGAAACAGGTCTTCATCTACGGGAAAACCGTGGATCCGGGCCAGTTCCGCGAGGGACGGGTCCGGTTTTTCGTGGAGCATGGGAAAGCGGATATCATGTTTTAAGGATTCCAGATAAAACCGGCTGTATCTGCCTCTCAGCAGATACAGGACAGTGACCCGGGTGCGCAGAACAGAGCGGAGCAGAGGATCGGTGTCCGGCTGATTTCTGTCGCAGTGATAAGTACTGTAGACGGAAAGCATGTCCAGGATCCGTCCGGCCAGAATCTGTTTTGACTGAAAAAAATGGTTGGTAAGTCCCAGGCTGACGCCTGCCAGATCCGAGATCTGCCGGATGGTGGCGGCCTCATAGCCCTGAGACAGAAACAGTTCGTGGGAGGTCAGAAAGATCTCCCTGTATTTTTCATTTTTTTCCATGGGAGGCTTCCTTTCTTTTGGCCAGCGGGCTGAAACGGTGGAAATAGATGATGAACAGCACCGTGGTCACAGACCAGGTGAGAGGGTAACTGAATACCACCGTGGTGATCTCCCGGCGCAGGGGGACTGCCGTGATGATCCACAGAACACGGAGGGCACAGACCCCCACCATGGTCAGGATCATGGGGATCCAGGAGTCGCCGATGCCCCTGAGGGCTCCGGAGTAGATCTCGATGGTCACATAGGTGATGAAGGTCGGCACCAGGAAGCGGAGGATCTCCATACCCTTTGCCAGAACAGCCGCATCCGCAGTGAAGATCTCGAAGATGTAGAAGCCGAACTGATAGAGGATAAAGGACATGAATACTGAGGAAGCAATGGTCATGGCCAGGCACTGGCGGATCCCTTTCTTTACCCGGTCCATCTTTCCGGCGCCGTAATTCTGCCCTACAAAGGTGGTTACGGAGATGCCGAAGGCATTGATGATCATCCAGAATACGCTGTCGATCTTTCCGTAAGCGGTCCAGGCGGCGATGGTATCCGTGCCCAGGCTGTTGACGCTGGACTGGATGATCACGTTGGACAGAGAGTACATCACCGACTGAAGGCCGGCGGGCAGTCCGATGCGGATGATCCGGCCCAGCATCCTGCGGTCCAGGCGGATGAGAGAGAACCGGAGCCGGTACATCTGGTCCGTGCCGGTCAGGACGATGACGACAAAAAGGGCGCTGGCAGTCTGAGAGAGGATGGTGGCCAGAGCGGCTCCGGCCACTCCCATGTGAAGGAACACCACAAAGGCCACGTCCAGAACGATGTTGGTGATGCAGCCGGTGATGAGGAACAGAAGAGGGCGTTTGGAGTCCCCTGCGGCTCTCAGGATGCCGGCTCCCATGTTGTAGATCAGGTTGGGTATGGTTCCCAGAAAATACAGCCGCATATAGAGGATGGCGTACTCCAGGATATCTTTCGGCGTGCCCATAAGGGACAGTGCCAGAGGCGCCCCCAGGATCCCCAGGGCCATGATACCCAGGCCGCAGAGCAGGGAAAAGGCCACAGACGTGTGTACGGCAAGGCTTACCTTGTCCGCTCTGTGGGCTCCGTAAAACTGGGAGATAATGACCGTGGCGCCGGATGAGAGGCCTACGAAAAAGCCTACCAGCAGGTTGATCAGGGTTCCCGTAGGACCGCCTACGGCGGCCAGGGCCTCTTTGCCCACAAACTGTCCCACCACAATAGCATCCACGGTGTTGTAAAGCTGCTGAAAAAATGTTCCGAACAGAATAGGGAAGAAAAACAGCAGAAGCTGTTTCCAGATGACTCCTTCCGTGATCTGATTCTGTGTATCTGAAAGTTCCTGTTTTTTTATCTTTTGTTCCATAAAATCCTTTCTCGCCGGTGAGGCAGAATCCATAGAAATCAGAAGGTGCAGTATCCTAAACTATATCACAGCCCCAGTGGAAAAACAACTGTCTAATTTCTTACTTTTGCTTTTTCCAGCGCCCGGTCGATGGCTCCGATGAGGGACTGGGAGGTGTAGCGTGTTTCCATGGAATAAGAGAGATCTTCTGTGGACTGATTCTGTACGATCTGCCGGGCCAGATCCTCCATAACCGGCTGCATCAGCGGATACATGGTGGTGACTGCCTCGTCCAGAGACACAAAGGACACGGATCTGATCTCGTCGGCGCCTACGGTGACCTCCACATTGAGATTCTGACTGCCTAAAGTCATGGAAGAAGTGTAAACTCCAGGTATGTAAGAGGCGGTCTGTGAGGGGGAGGAGGGCGTTTCCTGCCTGGGGCGGAACATGATCAGAAACAGGGTGATCAGGACCACTGCAAGTCCAAGGAAAACAGCCGTATAGATCAGTTCTTTCATTCTCAGGACCACGATTTTTGTTTTGGAGCTCATAAGGGACCTCCGGATTTTTGTTTGTTACAATCTATTACCGGTCTGGAGGATTTATGACTGGCAACGGATGGCAGAGATGATTTGACTTGTATGAAGGCAGCCGATATAATAGGAACAAGGAGGTGGAGAGATGTCCCTGCAATTTATAATA
>Ga0137306_101362_pt1 | contig 25323 bp, 21 predicted proteins | sample Inofroosms_March_FD_97187 | JGI IMG/M metagenome (GOLD analysis project Ga0137306, IMG submission 97187) | Mouse cecal microbial communities from Vienna, Austria - N-Acetylneuraminic and N-Acetylglucosamine D2O microcosms_March | ecosystem: Host-associated > Mammals > Digestive system > Large...
TATGTTGTTGTACCCCGGAGCAGAATCGAACTGCTATCTAAGGTTTAGGAAACCCCTATTCTATCCGTTGAACTACCAGGGCGGTAAAATCTTTGAGAGCGATTTAAAAAAAGAATGAGAAACGAAATCCGAAGATTAACATTTCTCATTCTCCTCTCTCCTCTGCGGTGCGGACGGGACTCGAACCCGCGACCTCCGGCGTGACAGGCCGGCATTCTAACCAGCTGAACTACAGCACCTCACTTTCTCATTAAGCTCTCAGCATTGCTGCTTTTGAGCGGAGAGGCATCGGCTTTTTCGCTTTTGCGATGCAAAGTTATGGCTATTTTTTTTACCCACCAAATATTTTTGCAAAAAAAATTGATTTTTCTGCAAAATATACCTTTTAGGCAAACTTATTGTCCTTTTCAACCCTTAAAATACACCTCATTCTATCATCGAGCGCAGCACATCGAGACTTTTTATCGAATCGAGCGACGTAAGGTGAATTGAAAAATATCGGAGAATGATATCGAGCGCCGACTTTCGGCCGAATCTGTCGAGCGGCAGACGTTGGGCCCGGTCGTAGCTATAGCGACCCATTATACGCACCATCTTTGCCTCTTGTCCGTCGAGATAATCGCTGTGACCGGGAGCTGTGTCACGAAAACGCGCCTCCCGGAGGTCGAACACATTGCCTTCGGAGTCGAGACTCGGCTCTATGCCCATAAAATGCGCGAGCCTATAGAGAAATATTATGTGGAAGTTTGCCACAGCCCTGCTGTTTTCAATCAGAGAGAGGGCCTGGGCCGACCCAAACAGGAAATCGCTGAGATGACGGTCGACATCGGCACGCCGCAGCATAAGGTCGAGAAATTCGCCTAAAAACATGCCCGACATGGCTTTTGCCGGACTGCGGTCGACCACTGCGGCGCCGTCGGCAGCCGTGAGCTCTCTTGCAGAATAAATATCGCGTCCGGGGCGCAAATCGCACTGACAGCCGAAAAGCATCATCGGCGAGGTTACTGCACGACGGCGACGCGCCTCACGCGACGCGCCGGCCGGTATGGCAAAAGTGAGGCGTCCGTGCGTGCGCTCCCACACCGACAGCAGGCTTTTGCTGTCGCTTATCCGCGTAGTGCGCAGGGCTATACATTCGAGGTGTTCATACATATTGTCGGTAAAGTTACGTTTTTTTTGGCAATCACAAGTATTTAACTAATATTAAGCAAGCAAGCGCTTGCCTTATCCAAAAAAGTGCATACCTTTGCTTCCATAAAGACAATGATGTTTTATTGGGGACTCGACCATTAAATAGTTGAGTTTCTATTTTTTATTATGTTATTAAAAAGTTAAGCAATTATGGCAATCACCTATATGACCAAAGAAGGCTATGACCGCAAACTTGAGGAAATAGCCTACCTCGAGACCGTTAAGCGTCCTGAAATCAGCCGTGCGATAGCCGAGGCCCGCGACAAAGGCGACCTTTCGGAAAACTCTGAATACGACGCAGCCAAAGAAGCCCAGGGCATGCTCGAAATGAAAATCGCCCAGCTCAAAGACCTCGTGGCCAACGCGCGCATCATTGACGAAAGCCGCCTCTCTACCGATGAGGTGCAGATGCTCAACCGTGTGCGCATACGCAACGTGGCCACCGGCAGCGAAGCCGAGTACACGATTGTGGCCGACAGCGAAGCCGACATGAAAGCGAAGCGTATTGCAATATCGACTCCGATTGCGCATGGCCTGCTCGGACACAAAAAAGGCGAGATTGTCGAAATCACCATTCCCGCCGGAAAGGTAAAATTCGAAATTCTTGAAATCGGTATCTAAATCTTTTTACCATGCCTTCCATTTTTTCACGAATCATTGCCGGAGAAATCCCTTCGTACAAAGTAGCCGAAGACGAGCATTTCTACGCTTTCCTCGATATCAATCCTATGGCCGAGGGTCACACTCTTGTTGTGCCCAAACATGAAGTCGACTACATTTTCGATCTCAGCGACGAAGAGTACGCCGGGCTTCACCTCTTCGCCAAGCGAGTGGCCGCCGCTCTCGAAAAAGCGATGCCCTGCAAGCGCATCGCCACTGCTGTCTTAGGCATGGAAGTGCCCCACGCACATATTCATCTTGTGCCTATAAACAAAGAAGACGATATGAATTTCCGTGCTCCCAAGCTGCAGCTTTCGGCTGAGCGCTTGGCCCAAATAGCCAGTGCAATTGCATCAAAATTTGAGTAAGATGAAGACTGTAAAAACACTTCCTTCGGCACTTCTGGCCGCTGCCGCTCTCTTTGCCGCCTGCGACAGCCACAACGGCTGGAACCTGAAAGGCAATATCGACGGTGCCGAATCAGGCACAAAACTCGCCATTGAGGCATGCAATGCCGGTAACTGGTATGTTCTCGACTCTGTGGCAACAGGTAAAAACGGCGCATTCGACTACCGCGCCGCCGAACCGGCACAATGGGCCGAGATAATGCGTGTGACTCTGCCCGGAAAAGGCAGCGTATACTTCCCCGTTGAAGGCAACGACTGTGTTACGCTCAACACTACCGCAGGCGCATTCAGCTCCGATGCGCGCCTGTCGGGAACAGCCATGGCAAGCGCCGTTTCGGCTGTCGACAGCATCGTTTTTTCAACCGACAATCTCGACGCTCTCCGCCAGTCGCTCGGCGGCATCATAGTGACGGACACCACCGGCATCGTTGCATATTACGCCGTAGGCAAATCGGTAGGCAACCAGCTTATTTTCAACCCTCAAGAAAGCTTCGGCAACCGCATTTACGGTGCCGCTGCCCAGGTTTACGAGCACTACAAGCCCGAAGACCCTCACGGACAAGTACTCAAATCAACATTTTTTGCCGGCCGTCAGGCTCTCGGCAAATCCGTACCTCAGCAGCAGACCATCGAATTGCCGGCCCAGGGCTACATCGACATAGCCCGTTACGACGCTAAAGGCACGGAGCATAAAATATCCGACCTTGTAAAGCCCGGCAATGTTGTCCTTGTAAGTTTCACCGGATACGACCAGGAGTTCTCGCCGTCCTACAACAAAATTCTCAACGACCTTTACACCCTCTACCATTCGAATGGTCTTGAAATATATCAGATAGCATTCGACAACAGCGAGGTAGAATGGAAAGAAGCATCACGCACCCTGCCCTGGATTACCGTATGGAATTCGCCGCAGGACGGCACCGAAGCCCTCATCGCCTATAACGTCGGCTCAATTCCCATGACATTCATTATAGGCAAATCAGGCGAAATCGAACAGCGTATTGTCGACCCGACACAACTCCCCGCTGCGGTAAGCAAACTATTCTAACAACCTTAAGCCATGAAAACAACCCCATACGCCGCTCTGACACTCGCTTGCGCGCTCGGAGCCGCCGGTTGCACATCGCATAAAACGGCCGAAACAACGCCCGAAGTGCATTGGCAGGGCTATAATCTGCCTACCGACTCAACCGGCACCAATCAGTACCGCTCCACGTTCACGGTCTCGGGCGACCTCAGAGACGTGACACGTCTTGCGTTCAATCAGTTCAAGCGGAGAATGAAGGTTGTTGACCCGGCTGATACGCTCGTCGAACTGCTGCCCGGCTATTTCGCCATAGCGTCGGCACGCTTCGGCAATGCCACAGGGTGCGACACAATTGTGTTTGACATCATCGTTGACGGAGGCCTGGCAAAAGTGGCCTACGCACCCACTGCCGCTCATCTCGTCAAAGCCGACGGCTCGACCGTGCCGGTGAATTTCATACGCAAACCCCTCTCCGACTGCGAGGAAAGCTATGTAAGCCGCGGACACGATGCCATGCCCTATGGTGAAGAAATCTATGCACTCAACGAAAGCCTCCAACCCGACTCTCCAGCCGGCGCATACGATATCGTACCGTCGTTCAAGAGCGTAACTCTCACCGGGGGCTCAGGTCAGGTCGACCTTGCCAATATAGAATTCCGTCAAGCAGAACAGCCGTCCGGCGACAGCAACTACACCATTACAGTTTCCGACGGTAAAATGACCGTCGAGGCTCCTCGCCCGATGTGGCCGGCTCTGCGTGCGCGAATCGCCCACAATTTCGGCACCGGCACAACCGACTTGCCGAACGCCGTTATTACCGACACCCCCTCGATGCAATACCGCGGCATAATGGTTGACATCGTACGCAACTACCGCACACCTGAGGAAATCAACAAAATCGTTGACTTAATGGCGGTTTACGGCTTTAACAAGCTCCACTTCCATATCGTCGACGACGAAGGCTGGAGGGTGGAGATTCCGGCACTTCCCGAACTCACCGCCTCAGCCTCGCGCCGAGGATATCCGCGTTCGGAAACCGACAATTACCTTCCACAGATGTATTTTGGCGACGGCGACCCATTGTCGTCGTCGAACAGCGGCAACGGCTATTTTTCGGTCGAGGACTACGTAGAACTCGTCAGACATGCCAATGAGCTCGGCATAGAGGTAATTCCCGAAATAGAATCGCCAGGACACGCCCGTGCGGCAGTGCATGCCATGAATATCCGCGCCGCTGCCGGCAAGCCAGAGTGGCTTCTTCGCGAGCCCGGCGACACGTCGGTCTACACATCGGCACAGGACCTCCATGACAATGTAATGAACCCGGCCCTCGAGGGTCCTTATATGCTGTTCGAAACCGTTGCCGACGCTCTTGCCGAAATGCACGCACGTGCCGGCGCACAGCTCAAGGTGATACATATCGGCGGCGATGAAGTGCCGTCCGGCGCATGGAGCGGCAGCGACGCGGTGAAAAAACTCATGGCCGACCAGGGTTTCACCACCGAAAGCGAAGTCCACGACTACTTTGTAAGCCGCGTAAACCGTATTCTCGCACAAAGAGGCATAAAGATGTCAGGCTGGCAGGAAGTGGCGCTCAACCGCCCCAAAGAGTTCTGCAAAGAAATTATGCCTAACATATACTCTGTCAACTGCTGGACACAGCACGGCGGACGCGAAGACAATGTGCTTTCGCTCGTTGCCCGAACAGGCATTCCTTCGGTCCTCAGCAACGTCGAATATCTGTATTTCGACCAGGCATATTCGCCTCACCCCGATGAACCGGGTCTTATATGGGGCGGATACACCGACGAATTCACCGCCCTACACGCCTACCCCTCACGGCTCTGCGGCAAAGGACGTGAAAACGTAATCGGCATGTCGGCGCAACTCTTCGCCGAGACATTCGGCACTGATGCCGACCTCGAGCGCATGCTCGTACCCAAAATTCTCGGTCTCGCTGAGCGAGCATGGAATCCCGACAGCACATACACCGACCGTCAATTCCAGTCGATTCTCATCAATGAGATTCCCAAGTGGGAGGCCGCCGGATTTGCTTATCATGTGCGCCAGCCGGGCATACACCGCGCCGACGACACTCATTTTACCGTCAACTCCCCCTATGCCGACAATGTCGTTATCCGATACACGCTCGACGGCAGCAGACCCGACGAAAGCTCGCCAGTGGCAAAGCCGGGCGAATCAATCGCATTTGGTGATGCCGCTCAGATACGCGCAATACTTTGGCTCAACGGACATCCGTCGCATGTCACAATTCTCAAACTGAACGAGTAAAGGCATTTTTTCACCAGCTACAAAAGCCGCTGCGTATATCCGTGCAGCAGCTTTTGGTTTATAACAGAAAATATTTGTCGCTTTCTAATTGTGAAAACTGGATTTGGCTATACAACGGGCAGAGGAAAATAATAAAGGAGCAATGGCTTCAGTCGAATTGGAGGGACTTGCGGACTCTTGTATATAAAGCGTTTAAAGATGCATAGGCTCCGATTTGCATTGGTCGCTCGTTAAGCACGTGAGCTTTCTTATAATTTAATCACACGCAGGGCTTTGCGCCAATAAGTTTTGAGGCGGAGAAGCAAGGGTGAAATCTGTGAGGAAATATCGCTCGAGAGAGGATCGGTGAACGACGTGAGCACCGGAGCCTCGCCGAATTGCTCGGGATAAATCATGGCGATGTTGTTTCGCGAGTAATAACGCTGCAGGAAGTTGGGAAGCTCAGACATTTCGGCGTGATACGACACAGACTGCGGACGTGCGCCGATTACAACAAACAAATCGTCGTCAAGCACTTGGTTGCTTAGCAGAATGAAATCGTCCCAACCGTCGGTAGTGCGAAATTCGCAGCGTATGCCGTAGTTCTCGGTATAAATCACACCACGAATCAGCGGTTGTATCTCGGCCCGGCAGCAGAAGATGACGCGGCATCCAATCTGTCGAGTCAGACGCGATACGGCTCTCACCCAGCGGCTGAAGCCTGTCTCGTACTGGGCTCCCTCGGGAATCCATACAACAACGCGTGTGATTGTGTTCACGGGTATGAAACAACGCACAATCATCACCATTTTGCTGGTCGAACGCAGCAGCTGCTCGGTTTTGCTGCCAAAGAAAGAGTCAATCACCGTAGTACGGCGATGCATGCCCAGAATAACTTCTGTTATATCACGCTCTTCAATCGCATTGAGCACACCGGTAACAGTATTGAGATCGTAGCGGTCGAGCGTGCTCATGTTTATGTCGGCTGCCGCAGCCGCCTTACATGCCGCCTCGAGCGAATTGCGCGAAAGCTGCTTCGAAGCCGCAGTGTTGTCGTTGCGCACGTGCAGGGCGTAGAATTCGTGTTTGCCACGCGTATTGCGCATCAACAAGGCAAGCTCCACGACTGAAGGCGCCAATATGGGATTGCTCACGGCAATGAGCGTATTGTTGGTGCGCACATGCTTGAGGGCGTCGTCGTTTCCTTCTTCCTCAACCATTTTCACCTTGAGTTTCGAGGCCGACGAAGATGTAAGTATAGGCGCAATGGCACATGTGACAAGTATGACTGCGATTGTGCTGTTGAGGATTCGTTCGTCGAACATATCCAGACGATAGCCCACCGACACAACCGCAAGCGCTACTGCTGTATGAGCCGCCGTGAGGCCGAACATCACATTGCGGCTATAGGAGTCGAGCTTATAGATTTTCTGCGCAATAAAAGCCGGCAGCCACTTGCCGGCAAGTGCCACTACAAGCATCACCGACGCTATCAGCAGCGTATCGCAATCTCCAAAGACTCGCACATTGATCATCATGCCCACACTAATGAGGAAGTAAGGTATGAAGAGGGCGTTGCCCACAAATTCTATCGACGACATCAGCGGCGAGCCCATGGGTATGTAGCGGTTGAGCAACAAGCCGGCAAAGAAAGCGCCGAGCACAGGCTCAAGCCCTATGGCCTGTGCCGAGCAGGCTGCAAGAAAGACAAGCGTGAGCACAAACACATATTGTGTCACCTTGTCGTTGTATTTCTTGAAGAAATATCGCGTTACACGCGGATATAGATAGAGCAGAAGCACTACCCACACCACAAGCCGACCCATAAGCAGAGCAATGGCCGAGACATTGAAATAGCCCTCCTGGCGTATGCTCACTGTGGCCGCGAGTACAAGGAGGGCGCCGATAACCGCTATTATCGTACCTACAATGGCTATAAGCACAGCAGGTGCTTTGGTAATGCCGAAACGAGCGGCTACCGGATACGACAGCAACGTATGCGAGGCATACATAGCTCCTAAAAGCATCGATGTAGTCCAGTCGAGCTGCAGTATACACACACTTGTGAATATGCCCAAAAAAAGCGGTATCAGCAACGTGAGGATGCCGAACACAAGACCTTTGCGCAGATTGAGCCGCAAATGGTACATGTCGATTTCGAGCCCGGCAAGGAACATAAGATAGAGGAGTCCCACCTTGCCGAAAATCTCAAACGACGAATCATTGTCGAGAATATTGAAGCCAAAAGGGCCTGCCACAACCCCTGCCACAATCATGCCTATGATATGCGGAACCTTAAGCTTATTGAGCAATACCGGAGCCAGCAGAATAATAGCCAGTACGATAAAGAATATCTGTACCGGTTCGGTCACAAGGGCTTGGGCAAGGGGCAACATCGGCGCGGCTTATTTACGGTGCGCGATGATATAGAGAGCAATCTGCACGGCGTTGAGCGCGGCGCCCTTGCGTATTTGGTCGGCAACAGTCCAGAATGTTATTCCTTTGGAGTTGGCGAGGTCTTTGCGCACACGGCCTACGTATACGGGGTCGGTGCCGGCTTTGTCGAGAGGCTGAGGATAGCCCAGGGCCTCGGCTTTATCGACGAGCACCACTCCGGTGGCATCGGCAAACGCCTCGCGCACCTCTTCGAGACTCAGTTCGCGCTCGGTCTCTGCCCAGATAGCTTCGCTATGGGCACGCATCACGGGCACACGCACACATGTGGCGCTTACTTCGAGGTCGGGGGCATGCATTATTTTCTTTGTCTCACAGTGCATCTTCATCTCCTCTTTCGTATAGCCGTTGTCGGTGAATACATCGATATGCGGAATGAGGTTGAATGCGAGCTGGCTCACAAACTTCTTCACTGTTGGCTGCTCGCCGTTCATGAGCTGACGGGTCTGAAGCTCAAGCTCTTCCATGCCTGTTGCACCGGCACCGCTGGCTGCCTGATATGTGGCCACGTGCACACGGCGGATAGGGCTCAGTTCGTTAATCGGCTTGAGTGCCACAACCATCTGTATAGTAGTGCAGTTAGGATTGGCGATTATGCCGCGCGGTGCGGTAAAAGCATCGTCGCCGTTAACCTCGGGCACAACCAGAGGCACGTCGGCATCCATGCGGAAAGCGCTCGAATTGTCAATCATGATTGCACCGTGCGCCGTGATTACATCGGCATACTGACGCGAAACAGACGCGCCGGCCGACACGAAAGCGAAATCAATGTCTTTAAAATCTTCGGGATTGTCTGTAAGCTGGCGCACCGGTTCTGTTTCGGCTCCACGGAATGTGTAAGTGCGTCCGGCACTGCGCTCAGAACCGAAAAGACGGAGATTATCGATGTCGATGGGTGCGTTTTCGAGTACGCTTAAAAACTCTTGACCTACAGCGCCCGAAGCGCCGACGATAGCTATGTTCATTTTTATCTGGAGTGTGTATCTATATTAAAACGGTCAATCGGAGAGAGTCTGTTATCGGTCGCAAAATTACTAAATTTCAGCCGAATTCCGGCATAAATGCCGCCTCTTTGTTATTTTTTCGTCAATCTGTAGAGTCCAACGATTCATTTATGCTGTTATCACGCCGTTAATCCGTTCTACAAGATTACCATACCAAAGTTGGACTAACGAGTGAAATCACAAAGACAAGCGACTTGAAATTGCTGCGCTTGCGTCCGCTGTCAAACAGGGCATGCGGGCCTTGTAAAGACGGAGACTGAAATTTATATCCGTGGTTTGGCCAAAAATTTGTAACTTTGCTGATTGAATAAACAAAGAAGTCATTATGGACCTTTTCTCACAGATTGACGCCGATATAAAGTCGGCCATGCTTGCCAAAGACCGCATGCGCCTGCAGGCTCTCCGCGGCATCAAAAAAGAATTTATCGAAGCAAAGACAGCCCCCGGCTCCAACGGTGAGCTGCCCGATGCCACCGCCCTCAAAATACTCACAAAAATGGCTAAGCAGCGCCGCGAAAGCGCTCAAATATATACCGAGCAGAGCCGGCCCGAGCTTGCAGAGACAGAGCTCGCCGAGTGCTCTGTTATCGAAGCATACCTCCCCAAAAAGCTTACCGAAGAGGAACTTACTGCCGAGCTCGAAAAAATCATCGCCCAGACAGGAGCTTCGTCGCCTGCCGAAATGGGCAAGGTGATGGGCGTTGCCACAAAAGCTCTTGCAGGCCGGGCCGACGGCAAGGATATTTCTGCGAAGGTGCGTCAGTTGCTCGCCAAATAATTCAATTCAGCATATAAAATCATCGCAAAATGCTTACTATACAACAGATTAAAGCAGACCCCGAAGGCATTGTGGCCCGTCTCGCGGTCAAAGGCTTCAAAGGCGAGAAACCAATTGCTCGTGTGCTCGCCCTCGACGAGCTCCGTCGTGGCCTTCAGCTCAAAAACGACACCGCCGCAGCCGAACTCAACAAAATGGCCGCTTCTATCGGCAAGGCCATGAAAGATGGCCGTCACGAAGATGCCGCCAAGGCCAAAGAGTCGGTAGCCATTCTCAAAGAAGAGCAGCGCGCCATTGCCGAAGAACTGCAGCGCACCGAAGAAGCAATGACTCAGGAACTCCTCAACATTCCCAACATTCCTTGCGACGCTGTGCCCGCAGGTACATCGGCGGCCGACAATGTGGTTGAGAAAACCGGCGGAGCGATTCCCGAACTTAATGCCGACGCACTCCCCCACTGGGAGCTCGCCAAGAAATACAGCATCATCGACTTCGACCTTGGTGTGAAAATCACCGGCGCAGGCTTCCCTGTCTATGTAGGCAAAGGCGCAAAACTCCAGCGCGCCCTCATTCAATTCTTCCTCGACGAGGCATCCAACGCCGGCTATATCGAAATCGAGCCACCCTACGTTGTAAACGAAGCATCGGCCTACGGCACCGGACAGCTCCCCGACAAAGAAGCTCAGATGTACGTCTGCGAGCTCGACAAGCTCTATCTCATACCCACTGCCGAAGTGCCTGTCACAAACCTCTACCGCGACGAAATCATTCCTGGCGAAAAGCTACCCATCAAGAACTGCGCATACTCGGCTTGCTTCCGTCGCGAAGCAGGAAGCTACGGCAAAGACGTGCGTGGCCTCAACCGCCTCCACCAGTTCGACAAAGTGGAAATCGTACGCATCGAAAAGCCCGAAAACTCATACGCGGCCCTCGAGGAAATGAAAGACCATGTGCAGGGTCTGCTCGACAAACTCGGTCTGCCCTGGCACATTCTCCGTCTCTGTGGCGGCGACATGAGCTTCACCTCTGCAATCACCTTCGACTTCGAGGTATACTCGGCAGCTCAGCAGCGCTGGCTCGAAGTTTCGTCGGTATCAAACTTCGAGACTTATCAGGCCAACCGTCTCAAATGCCGCTATCGTGCAGAAGACAAAAAAACACGTCTGTGCCACACGCTCAACGGCTCGGCACTCGCCTTGCCACGCATTATGGCTGCATTGCTCGAAGACTTCCAGACCCCCGAAGGCATCGTAGTGCCCGAGTGTCTGCGTAAATACACCGGCTTCGATATCATCGACTGAAAGCCTCGCACCTCAGCCGCACACATAAACAAACCGCCGCATCGGATACAAATCCGTCTGCGGCGGTGTTTTTTATTATTGCAATAGCTTACGCAGGACTGAAGCGTCGCGACAGCTCTTCGTAACCCAGTATAATCATCACAGGCAAGCCGTCGGGCGTAAACGAAGGCTCGGCACATCTAAAGAGCTCGGCCATGATGCTGTCTATTTCTGCATCGCCAAGCGGCTGGCGGCTCTTTATCGCCGAGGCCGAGGCCAGAGCGAGGGCAAGAGGCTCCATAAGACGCCGCCGGCTACTGTCGTCTTCCTGCTCGGCCATATCTTCGATAAGCGACGGAATAATTTCGAGAGCTCCGCCACCCTGCAGCGGAGCCGGAACGGCAGTCACGCTCCAGCGAGTGCCGCCGTTGTGACGCATGGCGAAACCGAGGGCCGACACACGCTCCATATTTGCCTCAAGCACACTGCTCTGCAGAGGCGAAAGCTCCAAATCTTCTGTAAAAAGCAACTGCTGCGACGGCATGTTGCCCTCGGATAAAAGTCCCATATAGCGCTCATAAAGTATGCGTATATGCGCGCGGCGCTGCATGATGACCATGATTCCCGAGCGCGAACGAGCTACTATATACTGTCCGTCGGCCTGAAAGAACGACGATGTCTCGCCCACAGCCTCCGCCGACATCAGGGCAGACTCTGCCGAAGATGCCTCTTGCGGTGTCAGCGAGCCGAAAGCTCCAACTCCAAGTGCGACAGTGCCGGCTGCCGGCTGCTCGTCAAAAATTCCGCAGTCCGGCGCAGAGGTGCTCTCGAGAGCATCGACTCGCTCGCGGTTGAAATTATCGTAAAGCTTCTGCCAGTCGTGCGGAACACGTGCCGACACAGGCCGCGGACCATAGCTGCTGTTCGGGTGAACGTCGGAAGTATCGGCAAAAGGATTGTAATTCTCATCGAAGCCTTCCGACGGAGCCGTCACACCGCTGTCGGGATTGAAAAGCGGTATATCGGGAACATCTCCCGGGTCGAAATCGAGCGCTCCGACAGCCTGCGTCTTGCCCAGAGTCTCGCGAACTCCGGCCTCAATAATCTGGCTTATAGCGGCTTCGTGCTCAAATTTTACCTCATTTTTCTGCGGATGGATATTCACATCGATTGTCGACGGGTCGACCACAATATTTATAAAATACGAAGGCTGCGCATCGACAGGAATCAACTGCTCGTAGCAACGCATCACCGTCTTATGAAAGAAGGGATGTCGCATATTGCGGCCGTTGACAAAGAAAAATTGCTGTGCGCCACGCTTCTTCGCATTTCTGGGCATCCCTATGAAACCATCGATTTTCACAAGCGATGTCTCTGTAGCCACCGGAGCCAGCGAGGCTCCGACACTCTTGCCGAACAGTGCGCTGATTCGCTCTTTGAGAGGGCTGTGGCGGAACTGATGCAGCGTAATGTCGTTGTGTATAAGCGTGAAATCGATATCGGTGTTTACAAGTGCCAGCCGCTCGAACTCTCGCATGATATGGCCAAGCTCGATGCTGTCTTTTTTCAGAAACTTGCGTCGCGCCGGCATATGGAAGAAAAGATTCTTCACCATAAGGTTGGTGCCTGGCACGCACGATGCCGGCTCCTGACTCTCGAACTTCGACTCTGATAAAAGCAGACGCGTGCCTATAGTATCGTCGTGGCGCATGGTGCGCAAATCTATCTGCGCCACTGCTGCAATTGACGGCAATGCCTCTCCACGAAACCCCATGGAGTGGAGACTGTATAAATCGTCGGCTGTGCGTATTTTGCTTGTCGCATGACGCTCGAAAGCCATGCGTGCATCGGTAGGCGACATACCCGAGCCGTTGTCGACTACCTGAATGAGCGTGCGGCCTGCATCTTTGAGGATTATCGTTATCGAGGTCGCTCCGGCATCGACGGCGTTCTCTACAAGTTCTTTGATTACAGACGCCGGACGCTGTATGACTTCTCCGGCAGCAATCTGGTTGGCCACCGAGTCGGGTAACAATCGGATTATATCGCTGTTCATACTCAATGCAAGACTGCTACTCTTCGTCGTACTTCTGATACAGGAGGTCGTTGTAAGGGAAACGGGCAAGATGTATCTCGCGAGCCATGGTGTAGAGCTTTGCCTTGAGCTCGTCGATGTTTATGCCTTTTTTCGCCGAGATAAAAACGCAGTTGTCTTTCATGCGTGCCATCCACGTCTCTTTGAGTTCGTCGAGCGAGAGGTTACAGCGTGTTTTTTCGGTGAGATCATCACCTTCCTTAGGCACATATGTGAATGCGTCTATTTTATTGAACACCAGCAACATCGGCTTGTCGGAGCTGCCACACACCTCGCGCAGGGTGCGGTCGACCACTTCTATCTGTTCTTCGAAATTGGGATGCGATATATCTACCACATGCACCAGAATATCGGCTTCGCGCACCTCATCGAGGGTCGATTTAAACGAATTTACAAGATGCGTGGGAAGCTTGCGGATAAAACCTACCGTATCGGTGAGCAGAAATGGCAGATTGTCAATCACCACTTTGCGCACCGTGGTATCGAGTGTCGCAAAGAGTTTGTTTTCGGCAAAGACATCGCTCTTGCTCAGCACATTCATAAGAGTAGACTTGCCGGCATTGGTATATCCGACGAGAGCCACACGGGTAAGCTTGCCACGGTTTTTGCGTTGAACGGCTTTCTGCTTGTCAATATCTTTGAGCTGCTGTTTAAGCAGCGATATACGGCTGAGAATTATACGACGGTCGGTCTCAATCTGAGTCTCGCCGGGACCCCTCATGCCTATACCGCCCCTCTGTCGCTCAAGGTGAGTCCACATGCGCGTAAGACGGGGCAGCAGATATTGATACTGCGCAAGCTCGACCTGCGTTTTGGCCGTCGCCGTCTGGGCGCGGCGGGCAAATATATCGAGAATCAGCGTGGTGCGGTCGAGCACTTTCACGCCAAGCTCTTTCTCTATGTTTGCGGTCTGCTTCGACGAGAGGTCATCGTCGAAAATCGCCATTGATATTCTTCCGTCGGCTTCGATAAAGGCACGTATTTCCTCAAGCTTGCCCTTGCCCACATAAGTGCGCGGATTGGGATAGTCGACACGCTGAGTGAACACCTTCACAGTCTCCGCACCTGCCGTATCGGCAAGGAAAGCAAGTTCGTCGAGATACTCCGACGAGCGCGCTTCGTCCTGCTGGGGCGTTATAAGACCTACGAGGACGGCGCACTCGGGCTGTGCTGATGTTTCAAAATTTTTCTTTTCAATCATAATCGTTAGCAGTACATGGCCTCGATTTCGTCGGCATAGCGTGAGTTTATCACCGGACGACGAATCTTGAGCGTATTTGTAAGCTCTCCCGACTCAATGGAAAATTCACGCGGAAGGAGAGTGAAGCGTTTTATCTTTTCAAAGCCGGCAAGACCTTTTTCAAGGTTTTCGATGCGCTCGGCAATGAATTTGCGTATTTCGGAATTCTGCACCAGATCTTCAACCGAATCGAAGCTAATGCCATGCGTACGGGCATACTCTTTCAAGGCTTCGAATGCCGGTATTATAATGGCAGTTACATACTTGCGCTGGTCGCCGATTACGGCCACCTGCTCTATGTAGCGGTCTTCGCCAAGCCTGCTCTCTATCGCCTGGGGTGCTATGTATTTGCCGTTCGATGTCTTGAAGAGGTCTTTGATACGCTCGGTGAGCACTATCGCGCCGCTCATGTCGATGCGGCCTGCATCGCCGGTGCGAAACCAGCCGTCGTCGGTAAAAACTTTCTTATTCTCGTCGGGACGGTTATGGTAGCCTCTCATCACAGTAGGACCCTTCACAAGTATCTCGTTTTCAGCTCCGATTTTCACCTCGACATTTGGAAGCGGAGTACCGACCGAACCGATGACATAGTCGACGGCTGGGTAGAAACTCACCGATGCCGTTGTCTCCGAAAGACCGTAGCCTACAACGATGTTGATGCCGATAGCCTGAAGGAATTCGACTATATTGCCCGACATGGGCGCTCCGGCCGTAGGGAAAAAGCGTCCGTTGGAAATGCCTATCGCCGAACGTACCTTTGAGAAAACCTGTTTCTCGTAGAAGCGGTACTCAGCCTCGAGCATAGCCGGAACGCGCAGGCCCAGACGCCGGTATTCCAGATTGCGTCGGGCACCTACTTTGAGAGCGCGGCGCACGAGCATGCTCTGCACGCCCGACATCTTCGCAATCTTTTCCTGAACAGCCGTATACACCTTCTCCCAGAAACGGGGAACACTGCACATGCAGGTCGGGTTAACAATAGGCAGCGCAGCCTGTATTTCTTTGGGATTGGAATTAATGGCCACTTTTATGCCGAGCATCAGGCAAAGGTATGTCCATGCTTTCTCAAAGATATGACTCAGAGGCAGGAAGCAGACAGAGGTATCTTTGTCGGAAAGATTGGTGAGTATCTCGCGGTGGGCTTCGAGTGCCGAATTGAAGCAACTGTGCAACAACTCTGCGCCTTTAGGCTCGCCGGTTGTGCCCGATGTGTAAATCAACGTGGCGATATCGTCGGGCGAAGCTTCGGCCGTACGCAAAGCCACATCGGCCCGACAACTGTCGGAAGCCGCGGCACCAAGGCTGAGCATATCGCTGAAACTCAGAGAGAAAGAGTCGTCTGAATCAAGATCTATACCGTCGGCGGCAATGATTTTTTTGAGCGTCGGACATTCCGATACTATCGTACGAACCGACTTGTAAAGGTCTTGTGTGCCGACCATTATAAAATTGGCACCGGCATCTTCGATAATATATTTTATCTGCTCAGGGCTCGATGTGGCATAGATAGCCACGGGAATGGCACGGTTGCTGTAGCAGGCGAAATCTGTAACAAGTATTTCCGGCAAATTGGGCGAGAGCACGCACATCATATCACCGGGCTGTAGGCCCAATATCTCAAGGGCACAAGCCATATTGTCGACATCGCGGCGAAACTCGCCCCACGTTGTGGAGATACACTTTTTACCTGCCACGTCTACAAGGCTGAATGCTTCTCGGTCGGAGCCATAGCGCTCATGCTGCACACGCACCAGATTTGTGAGTATATTCTGCATTTTCTTGTCAGTTATTCTATTTTATTCTGCAAAGTTACGCGCTTTAGCCTTTATAATTAACAAAACTGAGTGCAAAAATGACGTAGCCTTAACAAATCTTTCCATGTCATATCATAAACGTTAACAAAACATAATTCAAAGCACTAACTCGCGCTCGCTTCGTACCTTTGCATCATGATAAGCGAATTACTCAACCAATGGCACATCACCGGCCTTGCCGTGGGCCTTGCCACTTTTCTCATAATAGGCCTCTTTCATCCGATAGTAATCAAAGGTGAATATTACTTCGGGCTGCGCATGCGCTGGTTTTTCTTTATTTTGGGCATAATCATGTGCGCCCTATCCGTTCTTGCAAGTGATTATGTAATCTCCATTCTGGCCGGAGTGACGGCTTTCTCTTCATTCTGGGGAATAAAGGAGGTAAACGAACAGCGCGAACGAGTGCTCAAAGGATGGTTTCCCATGAACCCTCGCCGCGCTGATGAATACGCTGCTGATAAAGAGCCTAAAGACTAAGCCGCGACGCGTTATTTAGCCACGAACTTGCCCGTCCAGCCACCGTTGCGCGACAGTTTCATATTAACGCTGTCGCCGCTCCTGACGGCACCGGTCTTGCGACGGTAGTCCATTGCCTGACGTGGTGCGTTGATGCCGTCTTCGTACCACTCGGCCTCATATACGGTGCCGGGAGAGAGGAAGTCGAGCGAAATGGCCTCGTTGCGCCACTTGTCGCCGTCGCCGCGAATAGCTGCGAGCCACCAGTCATTGCCTTTGCGCTTGGCTACGACATAAATTTTGCCGGGCTCGGCAAGAAGCACGTGAGTCTCGTCCCATGTTTCGGGTACATCGGCAATAAACTTTGCGCAGTCGGCATTGCGGTAGTACATTGTGGGGCTGTCGGCGGTCATCTGCAATCCACTCTCAAAAGTGGTGAAAAGAGCCATCTGATAGGCTCGTGTGCCTATTGACGATGAGTTGGGACGGTCGCAGCCATACGACTCGGGCTGCATGCTTATCATAGCACCCGGAGTGTAGTCCATGGGGCCCACTGCATTGCGCATGAAGGGCAGCCACAGCGAGTTGTCGGGATTGGTATGTCCCATCTGCTCCATGCCGCGCACGCCTTCATACGAAATCACATTGGGATAGCGTACATCGAGGCCCGTGGGCTTGTGGGCGCCATGGAAGTCGACAAGCAGATTATACTCGCCGGCCTTTGCGGCAACACGCTCGAGATAGTTGTTCATCCACTGGTCTGTTCTATCCATAAAGTCAATCTTAAGACCTTTCACGCCCCAGCCCGACAATACCTCGAAAAGGTCGAAATTCTTTTCTACCGTGAGCCATGTGAGCCAGAGAATCAGTCCCACGTTTTTCTCCTTGCCATAGCGGATAAGCTCTTTCACATCCACACGCGGATTGGGCGTATAGGGGTCGAGTGTCGACTTTGCCCAGCCTTCGTCGAGCACTATGTACTCTATGCCGTGACGGGCGGCAAAATCGATGAAATATTTGTAGGTATCGAGATTGAAGCCCGACTCGAAGTCTACATCAGGACCATAGACCGATGCGCCGTTCCACCACTCCCACGCGGCTTTGCCGGGCTTAATCCACGATACATCGGTGAGCTCGCAGGGGTCGCTGAGCTGCGCCGTCAGTGTCTGTGTGGCTATGTCCGAGGCATCGCCAAAGGTCATATAGCGCCAGGGAAATGCGCGGTTGCCGCTCGTACGGGCGTGGTATGGAGCCACTTTCTCGTGCTTGTAGCTGCGGTCGCCGTCGTAGCCGAATTTAAGTGGCACGGGAGGGAAAACCGAATTGAAGCCTGTACCGGTACCTTTGAGAAACATTCCGGCATAATCGCGGAGATTGCTCTCTGACACGAGCGCCCATTCACCGCCGGGCAGCTCGAAGAGCGCGGGCATGAGGCTCATTCGGTCGCTCTCGTTCCAATCTTTAAGGGGCTTATGGGTGTAGGGCTCTTCCTGTGAAGTTTTCCATCCGCCTGGCTGCTCGAGGTGTGCAGTTGTTCCGGCAGGCAGAGTCACACGAAAATCCTCGGCCATTACATTTACAGAATCGGATATGTGCGTCACAAAACGATATGCCACACCGTTGTCGTATACTCGGAACTCGACATCGTACTTGCCGAGATTGAGTGTCGCATCGGTGTAGCGGTCGCGGATTGTGGAGTATTTCACCGGCACTGTCGGCTCGATTACGCGGTCGACAACCTTATTTTTGAATTTCTTTACTTTGGGAGCTACGCCAAAATCGTTATTTTCGAATCGCATGGCTACTGCGGCGTCGACCGTGTGCCCCGACGGCGTAAACACCGTGAAGCGAAGAGAATCGGAGGGGACGATATCAACGGATATACGTCCGCCGGGCGACGACACTTTATAGGTTTTTGGGGCGGCAGCCATCGACAGACAGCTCACGGCCAGCATCATCGCGCCGACACTCAGTCGGCTCACTGATGCCGGTGAAATTTTCTTGAGATGCACCAACATAGAAAAATGTGAATGATATTGGATTTATTAAAGGTTTGTCTGGTGCAAATTTAAGCTTTTTCACACATTTTTCCAACATATTCTACACGAAACTGCTTTCTTGCCGTCAGACCGTATGATTTCACAATTATTTGTGCCGTCGGCATCGGGCGAAACCCTGAGTGCGACACGTTCACCGAAATGACACTCGTTATGAAAGAGCACATCGAGGCGCGACGGCATCATACGGTCGAAGAATTCGAGCGACCAGTGATTGAGAATGAGGTCGAGATACCGCACAGTGTTAACATGGCGGTTGACATCGAGGTCGCGATAACGGAATGTATATTCGTCGGTCGCCGCATCGCAGCCGGGAGAGACTATATGCGGTGTCTTTGCTATAGGACAAGGCACATCGGCTATCGGGAAAAGTGACGAATCGAACGACGACAGGTCGGCCATCGTCCGCAGCTTGTAATCCATAGCCACCCACACGGTGCGAGCATAGCCGAGTATACGGTCGCCCGAACCGTATATGGCAAAGTTGCGCTCGCTGAAATGCCGGTTATAACCCTCTATCCACGAAGCAATGGTGTACTCGTCGTTTATGCCCGGATACTGCTGCATCTCTATAGACATACGGCTCAGCACCCAACCGATATTTATAGTCTTCAGAGCACCGTAACCGATACCGAGACCGTCGGCATGCTCTGTAGCAACCTCTATCAATCGTTCGGCCAGAAGAGAAATGGGCATACGCCCTTCGGGGTCACACTCACCGGCGGTGAGTTCGTAGCTTTGGGAAAACAGGCTCTGAATCATAATATTCCGATTTAAATTTATGTCACAATTAATCGTCCGACACAGGGCGCCACCGATACAGACGGTCGGAGGGACGCACCTTGCACGGCACTGCGATAGAAAAGGCTTCGCCCTTCACCGCCTTGCCCACACTCTTGAGGTCGACTCTTATATCATCTATCTTGAGCTGCACATAAGTATTGGGACCGGTGATAATCACTTCGTCGCCCACGCAGAGCTCGGCGCCTTCCATAATAAACTCGCCCACGCCGAGACGCGAGTAATACTTCACGCCTTTGGCCACATACTCCTTTACGCGGGTTGCCGACGAGCCGTATTTGCCCGACCACTCGCCAAGATGCCGGCCCATATAGTATCCGTCCCAGAAACCTCGGTTGAAAGGCATGGCGAGGCGTTCGTCCCAGCCCTTAATCTTTTCGGCTCCGTAAGTGCCGTCGCAGATTGCCTCTATGGCCTCCGAATAGCACCGCACTGTCGTATCTACATATTCCGGACCGCGTGCACGGCCTTCGATTTTGAACACTGTCACGCCGGCATCTATCATACGGTCGAGAAAATGTATGGTTTTGAGGTCTTTGGGCGACATTATGTATTTGTTCTCCACATTGAGTTCATCGCCGGTCTCAAGGTCGGTGACTCGATAGCCGCGACGGCAAATCTGTGTGCATCCCCCACGGTTGGCCGACGAATTCATCTCGTGCAGACTCAAATAGCATTTACCCGACACGGCCATGCAGAGGGCACCGTGGCAGAACATTTCGAGTCGCACCGGCTCACCGGCCGGTCCCTTGATTCCTTCAGCAACGATGGCGTCGTGTATATGGCGCACCTGCTCCATATTCAGTTCGCGCGCAAGCACCATCACATCGGCATAAGCCGCGTAGAAGCGCACAGCCTCAATGTTGCTCACGTTGCACTGCGTAGAGATATGCACTTCCACACCGTGGCGGCGACACGCGGCAATGGCGGCGATATCCGACGCAATTATAGCCGTTATGCCGGCCGAGGCGGCTGCCGCTACTATATCGTCGACCTTTGCAAGGTCTTCGTCATAAACGATTGTGTTTACCGTCAGGTAAGTCTTCACGCCATTTTCTTTACACCGGCGGACAATCTCATGGAGGTCATCGAGAGTGAAATTCGCGCTTGAGCGCGACCGCATATTAAGACCCTCGACACCGAAGTAGACCGCGTCGGCACCGGCGCCAAGAGCTGCTGTAAGCGATTCGAAGCTGCCCACAGGAGCCATTATTTCAAAGTCGCTGCGTTTCATATTACATATGATATATTTACACAACAAATCATATCCTACAAAAGATGCAGGATATGACCGAAAAAATTATTTCAGATACAGGAATCTATTATTCACCGGCCTGCTCTGCGGGCTGAGCGGGAGCAGCCTCGGCGGCAGTTTCGGCAGCTGCTTCCTCAGTGACGGGAGTGGCAAACTGGCCGGCAGCAGGTGCTGCGGGGGCTGTGGGAGTTGCCACAGGCTGTGTGCGAAGCTGGGCGCTGCTTGAGCTTGTGGGCGCGGTGAACGCAGAGATAATCGACAGAACGGCCAGACAACTTACAAGAGTCCAGGTTGCTTTCTCAAGGAAGCTGTTGGTCTGACGGACACCCATTACAGAACCGGCACCGCCAAACTGCGACGAGAGGCCGCCACCTTTGGATTTCTGAATAAGGACGATGCCGATAAGAAGAACGGCAACGATAACTGTCAATACGATGATGACAACGTGCATAGCTTTTTTATTTATTTTCGGGCATCTGCGAGCCTTCTTTTTGCTGAAGCAGACGCTGGTTTATAATCAATTTTTGCAGAAAACGCAATTGGTCTGCAAAGTAAGCACTTTTTTTTGGAAATTTCAAATTTAAACCCGATATAATTTCATATGCACGCTCATAGCTGCCGCGTTTTATGAAAATTTTTGCAAGGCTCTCGCTCAAAAGGCTGTCGTCGGCAGGCTCGGCAGGCGCAATAGGCTTTTTGGGAGTCTCGGACGGCGCTTCTTCGGGAAGCGGCATAAGGTCGGGACGACGAGTCGCCGGATGCTGGCTGAGGATAAAGGCATTGATGCGCTGCTGCTGAGGGTCATCGGCCTCGGTGTCGGGCAGATTATCCTGCTCTTCGCGTGCGAGCATCTCGGCATAGTCGGGAGTCGGATTGAAAATCATGCGTTCGAGCAGCGCTTCCTCTTCGGGCGTGCACGAGCCGTAAGTATTGAGAAATGTGTCAATCACATTATTGGTCTCCTGCGGCGCCGGCAGCTCGGCCTTGGGATAAAAATGCTTCCAGCCGTCGCCATGAGCGGCAAAGGCAAGCGTACGCTCGTCGGGACAAACTGCGGCAAGGTGTTTGCGAAGAGATTCAGCCTCCTGCTCCGACACGCCGCCATGACGCAGCAGCAGCAGAGCCGGCACACTCAGCCAGGGCATGGAGACTGTAAGGCGCCGGAGCGCATCGGTGTCGGGCGGTGTGAGGGGTTCGCCGTCGGGTACCGCGAGACAGCGGTTGATGAGGTCTGAGAAATCAGAAGTATTCATTACCAGTCGCCGAGTGTGGCGTTGAAAATAAGTTCCACAAGCTCTTTCGAGATTTCTTCGCAGAGCTGATCCTGAACGTCGGTAAGCATCTCCGACGACGGGAAATCGCGGTAGGCGCTGAATGTCTGGTCAACGTCTTTATTGTCTTCCTTATTGTTGATATATTTGAGACGCACCGTTATTGTGAGACGCGTCATCGATGCATATGCATTCTCGGTCACAGCCTGCGGAGTGAGGTTGTAGCCGGTGATTTCGCCCTCCATCTCGAGGTCGGAGTTTCCGTCGGTAGTCTGCAGCCTGGTATTCTTCGAGATATAGTTGAGGAGTTCGTTCTCGAAGGTCTGCTGCAAGGGCGGATACACCAGAGCGGCACGTATGGGAAATTCGCTTACGTGAATGGTTTTATAGATATTATAGTCGAGTGCTGAGCCGTTCAGCTTGAAACTCGGAATACAGGCGGTGAGCGACGCGCAGACAAGCATCACACAGCCTGCCAACAGTCGCATTATATTATTCGAGGCCATAATCCTTTATTTTACGGTAAAGAGTGCGTTCGGAGATGCGGAGTTCGGAGGCGGCGGCTTTGCGACGGCCCTGATTGCGCTCGAGAGCACGGCGTATCATCTCGCGTTCTGTTTCTTCGAGAGTGGCCGGCACTTCGGGTTCCACTTCCGAGTAATTCACTTCGCTGCACGGCGCCATATGCACCTCCGGCGTACCGTGGCTTCGCACAACAAGCGATGTGGGCATCGACGCATTCTCTTCGTCGGAAATTATCTTGTGCGACATCGGCACGGCAGGTATTTCGCCATCGAGACGCATCTGAAGCTCGTCTATGCGCTCGCGCAGCTTGAATATCATGCCGAGCAACATCTCTCGCTCCGACTCATAGCTGTGGAGCGAGGCTGTCTTTGCCGGCATATAGCTTGTGGAGATTTCAGGAATATAGCGGTGCAGAGCGTCGGCATTCACCTCTGTGCCGGCTTCGAAAAGTGCGGTCTGCTCCACCACGTTTTTGAGCTGACGCACATTGCCCGGCCAGCGGTAGTGACGCATTGCGTCGTCGGCTTCTTCGGCAAAGCTGATCGGAGGCACACGGTAGCGCTCGGCGAAATCGGAGGCAAACTTGCGTGCAAGAAGTCTTATGTCATTGCCGCGGTCGCGCAGCGGCGGTATATGTATCTGTATTGTCGAAAGGCGGTAAAAAAGGTCTTCACGGAATTTCCCGTGAGCTACGGCATCAAGAAGGTCGACATTCGTAGCCGCCACAACGCGGATATTGGTTTTCTGCACAGTCGACGAGCCCACACGCAGATATTCGCCGCTCTCGAGCACACGAAGCAGACGCGCCTGAGTGGTAAGCGGAAGCTCGGCAACTTCATCGAGAAAAATCGTGCCGCCGTCGGCTTCCTCAAAGTAGCCTTTACGAGAGTCAACAGCTCCGGTGAAGGCTCCTTTCTCATGGCCGAAAAGCTCCGAGTCTATTGTGCCTTCGGGAATAGCGCCACAGTTTACGGCTATATATTTGGCATGGCGGCGCGCACTGAAACGGTGTATAATCTGTGGAAAAAATTCCTTGCCGGTTCCGCTCTCGCCGGTTACAAGCACCGACAAATCAATCGGAGCCACACGTATGGCACGCTCTATAGCCGCCGTAAGGGCCGGAGCGTTGCCAACGATGCCAAACTGCTGCTTGGCCTGCTGTGCCTGAGTGGAGAGGGTATTTGATATGCGGGTTTCTGGCATTTTTTCGTTTTCTGCTGCAAGAGCTTCTATGCTCCTGCCGTTTCGAAATACAAAATTACGAAAAAATAATGGATTATTTGCCCCGACCCTTGATTATGGGCATTTCAGCGCTCTTTGACGGTTTCCCCTCACCTACCGAAGGCCACCCGTCGGCATCCCACTCTACCCTGTCGAGATACACCTTGCGGCCTTCTTGCGGCGCCGAGGCGTCATAGCCGTGGTAAAGCATCCAGTATTGGCCGGCATCGTCTTTAACAAAATTGGCATTATGACCGGGACCTTTCACAGTGTCGTCGCCCTCAAGGAGCAGGGAGAAGCCATTCTCTATTGCAGGCACGCCGTTTTTATCTACATATGGGCCGATCACTTTCTTACTCCGCGCCACAACTACCCTATATGTGCTCTTCTCGCCTTCGCAGCACGAACCGGCCGAACCCACAAGATAATAATAGCCGCGATGACGGAATATATTGGTCGCCTCGGTAAAGGTGCCGGCAACCATGACGGGCTCTGCTCCGGACTTCACCGAAAGGCCGTCGGACGAAAGCTCGATAGCATAAATACCTCTGAAACTACACCAGAAGAGCCAATGCTTACCCTCAGCCTCCACATATATGGGGTCAATGCTGTTCTGCACACCTATCTCATTGCTCAGAAAAAGCTTGCCGTGGTCGGTGAACGGGCCTTCGGGGGCATCGGCAGTGGCAACGCCTATGCCGCACTCCCACTCCTTACCCCACTGCGACTTGGAGTAATATAAAACATACTTCTTGCCTACCCACTGTATGTCGGGTGCCCAAATCTTTCCGCCGGGCACCATCTGCGGACGGGTCTCATCGGTGAATGCAGTGCCTACGAAGTCCCAGTCGACCAGATTATCCGATTTGTAGATTGGAAGATTGGGAATGCTTTCGGTCGAATACAGCCAGTATGTGCCGTCTTTGGCACGGATTACCGTCGGGTCGGGGGCATTGTGATTAATCACCGGATTGGTATATGTCTCGGCACACACAGTCGGTGCGCACACACTTACAAGCACTACAGACAACAGCAGGCTGGCCGACAGCCGACACATACACGAAGGTTTCATCTCCACAAAGTTTATATTACGCAAATAGATAAATTTCAACTCACAAATATACGCATAAGCCGAGGGCAAAACCAAATTTATTTGAGTTTTGCCAAGCGGAAATATATAGGGCGAAGCCAAATATATGAATTATCTTTCGCTTCTCTCGCCGGCTCACAGCTATTTCATCTCTTCAAGCCAGACCAACAAAGCGGAGCAAAAACACCGCCCTTTTTTCACAATTCACTTATCTCCTGATTTACTGCCACTTACAGGCGAGACCTAAAAATTAACTAAAAATAATTGCAAAAAAATTTGCACAATGAAGAAAAAGTGCTTAACTTTGCATCGCTTTTGAAAAGACGGGGTGTAGCTCAGTTGGTTAGAGTACGCGTCTGGGGGGCGTGAGGTCGCTAGTTCGAGTCTAGTCACCCCGACAATAACAAAAGCAATGAGTGCTGTAGG
>Ga0137306_101368_pt1 | contig 25283 bp, 20 predicted proteins | sample Inofroosms_March_FD_97187 | JGI IMG/M metagenome (GOLD analysis project Ga0137306, IMG submission 97187) | Mouse cecal microbial communities from Vienna, Austria - N-Acetylneuraminic and N-Acetylglucosamine D2O microcosms_March | ecosystem: Host-associated > Mammals > Digestive system > Large...
AGATTTTATGTGTGGTTATACTGCCGTGAATAATTCAGGTTTACGTATGAAATATTTAATTTTATTTTAAGTTTTTCTTTTTATACTATTAACCGGTTGTGGAAAAAAGGGGGATGTGGTAAGGTAAAGTAGAAATTTTTCTATAAGATTTCAGGGAAGTATACATAAGGAGGGACATGATGAGAAAAAGATTAGGAATCATTATTTTGACAATTGCAGTAACTGCATCCATGCTTGGATGCTCCGGGAAAGAGTCGGCGAAGAAGAAAGCGGCGAAGGAAGACAGCCCGGAAAAGATCTTTCAAGAGGCCATGGAAAAGCTTAATAAAGAGACGAATAAGGCCATTGAGACGAAGAGTGTGACCTCTTATGACGATGAGACGGAGGAAGAGGAATATTACACCTGTATCTACGATGGAAAGAAGAATATCGTGGAAAGAATCTCCAAGGATGAGGATGATACGGGAACCATCTATCATTGCTTTAACGTGAAGGAGAAGGACGGCTTCGGCGTCTATGTCAATGACGGCCTGACGGGCGGCAAGTGGAAATATTATAAAGAAGAGCTCGAGGAGGATGCCGAGAGCGAGTATGATTACTGGCTTAGGGAGTTTGACCCGGCTTATACGGAGGAAAAGGGATACAGCAATATCAAGTTCAGCAATGAAGGGGAGGATGAGCTTAGCGGTGTAGAGGCGATCAAGATCAAGGTGACTGCCGATGAAGCTTACGATACCGGAGAGAGAACCGACGAGGATATGACGAGGGAGAGTGTGCTTGACGAATACGGCTGGAGTGAAGACGAGGTCGGGCTGGTTGAAGGCTTTTCGGAAGTTATCGATGATTATGTCACGGCCAGCAATGCCAGCGTGGGAGAGACGACGGTAGAGTCTGTCCTGACTGTGTGGATCAGTAAGGAGGATCATACGCTGCTTAAGAGCCGTTCAGCCACCAATATTGAAAGCGCTCAGGACGATGGCACGAAGAAGGCGTTAGCGGCTTTTAACAACGAGTATTGGAAGGTGGAGATGGTCAGTCAGAACCTCGAAGACGGCATGTCGAAGGAGGAGGCGAAGAAAGCGCTGGAGGATGATCTCAAGGATATGGAAAATCCACAAGAGAGCGCAACAGATGCGGAGGCGGCAGGCGAAGAGTTCAGCGAAGAAGAAGGCATGGATGAATTTGCGGCGGTTTCAAAGATCGTCGTGACGAAAAAGATCATGGCCGGCAAGGACTGTCCCGAGATGAACGATCTTCCGAAAGACTTTGAGAAGATAGAACAGGCAGAATATTTTGAAGGGGGATTTGATGCCCTGGAAGATGGTGACGACTATTTCGGAGAGGATGAAGAATTTGAGGATGAATTTGAGTAGAGGAAAGACAGGGAAAAAGATACTGGCGCTGCTTCTTGCGCTGATGGTTCCGGCTGGTTCTGTCTGCGCTGCGCAGTTGCCAAAGCAGGAGGGAGCTGCGACAGGAGCGGCGCAGTCTCAGGAGGATAATACTGCTGCCGGAGTATACGGCACACAGGGGGATGATCCTGCTGCCAAAGCACCTGCTTTTCAGACAGGAGAAAACGGGGAAGGGAGCCTGGAAGAGGAGGAACAGCCCCAGAAGCTGATCAGGAAGATTGAGACTTTTGAGGAAGTAACAAGAGCATGCGGCGAGGTGTTTACCCTTGATGTAAAGCTGACAGACCTGTCAAAGGACGAAGCAGGAGATATTGAAGATGGCAATCCTGGGGGCGGGGATGACGCAGCAGCAGGGGTGTCAGTTCCGGAGACCGAAGGTAGAGATGCTGCGGGCACACAGACACCAGGCGGGAAAGCGGCAGGTGAACCGGCAGTAGCAGAAGGCAGCCAGAATGGAACAGCCTCAGGCACCGGCGGTGATAACTTTGCAGCCCCGGCCGGCCAAGCAGTACCTGCCGCAGGTGAAGCTGCAGAAAATCCGGAAGGTAGTGTGCCGGGATCAGCAGTCCCGGCCGGCCAGACAGCAGACGGCCAGACAGCAGACAGCCGGTCTTTAGACGGAGAGGCTTTGGGTGAAGACCCTTTGCAGGAAGAGCCGGCACAAGAGGATACACTGCAATATGAATCCGCCGATCCCAATATCGCGGTGATTGAGCAGGACGAATCCGGTGCGGACTGCATCAGGGCAGTCGGGGTCGGCGACACAGTGATCAAGATCACTGCACCAGAGACTGAGCAGTATGAAAAAGCAGAGGCCCAGGTGCTCCTCCATGTCGTTTTGCCGGAGGACGGCGGGGTGTTCGGTAACGCGCTGATCAACTCCATGGCCCTTCTTCCGGGAGGGAGCCTGTCTGCTGCCGAGAACATAAAAGATGGTATCGGGCTGAAATGGACAAAGATCGAAGGGGCAGAAAGTTACTATCTGGAGAGGAGCAGCAACGGAAAATCTCCATGGACCAGGATAAAAACTGCAGTAAACGCCGATGATGTTACCTATATTGACAAACAGGTGAAGGAAGGAGAAGCTTATTATTACCGGGTGAAGGCGGTCGACCAGTCCGGGCAGGAAGGACTGACCGGAGCGTCGAAAAAGATTGTCCGCCTCATCGCGCCTTCCTTAAGCGTAAGTCTTGCAGGTACCGGAACCGAGCTTAAGTGGAACAGAGTCAAAGGATGCAGTGGGTATTATGTGTACCGGCGGGAGGCATCCCAGAATGACTGGGCCGTCGCCTCCACTATAACGCAGCCCGGCGAGATCAGCTGGCGGGACACGGCGGCAGGCAACGGGGCGACGTACATTTATTCGGTCAGGGCATATAAGGGCAGTTCGTTTAGCGATTATGCCGGCAGCAAGAGCTATATGCGGGTAACGGCTCCCACGGTAAAGAAATTTAAGAGAAAGTCCGCCACCAAGTTTAAACTGACCTGGAAGACCAATCCTGTGGCAACAGGCTACCAGATCCAGTATTCCCAGAACGGGATGTTCGTGGGTGCAAAAAAGGTTACGGTGAAAAAGGCAAAGGCATCAAGCTATACCCTTTCAGGGCTTTCCAAGAATAAAGGCTATTATGCCAGAATCCGCGCTTATAAAAAAGTGGGCAAAACTACATACTATTCCAGTTGGTCTGCGGCAAGCAATGTGAAAAAGACGAGGACGGCAAAAGCAACGCCGCTCACGAAGAAGAACAAGATGTTCGAGCTGCGCGCACAGGCCAAGCAGAAGATGTTCCAGTACGATACGCTGCAGGGTTCCTGCACAGACGGGACTTTCGCTTATTATCTTATGTATAACCGGAAGGCAGTCAACTGCAAGATCGTGAAGGTAAGGCGTTCTAACCTGAAGGTAGAGCAGGTATCTGGTGTGCTTGACGTCGCCCATGGCAATGACATGACCTACGATTCCAGCAAGAACCGTCTTGTCATCGTCCACAGCACAGGTTCAGACCCGAAGAAGCTTACCTCTGTGAACCCGAAGACCCTCGGCGTTATCGAGAGCAAGCATGTGCAGATACCCAAGAAGCTGGCTGGCGGAAGCACAGCAGACGCAGCGGGGGCTACAGCGTTCAGCGGGATAGCCTACAGCAGCGGCAGGAAGCAGTACGCTGTGCTGTTAAGCCACAATTACAATTTTGTCGTGCTGGATGCCGATCTTGAGCCGGTGAGATATGTAAAGGCCAGCAAAAAGAAGGACTATGTGGTCCAGGGTATTGACGCCACTGACGACTATATCCTGGTGGCACAGAGCCCGAAGACGGCAAAGCAGAAGTATAATATCATCACCGTCTACGACTGGGACGGCAATTACATCTCCCGGGTCAATGCGAAAAAGGGCTATGAGATCGAGAGTATCTACCATGTGGGAAGCAAGTATTACGCTGGTTTTTACCGTTCCTACTACAAGACGACATACAAAGATGTGGAAAAAACAGTTCTCGTCGACGGGAAAACGAAGAAGAAGAAGGTCAAGGTCAAGCAGAAGGAATACAAAAGGGACAACTATGTATACCAGATCAAAGGGATATAGGGCAAAAAAATCATAAAATCCCTTGATTTTCCGAGGATACAGTGCTATACTTACTTATAGTTGCATAAGGAAAACGGCAGAAGAGTGGACGGAAGTTCACTCTTCTTTGCTGGTATAGGCCTGTAACAATATTTCCGGATGAAGAAAGGAAGCGTAACATTGTCGAAGAGGGAAAGCTACGAGCAGAAGACAGAAGAGATACTGATCCCCATCGCCGAGGAATACGGCTACGAACTGGTGGATGTAGAATATGTAAAGGAAGGCGGCACATGGTATCTGAGGGCTTACATAGATAAGCCGGGAGGAGTCAGTATTGATGACTGTGAGGCTGTCAGCAGGAGACTGTCGGATATCCTTGATGAGAAGGATTTTATCGACGACAGCTATATTATGGAGGTCAGCTCGCCGGGACTTGGCCGGCCGCTGAAGAAGGAGAAGGATTTTAAACGGAGTCTGGGGAAAGAGGTGGAGGTCCGGACTTACCGTATGATCGATAAACAGAAGGAGTTTACCGGCATTTTAAAGGCCTATGACAAGGACAGCGTGACGGTGGCTTTTTCAGACGGAACAGAGAGGAACTTTGATAAGGGCGGCATTGCGCTTATTCGCCTTGCGTTTGATTTTTAATTTAGGAGGATACAAAAATGAACACAGAATTATTAGAAGCGTTGAATATTTTGGAAAAAGAAAAGGATATCAGCAAAGGAACACTGCTTGACGCCATAGAAAATTCCCTTTTGAACGCCTGTAAGAATCATTTTGGAAAAGCGGACAATGTAAGAGTCATTATGGATCGTGAGACCTGCGATTACCGGTTATTCGCGGAGAAGACGGTAGTGGAGGACGTGGAGGATTCCTTAGAGCAGATCAGCCTTGAGGAAGCCCATGAGATCGACGGTTCCTACACCCTCGGGGATATCGTGCAGATACCGATCGAGTCCAAATCCTTCGGGCGCATCGCCACACAGAACGCCAAGAACCTGATCCTGCAGAAGATCCGCGAGGAAGAACGCAAGGTAGTATATGACCAGTATTTTGAAAAGGAAAAGGATATTGTGACCGGAATCGTCCAGCGCTATGTGGGAAGGAATGTCAGCATCAATCTGGGCAAGGCAGACGCCATGCTGACGGAGAACGAGCAGGTGAAGGGCGAGGTGTTCGAGCCGACAGAGCGCGTGAAGCTCTATGTTGTGGAGGTAAAGAACACCACAAAGGGACCGAAGATATTAGTCTCCCGTACCCATCCAGAGCTTGTTAAGCGGTTGTTTGAGTCAGAGGTTACTGAGGTGAAGGACGGGATTGTAGAGATCAAGAGCATCGCCAGAGAAGCGGGCAGCAGGACGAAGATCGCGGTGTGGTCCAACGATCCGGACGTGGATCCGGTGGGAGCCTGCGTCGGTATGAACGGAGCCAGGGTAAGCGCTATCGTAAATGAGCTCAGGGGCGAGAAGATCGACATCATCAACTGGAGCGACAATCCGGCGATCCTGATCGAAAATGCGCTAAGTCCCGCGAAGGTCATCTCTGTTATGGCGGACCCGGATGAGAAGGCGGCAAGCGTCATCGTCCCGGATTACCAGCTGTCCCTGGCTATCGGCAAGGAGGGGCAGAACGCAAGGCTTGCGGCTAGGCTTACCGGATACAAGATCGATATCAAGAGCGAGACACAGGCGATTGAATCCGGAGAGCTTCCGGAGAACTACATGGAACTTGGCGAAGGCGTCTATGAGGAAGAGATGTATGACGAGGACTATACCGGGGAGTACGACGGAGATTATCCGGAAGAAAATTATCCGGGAGAAGAATACCTGGAAGAAGATTATTCTGAGGAAGATGGCCTGGAGACTGAGCAGGACATAAGCGATGACGGCTTGGAAGAAGACGGCGAGGAGATTTTTTTTCAGGAAGTAGAAGAGGATGAACGATAATTAAAAGCAGGTGAGAGATTGAGCAGTAATAAAAAAGTGCCTATGCGCAAATGCGTCGGGTGCCAGGAGATGAAGAGCAAAAAAGAGATGATTCGCGTGATACGGACTGCAGAGAATGAATTTGTGCTGGATGCGACCGGGAAAAAGAACGGACGGGGAGCATATCTTTGCCCGGACCGGGAATGCCTGAAAAAAGCAGTGAAGAGCCGGGGCCTTGAGCGGTCTTTTAAGCAGGCGATACCAGAAGCGGTATATGAATCTCTGGAAAGGGAGATGGTTGGAATTGAGACCGGATAAGGTGCTGTCACTCATTAGTCTGGCTACAAAGGCCGGAAAGACGGCAAGCGGTGAGTTTTCGACGGAAAAGGAAGTGAAGTCCGGCCGGGCGGCGGTAGTCGTCGTGGCGGGGGACGCATCCGATAATACAAAAAAGAAATTTAAAAATATGTGTGATTTTTATCAAGTGCCAATCTATTTTTACGCGGATAAAGATACCTTGGGGCATGCAATGGGAAGAGAGTTTCGGGCATCCCTTGCAATTCTTGATACAGGGTTTGCAAAAGGAATGAAGAAAGCGATGAATACGGAAGAGGATACAATTGCATAGAGGAGGTAGTGTTTATGTCAAAAATTAAAATATACGAGTTAGCGAAGGAGCTCAAGGTCACCAGCAGGGAAGTGATCGAGCTGTTAGGCAAGAAGAACATTGAAGTCAAGAGCCATATGAGCTCTATTGAGAATACAGAGGCGGATCAGGTCAGGGGGTCTTTTGCAAAGGCAGCAAAGCCGGCGGAAAAACCGGCAGAGAAAACATCAGCAAAGCCCGCAGAGAACGCGGCAGAAAAGCCCGCAGAAAAAGCAGCGAAAAAGCCGGTAGAGAAGGCAGCGGAAAAGCCGGCGGAGAAGCCCGAGGAGGCTCCGAAGAAAAAGAATATCGTCCATGTGTTCCGCCCCCAGAATACACAGAAGGGTGTGCGTCAGGGCGGAAACAGGCAGAAGGGGAAAGGGCTCCATATGCCGGGCAAGCTTATGCAGGTAAATAACGGCCGTCCCGCGAAGGGAGCACCGGTGCAAAAGCCGGAGCAGCCAGTAAGGAAGCCGGTTGAAAAGCCGGAGACAGAGAAAGCGGCTGTGAAAAAGGCAGAGACGGAAGCTAAGGCGGCAGCAGCAAAGCCGCAGGCAACCGAGAAGCTCCAGGCAGCAGAGAAGTCCCAGTCACTGTCACTGTCACCGACAAGACCGGCAGAGAGCAGACCGCAGACTGTACAGGTATCCCAGAAGCCCCAGGAGGAGAACCGGCAGAAAGCGGCAGGCGACAGAGCGCAGGGTGACAGAAAGGCCCAGGGCACAGGCGAGCGCCAGGGCCGCTTAAGGGATAAAAACGGCGAGCATGGGCAGGGAGCAGGCGCAAGGTCTGGCCGTCCGGGCGAGCGCCAGAGCCGCTTCGCTGATAAAAACGGCGAGCGCGGCCAGGGAGCAGGCACAAGGTCCGGCCGTCCGGGCGAACGCCAGGGTCGTTTTGGTGACCGCAGCAATGACCGGAACCAGGGAGGCGGCGCAAGGTCTGGCCGTCCGGGCGAACGCCAGGGCCGCTTCGGCGACAGAGACAGAGATAACCGGGGGCGGGACAGGGACCGCGGCCCGGGAATGGGCGCAAGGCCGGATGACAGACGTGGCGGAAGAAGAAATGATTCCTCTGCAATCCCGGCACCTGCCATTGAAGCACAGAAGACCCAGAGAAGCAAGGGGAAAGGTAAGGACGACCACAAGAAGAAAGATTACCGCAGGGATGAGGAAGAGAGGATGCCAAAGGGCAAGGGCAGGAAGAATGATGCAAAGCCCCAGATGCAGAAGCCGCAGCAGAAGCAGCAGCAGACAGAAGAGACCATTAAGTCGATCATCATTCCTGAGATGCTTACGATTAAGGAGCTGGCAGACAAGATGAAGATCGTGCCGTCAGTGATCATTAAGAAACTGTTCATGCAGGGCAAGGTCGCAACCGTGAATCAGGAAGTTGACTATGCGACTGCAGAAGAGATCGCCCTGGAATTTGACATTCTCTGCGAAAAAGAAGAAGTTGTAGATGTGATCGAGGAGCTTCTCAAAGAGGAGGAAGAGGATGTTAAGAAGATGAAAAAGCGTCCTCCGGTTGTCTGCGTCATGGGCCATGTTGACCATGGAAAGACCTCCCTTCTCGATGCGATCCGCCACACCAATGTCATCGGCGGGGAAGCGGGAGGCATCACCCAGCATATCGGCGCTTACGTGGTGGAAGTGAACGGAGAGAGAATCACTTTCCTTGACACGCCGGGGCATGAAGCATTTACTGCTATGCGTATGAGGGGCGCAAGTTCTACGGACATCGCGATCCTTGTGGTTGCGGCGGACGACGGCGTTATGCCTCAGACCGTGGAGGCGATTAACCATGCCAAGGCAGCAGGAGTAGAGATCATCGTCGCAGTCAATAAGATTGATAAACCCAGTGCGAATATTGAGCGGGTGAAGCAGGAGCTCACCGAGTATGAGCTGATCCCGGAGGACTGGGGCGGAAGCACAGTCTTCGTTCCGGTATCTGCAAAGACCGGAGAGGGCCTTGAAGACCTGATGGAGATGATCGTCCTCACCGCAGAGGTGATGGAGCTTAAGGCGAACCCGAACCGCCGGGCAAGAGGACTTGTCCTTGAGGCGCAGCTTGATAAGGGCCGCGGTTCTGTGGCCACTGTCCTGGTACAGAAGGGAACTCTGCGTATCGGTGATGCGGTGGCGGCAGGTTCTGCCTTCGGTAAGGTCAGAGCCATGATGGATGACAAGGGAAGACGTGTGAAAGAAGCAGGACCGTCTGTCCCGGTTGAGATATTAGGATTAAATGACGTGCCTAACGCCGGAGAGGTATTTGTGGGCTGCGGAAATGATAAAGAGGCGAGAAACTTTGCGGAGACCTTTATCTCCCAGAGCAAGATGAAGCTTTTGGAGGAGACAAAATCCAAGCTTTCACTGGATGATTTGTTTAACCAGATTCAGGAAGGCAACTTAAAGGAACTTGGCATCGTCGTGAAGGCGGATGTACAGGGTTCTGTAGAGGCCATCAAGCAGAGTCTCTTAAAGCTTTCCAACGATGAGGTCGTCGTAAAGATCATCCACGGCGGTGTCGGCGCTATCAACGAATCGGACGTCAGCCTTGCGTCAGCCTCCAATGCGATCATCATCGGATTTAATGTCCGCCCGGATGCTACCGCGAAGGATACGGCAGACCGTGAGGGCGTGGATATCCGTCTGTACCGCGTGATCTATAATGCCATTGAGGATGTGGAGGCAGCTATGAAGGGTATGTTAGACCCGGTGTTCGAAGAGAAGGTGCTCGGCCATGCAGAGGTGCGCCAGCTCTTCAAGGCGTCAGGCGTCGGGACGATCGCAGGTTCCTATGTGCTTGACGGCGTATTTGAACGGGACTGCTCTGTACGGATCACCAGAGACGGCGTCGTAGTCTTTGAGGGCGCGCTGGCATCCTTAAGGCGGTTTAAGGACGACGTGAAGGAAGTAAGGACCGGCTACGAGTGCGGATTTGTATTCGCCAACTTTAACGATGTCAAGGAAGGAGACATTGTCGAGGCATTTAAAATGGTTGAAATTCCGAGATAGCGGGGAATTCATCCCGCTTTGGTAAAGGAGCAGTGGAATGAAAAAGAGAGGTATTAAGAATACGAGGATAAATACAGAGGTGCAGCGGGAGCTGAGTAATATCATACGAAGTCTTAAGGATCCCAGAGTTGCACCCTGGACTTCGGTGGTTGCAGCAGAGGTCGCGCCGGATCTTAAGACATGTAAGGCATATATCAGTGTGCTTGGGGATGGGAAGGCTCAGACAGATACACTTGAAGGGCTGGACAGCGCAGTGGGATATATCCGCCGGGAGCTGGCAAGGACCTTAAATATGCGCAACACACCGGAGATCCGGTTTATATTGGATCAGTCTATCGAATATGGCGTGAATATGTCCAAAAGGATAGATGAAGTGACCAAGGATCTGAAAACGGCAGATATTGATATGGAGAGTGAAGGAGAGAAAGATGCTGAATAGAATGTTGAAACTGGCGGATACCATTGCTATAGGAGGCCATGTCAGGCCGGACGGTGACTGCATCGGTTCCAGCATGGGCCTTTGCCAGTACATTAAAGAGAATTACAGCGATAAGGAAGTAGATGTCTATCTGGAAGAGATTCCGGAAAAATACCGCTTTATCAAAGAGACAGAGAACGTGAAGTTTGCGGCTCCGGAGGGGAAGGTGTACGATCTGTTCATCTCCCTGGACTGCGCGGATCTAGAACGCCTGGGCTTTTCTGTCCCCTTGTTTGAGCAGGCGGCGCATACTCTGTGTATCGACCATCATGTGAGCAATCCGGGATATGCCCAGGAGAACCATATCGTGCCGGAAGCCAGCTCCACCTCAGAGCTGGTGTACCGCCTGGTCGATAAGGATAAGCTTAGCAGGGAGGCAGCGGAAGCGCTGTATGCAGGGATTGTCAATGACACAGGCGCATTCCAGTATTCCTGCACATCTCCGGCGACCTTAAGGGCGGCGGCAGAGCTTCTGGAGGCAGGGGTAGACGCGCCGGGGATCATCCGGGATACCTTTTACGAGAAAACCTATGCCCAGCATCAGGTGCTCGGGCGTGCGCTTCTAGAGAGCATCCTGTTTCAGGACGGGAAATGTATCGCCTCCTATATCCGGGAACGGGAGATGAAGTTTTTCGGCGTTGACCGGAACGACCTTGACGGCATAGCCAGCCAGCTTCGTAATACAAAAGGGGTAGAGGTGGCCATTTTCATGGATGAGATACGTCCCAACGTCTATAAGGTAAGCCTGCGCTCCGGGGAATTGGTGGATGTAAGCGTCATCGCCAGATATTTCGGCGGCGGCGGCCATAAGCGGGCGGCGGGCTTTACGCTGACCGGCACGCCTTACGATGTGATCAATAATCTGTCGGGGCAGATCGCGCTCCAGTTGGAGAAGGAAGAATGATACACGGGATCATCAATGTATATAAAGAAAAGGGGTTTACCTCCCACGATGTGGTAGCGAAGCTCAGAGGCATCACCGGGCAGAAGAAGATCGGCCATACCGGAACCCTTGACCCGGATGCAGAGGGCGTGCTTCCGGTCTGTCTGGGGAAGGGAACAAAGCTGTGCGAGCTTTTAGCAGGTGAGGATAAGACATACGAGGCAGTCCTGCTTTTGGGAAGGACTACCGATACCCAGGATATCACCGGGGAAGTGCTGGCAGAAAAAAGCACGGATACCCTTACCGGAGAAGAAGTAAAGGATGCGGTGTTTTCCTTTCTCGGAGAGTACGGGCAGATTCCCCCTATGTATTCGGCGCTGAAGGTAGGCGGGAAAAAGCTTTATGAGCTGGCCAGGAGCGGCCGGACGGTGGAGCGTAAAGCGCGCCCGGTAAGGATCTATGAGATCAGGATCCTTGAGCTTGACCTGCCGCGGGTACGTATGTCGGTGACGTGCGCTAAGGGTACTTATATCCGGACGCTGTGCCACGATATCGGAGAGAAGCTTGGCTGCGGCGGATGCATGGAGCAGCTTACCCGCACCCGTGTAGGCCGCTTTTCCATAGAGGAAGCCGTAACCCTCGGGGAACTTGCCGGCATCTTTGCAGAAAACCGGGAGGCGGCCGTTATCGTGCCGGTGGACAGGATGTTTACAGAAGCTCCGATGATGCGGGTGAAGGAAGCGTGGGAAACACCGGCAAGAAACGGGAATATACTGCCGGAGGCGGCCGTTGAGGCCTTTGGGCGCCCGAAGGTCGGGGATGCCTGCGTCCTGGAAATGCACGATGAAGAAATAAGCGGCGGCACAAGAGTCCGCCTCTATGACAAAAAAGGGCGCTTTATCGCCCTGTACAGGCAGCGTAAGGAAGCAGGGGAGTACCATCTGGAAAAGATGTTTTTCCCTGAAATTTAACGTTACAAGGAGTATCTATGCGCTATGTGAAATGGCTGTCCCACTATCTGGACAGAAGAAGATCAGCCGTTACCTTCGGCAAATTTGACGGGCTCCATCTGGGACATCAGAAGCTCATCGAGAGGGTGCTAAAGCTGAAAGAGCAAGAAAATATCGTCGGCACCGTCTGTGCATTTGACATGCGCCCGCTTTGGAAAGCAAAGGGGCTTGGCATGGAGCGGCTGATGACAGGCAAGGAGCGGTACCATCATCTTGACCGGCAGATGGACTACCTGGTGGAATGCCCATTTACCGAAAAGTTCCGGAGTATGACGGCAGAGGAATTCATACGCAGCGTCATCTGCGGGGTGTTCCATGCAAAATATGTGGTCGTAGGGACAGATTTTCACTTTGGGCGCGACCAGGGCGGAGACGTCCTCACGCTTAAGGCATATGAAGAAGAATACGGATATGAGCTTGTGGTGGTGGAAAAAGAACGCTATAACGGCAATATCATCAGCAGCACTTATATCAGGGATGTACTTAAGGAAGGGAATGTGCGTCTGGCCAATTATCTGCTGGGCTATCCCTTCGAGGTAAACGGCAGGGTGGAGCGGGGCAGGCAGCTTGGCCGGACGCTGGGATTCCCGACTATGAACGTAGCCTGGCCGGAATACAAGCTTATTCCGCCCAAGGGTGTGTACGTCAGCGAGATCACTATAGACGGGATCAAATATCCGGGCATCTCTAACGTGGGCGTGAAGCCTACCGTGTCCAAGGAGGACAGGGTTGTCTTGGAGAGCTTTCTGTTTGGTTACGGCAGCGATGCTTATGGGAGGAAGGTCAAGGCTGAGCTTTTGGAGTTCCGGAGGCCGGAGCAGAGGTTTGGCAGCATAGCAGAGATGAAAGCCCAGGTCGATAAGGATATTGCATATGCGAAAAGATACTTTGGGATAGAGTAGAAGGAGAATTATACAAATGAGCATGACAGAGGTATTTTTGTTATTTGGCGGTTTAGGTTTCTTCCTTTACGGCATGAAGCTGATGAGCGAGGGGTTAGAGAAGGCTGCCGGCGCCAAGATGAGGGGGATTCTGGAGTTTTTTACGCAGAACCGCTTTATCGGGATGATTGTAGGAATCGTGTTTACTGCAGTCATCCAGTCATCCAACGCTACTACGGTAATGGTCGTAAGCTTTGTCAATTCGGGGCTGATGAACCTGATGCAGGCATCGGGCGTGATCCTGGGAGCCAATATCGGTACGACAGTGACGGGGCAGCTGATTGCCTTCAACCTGTCGGATATCGCGCCGCTGATCGTGATCTTCGGCGTGATCATGACCATGTTCTGCAAAAAACAGAGTATTAAGAAGATCGGTGAAGTGATCTTAGGCTTCGGTATCCTGTTCATGGGGCTTCGGATCATGGGAGAGAGCATGCAGGCGGTGAAGGATTCTCCGGCGATCCTGGATTTCCTTTCTTCCTTAAGAAATCCTTTTGCGGCGATCCTTGTGGGGATCGTGATCACCTCTGTCCTGCAGAGTTCGTCCGCTACAGTGGGAATCATCCTCCTGATGGTCTCCCAGGGGCTTCTGGAATTTAAGATCTGTCCCTTTATGATCCTCGGGTGCAATATCGGCTCCTGCGTATCTGCGCTGGCAGCCAGCTTAAGCGGAAAGAAGGATGCAAAGCGTGCGGCGCTCATCCATTTCTTTTTCAATGTCATCGGTTCTTCGATCATGTTCATCATCCTGATCGTGGCATTGAATCCGATCATGAACGGACTTTTGTATATCTCAGGTGGAAGTCTTTCACGGGCGGTAGCCAATGTACATACGCTGATGAAGATATTCGAAGTCGCGATGCTCTTCCCGTTCATGGGCTGGATCGTGAAGCTTACCTATAAGGCCATCCCCGGGACGGACAGTGAAGGGAAGGACGAGTATGAGCTTCTCTATATCCGCAAGTCGCTCATGTCCCCGTCAACGGCCGTTATGGATGCCATCCATGAGATTGAACATATGGGGAAGGTAGCCATCGCCAATCTGGAGCTGGGTATGGACGCTCTGTGCGAAAAGGATGAAGAAAAGATCCAGAAGGTCTATAAGATCGAAGATTATATTGATTTTATGAACAGCAGGATCACAGATTACCTGGTGAAGGTCAATGAGATCGACCTGCCTTTAGCGGACGCGGAGATGCTGGGCGGACTGTTCCATGTGGTGAACGATATCGAGCGGATCGGCGACCACGCGGAGAATCTTGCGGATTCCGCGCTGACCCGCATCCGGGAAAATGTGGATCTTAGCGACAAGGCCAAGCGGCAGCTTAGGGACATGATGAAGGATGTCATCTCGCTGTTTGAGTATTCCCTGGATATGTTCACCAACAGTAACCAGCGCCATATGAAGGAGATCCTTGCTCTTGAAGACCAGATCGACGAGCAGGAGCGGAGCCTGCAGAAGGTACATGTCAAGCGTCTGGCGAAAAACAAATGTACGCCGATGTCGGGGATGATCTTTTCGGACACGGTTTCCGGCCTTGAACGTGTGGCAGACCATGCGACCAATATCGCATTTGCGATCACCGAGCCTTTTGACAGCCGCGAGGATGGAAGGATGGATGACGAGCTGTAGTGATTGTAAACGGAATGAATTTTTCCTTTACAGCGGGTAATACTTATGATATACTTTTCTGGTGTGAAAGCCGGTGTTCGGTAATCGGATACTCCAGCCATTACTTAATACCTGGCGGTGTAATATAGTTTTAAGGAGGATTTTGAACATGATTTCAAAAGAGATGAAAGAAAAGATTGTAGCAGATTACGGAAGATCAGCGGGCGATACCGGTTCACCGGAGGTTCAGGTGGCGATCCTTACCGCAAGGATCAACGATCTGACCGAGCATTTTAAGGCGAACCCGAAGGATCATCACTCAAGAAGAGGTCTTCTTAAGATGGTCGGACAGAGAAGAGGTCTCCTTGCGTATCTGAAAAAGATGGATATCGAGAGATACCGTACACTTATCGAGAGATTAGGCTTAAGGAAATAATTGCATCGCGCTAAGGCGCAGATGTCAGGGATCCAGAGGTTTCAGGGAGACAAAGTTCCGGGGACTTCTGGATTTTATCATTAGCAGTATAGAAAGGAAAAATAGAGTGACTTATAAAGAAGCAAGGGTATATTTGGACGAGGTGTCGAAATACGGAAGTGTACTTGGCTTGGATACGATCCGGGGACTGCTTATGGAGCTTGGGAATCCGCAGGAGGATTTGAAGTTCATCCATATCGCAGGGACGAACGGGAAGGGGTCTGTGCTTGCTTTTATTTCTTCGATTTTCAGCGAGGCGGGCTTTCGGACCGGAAGATATATTTCCCCGACTGTAGTTTCTTATCTGGAGCGGATCCAGATAGACGGAGAGTGGATTCCTGAAGGGGAATTTGCAGGATATGCAGAAGAAGTTAAGAAGGCTGTTGCGCGTATGGAGACAAAGGGGATGGCACATCCTACTGTTTTTGAGATAGAGACCGCGATAGCTTTTTTGTATTTCCGGGAGAAAATGTGCGATTATGTCGTGCTTGAGACCGGGCTTGGCGGAAGGCTGGATGCGACAAATATCGTGGAGAATACGGCGGTGGCTGTATTTACCTCTATCAGCCGGGACCATATGGGATTTTTAGGGGATACTTTGGATGAGATCGCCGGGGAGAAGGCGGGGATCATCAAGCCGGGCTGCGTGGTCATATCGGCTGCTCAGGAGCCAGAAGCAGCGGATATCCTGCGAAAAAGGGCGGAAAGCCTCGGCTGCGAAATAGTGTTTGCCCGCCCGGAGGAGATGGTGGTCTGCCAGGAGGATTACCGGGGGATGACTTTGTCCTATCCATCCTGGAGTAAGACGCCGGTTGAGATCCGGATGGCAGGAAGGTATCAGATTCTTAATGCGGCAGTGGCCTTTGAGCTGGCAAAGCTTTTTCAGGTGCCTGAGGAGGCGGTGGTAAGAGGCTTTTTGCGGGCGCGGTGGATGGGGCGGTTTACCTGTATCTCGGAAAATCCGCTGTTTATCATCGACGGCGCTCACAACCGGGATGCGGCAAAGCGCCTGAGAGAATCGGCCAAGCGGTATTTTTGCGGGAAGTATATGATCCTTATCATGGGTGTGTTCCGGGATAAGGAATACGAAGAGATCGCCGGTCAGATGGCCCCGCTGGCAAAAAGTATCTATACGGTGGAACTGCCGGATAAAGGCCGCACGCTGGGGGCAGAGGAGCTAAGGAAGGCCTGCAAGCCTTATTGTACCGGGAGTGTGCGCGCTGCGGACAGTATCAGGGATGCGGTGATTTCCTCGTGGCGGGAGGCGTTAAGCAATACAGACAGTATGATACTGGCCTTCGGCTCTCTCTCCTGTCTGGGAGAGGTGATGGCTGAGGCAAGACGGCTGGATAAAGGGGTTATGGAGCCTTCGGATAACGGGAGGATGAAGGAAGATGGAGGTGAGAGGTGATGGACCAGGAGAAGATTAAGCAGGGGGTCCGGCTTATCCTGGAAGGGATCGGCGAGGATCCGAAGCGGGAGGGGCTTAAGGAGACTCCGGACCGGATCGCCAGGATGTATGAGGAGATCTACGGCGGTCTTAAGGAAGAGCCTTCCATACATCTTCGGAAAACCTTTCATGTGGACAATGATGAGATGGTGGTGGAAAAGGATATTACATTTTATTCCACCTGCGAGCATCATCTGCTCCCCTTTTACGGCAAAGCCCATATCGCCTATATCCCGGACGGCAGGGTGGCAGGGCTTAGCAAGCTGGCCCGTACGGTGGAGGTCTATGCGAAACGGCCGCAGATCCAGGAAAAGCTTACAGGGCAGATCGCGGATGCGCTGATGGAGCATTTGAAGCCGAAGGGCGTTATGGTGATGCTCACGGCAGAGCATATGTGTATGACGATGCGGGGGATAAAAAAGCCCGGCAGCCAGACGGTGACTGTGGCAAAGCGGGGACGGTTTCTTGAGGATTCCGAACTTGTGCAGGAGTTTTACCTGATGGTGAGGTGACAGGAGGGATTCAGAGATGACCGGAAAAGTGATAAGGAGAGACACAGATGAAGGAGATCGAGGCGATCAGAAAGCATCCGCTGTATGTGGAATATGATAAACGGTTAAGGGATGCGGAAAAGGGACGGAAGTTCTGCTGCCACCAGATGGAGCATCTGCTTGATGTGGCGCGTATCGCTTATATCATTGACCTGGAGCATAATCTGGGGATACGCAAGGAGGTTATCTATGGGGCCGCGCTGCTCCATGATATCGGGAAGGCCAGACAGTATCAGGAGGGAATCCCTCATGAGCAGGCATCGGCTGAGATTGCCGGGACAATCTTAGATGATCTGCCGGAGGACTATTTTTCCAGGGAGGAAAGGCAGGAGATCCTCCGGGCAATCCTCGGTCACCGGAGGGAGAGGGACGGGATGGGCAGGCTTGAGCGGCTGCTTTATGTCAGCGATAAACGCTCCCGGATGTGTTTTGCTTGTGACAGTGAGCCGGAATGTGACTGGAGCAGGGAGAAAAAGAATCTGGAGATTGAGATTTAAGGAGAAGAGGGTATGCAAATCGGAGGAAAAACATTTGACACAGACAACAGGGTATATCTTATGGGTATCCTGAATGTGACGCCGGATTCCTTCTCAGACGGCGGGCGCTATACGGAACTGGACGCTGCGCTTTTTCATGCGGAGGAGATGGTAAGGGAGGGGGCGGCTATCCTGGATGTGGGCGGCGAGTCCACAAGACCCGGGCATACGAAGATCAGCGTGGATGAGGAAATCAGCCGTACAGCTTTGGTGATTGAAAAGCTCAGAGACCGCTTTGACGTGCCGGTATCCATCGATACCTACAAAAGCCGGGTGGCAGAGGCAGCGCTTTCGGCGGGAGCCGCGCTGGTCAATGACATCTGGGGGCTTAAGTATGATAAGGATATGGCTGCGGTGATCGCCGGGAGTGGTGCGGCGTGCTGTCTGATGCACAACCGGGACGAGGCCGTATATACAGACCTTGCAGCAGAGGTATGCGCGGATCTTTCGGACAGCGTGAGGCTTGCGAAGGCCGCCGGGATCAGGGACGGGCAGATCATGGTGGATCCCGGTATCGGCTTTGGCAAGACATATGAGATGAATCTTGAGATGCTAAAAAGGCTCGGGGAGCTTAAGAGCCTTGGTTATCCTGTGCTTCTCGGAGCATCGCGTAAATCGGTGATCGGGCTGACCCTCGACCTTCCGTCTGATGAGCGGCTGGAGGGCACGCTTGTGACTACAGTGATGGGAGTGATTAGCGGCTGCTCCTTTGTGCGGGTTCATGACGTAAAGGCCAATCTGCGTGCGGTAAGGATGGCGGAGGCGATACTTGGGTCGTAGGACAGTGATAATAAATCTATGGAAGAAGGTTGGCAGACAGAATGAAAGATCAGATTAAGATAGTGAATTTAGAAATATTCGCCAGGCACGGCGTATTTCCGGAGGAGAACAGATTGGGGCAGAAGTTTCTGGTATCTGCGGTGCTTTCTGTGGATACGAGAAAGGCGGGAAAGACCGACGACCTTGAAGCGTCCGTGGATTACGGGGAGGTCTGCCGTTTTATGGATTCCTATATGAAAAAGCATACGTATAAGCTTCTGGAGCGTGCGGCGGAGGGGCTGGCAAGGGAGCTCCTTTTGCGTACGCCCCATCTGGAAAATGTGCGGCTGGAGGTGAAGAAGCCGTGGGCTCCGGTTGGGCTTCCGCTGGAGACGGTCTCTGTGGAGATCAGCCGGGGGTGGCACACCGCCTATATCGCCCTTGGCTCCAACATGGGAGACCGGAAGGCATATCTTGACGGAGCAGTAGCCGCTCTTAATGAGCTGGCGGATACCGAGGTGATAAAGGTTTCTTCCTATTATGAGACACCGCCCTACGGTGTGACAGACCAGGCGGATTTTTTAAACGCCTGTATTAAGCTTCGCACCATTCTTACACCGGAAGAGCTTTTGGAAGAGCTTCACGGGATTGAGCAGGCGGCCGGGCGGGAGAGAGTGATCCGCTGGGGGCCGCGGACACTGGATCTTGATATCATCTTTTATGATGACCTGGTGACAGAGTCGGAAGATTTATGCATCCCCCATGTGGAGATGCATAAGCGTAAGTTTGTGCTGGAACCGCTCCATGAGATCGCTCCCTATAAGCGTCATCCGGTGTATGGAGAGACGGTGAGGGAGATGCTCGTGAAAATGTAAATCTTTATCATTTCTTTATATTTCCCCCTTATGCTTATCAATGTAAACAACATCACAAAGCATAAGGAGGGAATAAATCATATGACGCAAAATATCTTAGAAGTATCAGGTTGATCAAAAACTTTCCGCCGCCATCCGGCAGTCAGGGACATTACCCTCACCGTGCCGCAGGGATGCGTGTACGGAATCTTAGGCCCCAACGGTGCGGGCAAATCCACATTTTTAAGATGCTGGCGGGGATGCTGGGAATGGAGTTCTACATCGCTTCTGTGTTCGCAAAAGCCAAGGGCGGATAAGCATAGGAGATGCGCCGGAGAAAGGGTATGGAGGCAGGGCAGAGCTTTTTGTGCTGAAAAAAACGCCTTCCTGCCGGCAGGGACAGAAAAGGCGCTGATTGATGCATGATAAAGCTTATGCCTTTACATTTTTATGGGCGGTGGACAGCATCAGCTTGATCCGGTTGAGCTGGTTTACTTCGCTGGCTCCCGGGTCAAAGTCGATCGCCACCACATTGGACTGGGGATAACGTCTCCTTAATTCCTTGATGACGCCCTTTCCCACCACATGGTTAGGCAGGCAGGCGAAGGGCTGTGTGCACACGATATTCGGCGCGCCGCTATGTATCAGCTCCAGCATCTCCCCGGTCAAAAACCATCCTTCCCCGGTCTGGTTGCCCAGGGAGACGATCTCCGATGCCATCCGTCCAAGCTCCTGGATTCTTGCAGGAGGAGTGAAGCGGCGGCTCTTTTTAAACATTTCTGTAGCAGGCTTTCGCATCCACTCTAAGATGCGGATGCCGATATTGCCTATGACTGCCTTGGATCTGGCGAATCCTAGCTTTTCGGACTTAAAGTTCTGGTTGTAGAAGGAGTACAGAAGGAAGTCTAAAAGGTCTGGTACGACCGCCTCTGCTCCCTCGCTTTCCAGCAGCTCAACAAGATAATTGTTGGCGGCGGGAAGGAATTTGACCAGGATCTCGCCGACGATGCCCACGCGGGGCTTTTTCACGTCAGTGATGGCAATATTCTGGTCAAAGTCTTCAATGATGTCCCGGCACAGTTTCTTGAACTTTCCTCTGGAAGGGTATCCCTCTGACAGAAACCGCTGGCAGGCCTTTTTCCACTTCTCATGCATGGCGTTGACTGAGCCGGGAACAGCCTCATAGGGGCGCAGCCGGTATACACATTTCATGAAGATATCCCCGAAGATGACACCGTAGATCCCGCGCAGGATCAGGTTCGGCGTAAGCTTGAAGCCAGGGTTCTCCTCCAGGCCGCTCAAATTGACAGAGATCACCGGGATATTGCCGTAACCCGCTTTTTTCAGCGCACGGCGGATAAATCCGATATAGTTCGATGCGCGGCACCCTCCGCCGGTCTGGCTGATGATGACAGCGATTTTATCCGTATCATACCGGCCTGAGAGGATAGCGTCCATGATCTGCCCCACCACCATAAGGGAGGGATAGCACGCATCGTTATTCACGTATTTCAGTCCTACGTCAACGGCACGTTTATTGTCGTTAGGCAGCACCTGCAGACGATAGCCTGACGCATTAAATGCAGGCTCCAGAAGCTCAAAGTGGATAGGCGACATCTGCGGACACAGAATCGTGTAGTTCTTCCGCATTTCTTTGGTAAATACGGCCTTGTCGATGGAGGCCGGATGGATGGTGCGCTTTTCCTTGCGCTGCTCTCTCACGCGGATCGCTGCCAGAAGAGAGCGGACGCGGATTCTTGCAGCGCCGAGATTGTTGACCTCGTCGATCTTCAGTGAGGTGTAGATCTTGTCGGAGCTGTTGAGGATGTCCGCCGCCTGGTCGGTGGTTACGGCATCCAGGCCGCAGCCGAAGGAGTTAAGCTGGATAAAATCCAGGTTTTCAGTGGTCTTTACATAGTTCGCCGCAGCGTAGAGGCGGGAGTGGTACATCCACTGGTCCATCACATTGATGGGGCGCTCTACCGGATGCAGGTGTGAGACGGAATCCTCCGTGAGCACAGCGATATTGTAGGAATTGATCAGCTCTGGTATGCCGTGGTTTACCTCCGGGTCGATGTGGTACGGCCGCCCTGCAAGGACGATACCCCGGTTCCCGGTCTGATCAAGGAACCGGACAGTTTCCTCGCCTTTCTTGCGCATATCGTCCCGGCAGGCATTCAGCTCATTCCATGCAGCGCTCACAGCAGAGCGGATCTCCTCAGCGGTAATGCCGAAGCGATCAGAAAACTCCTCAACAAGCCTGCGGGTTAATGTCTCTGCATTGGTCAATGAAAGGAAAGGATGGATAAACTCGATCTCTCCGTTCACAATCGCATCGATGTTATTCTTGATATTTTCCGGGTAGGAGGTAACGATCGGGCAGTTGTAGTGATTGTTGGCCTCCGCAAATTCATTCCGTTCATAAGGGATGCTGGGATAGAAGATCCTCTTGACCCCCTTGTTGATCAGCCACTGGACATGGCCGTGTGCCAGCTTCGCCGGATAACACTCGGACTCGCTGGGTATGGATTCTATGCCAAGCTCATAGATCTTCCGCGTGGAAACGGGAGAGAGCAGCACAGAAAAGCCAAGGTTATGGAAAAAAGTGAACCAGAACGGGTAGTTCTCGTACATGTTAAGGACACGGGGAATACCGATGACGCCCCGTTTCGCCTCATTTTCCGAAAGAGGCGTGTAGCCGAAATACCGCTTTGCCTTATACGCAAAAAGGTTCGGCAGCTTGTTCTCAGTCTTTTCCTTCCCGAGACCGCGCTCACAGCGGTTCCCGGTGATAAATTTGCGGTCCCCGCTGAAATGATTGACCGTCAGGCGGCAGTTGTTGGTGCAGCCCCGGCATTTCGTCATAGTCGTGGAGTATGTTAAGGCTTCGATCTCATGGATCGGAAGCATAGTCGTACCCTTGCAGCCGGAATACCGCTCCCGGGCGATGAGCGCTGCCCCGAAGGCTCCCATGATACCGGCGATATCCGGGCGGATCGCCTCGCAGTCCGCGATCTTTTCAAAGCTTCTTAACACGGCATTGTTGTAAAACGTACCGCCCTGGACGACGATATGCCGGCCAAGCTCTGAAGCATCGGAAACCTTGATCACCTTAAACAGTGCATTTTTGATCACGGAATAAGCAAGCCCGGCAGAGATGTCGGCAACCTCCGCGCCCTCCTTCTGCGCCTGCTTCACCTTAGAATTCATAAATACGGTACAGCGGGTGCCAAGGTCGATGGGGTTGCGGGCGAACAGCGCTTCGTGGGCAAAATCCTCCACAGAATAATTCAGCGACTTGGCAAAGGTCTCGATAAATGAGCCGCAGCCGGAGGAGCAGGCCTCGTTGAGCAAAACATTGTCAACCGTCTGGTTCTTGATCTTGATGCATTTCATATCCTGGCCGCCGATGTCGAGGATACAATCCACATCCGGCGCAAAGAAAGAAGCGGCATAGTAGTGGGAGACGGTCTCTACCTCCCCCTCGTCCAAAAGAAGCGCCGACTTGATCAGTGCTTCGCCGTAGCCGGTGGAGCAGGAATGGACGATATCCACCCCCTCAGGAAGCTGGCGGTAGATATCCTTTATGGCACTTATGGTGGTGCCCAGCGGGTCTCCCTCGTTATTGTGGTAGAAGGAGTAAAGAAGCGTCCCGTCCTCCCCCACGAGAGCCGCCTTTGTGGTGGTAGAGCCTGCATCGATACCGAGAAATGCCCTCCCCCGGTAAGTAGCCAGATCCTTCACCGGAACCTGATGCCGGTCATGGCGCTCCTTGAACGCATGGAACTCTGCTTCGCTTGCAAACAGCGGCTCCATGCGGTCTACTTCAAATTCCATCTTGATCTTTCCCTCTAAGCGGTTCTGCATGTCTCTGAGGGACACATGAAGGTCCCGCTCAGAGTTCAGCGCAGAGCCGATAGCGGCAAACAGATGGGAATGGTTCGGCGCGATAATATGTTCATCGTCAAGCTTAAGCGTGCGGATAAACGCCTCCCTAAGCTCCGACAGGAAATGAAGCGGGCCCCCGAGGAACGCCACATGTCCCCGGATGGGCTTCCCGCAGGCAAGCCCGCTGATGGTCTGGTTCACTACTGCCTGGAAGATCGATGCAGCCAGATCCTCCTTTGACGCCCCCTCATTGATGAGCGGCTGGATATCCGACTTTGCAAATACACCGCACCTTGCGGCGATAGCATAGAGGGCGCGGTAGTTTTTCGCATATGCGTTGAGACCGGAAGCATCGGTCTGCAGCAAAGAAGCCATCTGGTCGATGAAGGAACCGGTTCCTCCGGCGCATACGCCGTTCATCCGCTGCTCTACATTGCCTCCTTCAAAATAGATGATCTTGGCGTCCTCTCCCCCAAGCTCGATGGCTACGTCCGTCTGGGGCGCATAGTCCTGCAGGGCGGCAGATACTGCGATCACCTCCTGGACAAAGGGAACCTTGAGGTGGCCGGCCAGGGAAAGCCCCCCGGAGCCTGTGATGACAGGGGAGGCGTATACTGCGCCGAGTTTGTAGATGGCACGTCCCAAAAGGTCTGACAGCGTTTCCTGTATGTCAGCAAAATGTCTTTCATAATCAGAGAAAACAACGTCATTATTCTCATCCAAAATGGCAATTTTTACAGTCGTAGAGCCAATATCAATGCCTAATGTGTAATTTTCTTTTCTTGCCATGAAATAACACTCCTTTAATCTATACAATGTATGTGTGTTTTCCTATTAAATGCATTTTTTGATTTTACAGCCTGTAACATTATACGACAAAATTTTTGACTTTACAATTAACAAAATGTGATAAGAATATTAAAAACGTATTAAACTTACATGGTAGAATTGACAAACACCGGTCAAAAAGGTAAGATAAATACAATGTATTTTTTTCGGAACAGTTAAATTCTGACAGTTTTAAGGAGTAGTTTTTATGGATTGGATTAGTAAATTAGAACGGAAATACGGCAGATACGCGATACCGAACCTGATGACCTATATCATTATCCTGTACGGGTCTGGTTTTGTGCTGGACATCATTAATCCGTATTTCTACGGGCAATACCTGAGTCTTGACGCGGCGGCGCTTATGCGCGGCCAGATCTGGCGGATTGTCACCTTTATCATAGACCCGCCCTCGAGCAGCATCATCTGGATCATCTTTGCACTGTCCCTCTATTATTTTATCGGAAGGCAGCTTGAGATGACGTGGGGGGCGTTCCGCTTCAACCTGTACTTTTTCTCAGGGATGCTGTTCCATGTCATCGCGGCGCTTTTGGTCTATCTGCTTACCGGGCTGTCTTTCCAGCTTGGAACCCACTATCTGAACATGTCCCTGTTTTTTGTGTATGCGGCGCTGTTCCCGGATATGCAGTTCTATCTGTATATGATCATCCCGGTGAAGGTGAAGTGGCTGGCGCTTTTAGACGGATTGTACTTTGTGTGGGCGGTGATTCAGGCGTTTCTTCCGGCATATGGAGGGAATCCGGTGTACGGCATCACGTTCAAGGCCAACGCGCTGGCTGCGGTGGTCTCGATTCTCAATTTCCTGATTTTTTTCCTCGGTTCCAGGAATATGAAGCCATATACGCCGGGGCAGATCAGGCGCAAGCATGAGTTTAAGAAGAATGTAAGACAGGCGAAGCGCCAGGTGAATGTCTACGCAGGCGGGGCGAAGCACAGGTGTGCCGTGTGCGGGCGCACGGAGCTTGACGATCCGGAACTGGAATTCCGGTACTGCTCGAAGTGCAACGGCAATTATGAATACTGCCAGGATCATCTCTTTACCCATACGCATGTGAAGTGACAGCGGCATTACTGTGCGTTTCCTGAAACGTGGCGGTGAACGCATGATACAAAGGCGGGACACCCGCTGCCGGACGATAGAGGTACGGCGGCGGGTGTCTGCGTTGGTGTGCGGATATTTTTGCGTCCATTTCCGGGCGCTCCAAAAATTTTTGAAATATTTTGTGCAGTCTGCCTTGGAAAAGTGATTGAAAGAGCAGGCATTTAGAAGTAAAGTATTACATAGGAGTTTGTCTTAAAGAAAGGTAAAATAAATTAAGGAGTGTGGTTTGGAAAGATGAAAAAAACAAAGATTGTATGTACGATGGGACCGGGAACTAACGATCCGGAGATTGTGAGGAAGCTTATACAGGACGGCATGGATATTGCCAGATT
>Ga0137306_101369_pt1 | contig 25266 bp, 22 predicted proteins | sample Inofroosms_March_FD_97187 | JGI IMG/M metagenome (GOLD analysis project Ga0137306, IMG submission 97187) | Mouse cecal microbial communities from Vienna, Austria - N-Acetylneuraminic and N-Acetylglucosamine D2O microcosms_March | ecosystem: Host-associated > Mammals > Digestive system > Large...
GTAATCGAGCTGGACGAGGGATTTTTGTATCTGGAAAGCATCCGTGATATTTCCGGGCTGTTTTCTGAGCGGGATGCCCAGTATCATATTTATATGCGGTGGCTGTTCTGGGTTTTGCTGGCCCAGAGTATCTGCTGTTATGTGCTGGCCATATGGCTGATGGGGCCACTGCGCCGGCTTTCCCGGACCACAAGACGGATCGCCCAGGGAAATCTGGCGGTGCGGGTGAAAGTGAGCAGCCGGGACGAGCTGGGGGCTCTGGCTGCGGATTTTAACGATATGGCGGACCATCTGGAGCAGCAGTTTCAGGAGCTGAACGATATGACCGCGCGACAGGAAGAATTTATCGGCAGCTTTGCCCATGAACTGAAAACGCCGCTGACTGCCATGATCGGCTATGCGGATATGCTGCGGGCCCAGGAGATGAGCCAGGAGGAACGGTTTCAGGCCGCCAATTATATTTTTAAGGAAGGGAAGCGGCTGGAAGCGCTGTCTTTTAAGCTGCTGGATCTTCTGGTGGTCAGGCAGCAGGAGCTGAAACGGCATCCCGTGGATGCCTGCTGGCTGGCGAAGGAAGTTCAGGGCACATTGCAGCCGGCTTTAAAAGGGCAGGGGCTTCTTCTGAAAGTGAATGTGGAGGAGGTAATGCTGTCCCTGGAACCGGATTTGATGAAAACCGTTCTGATGAACCTGATTGACAACGGACGCAAAGCCATGGACGGCAGTCCCGGCGTTTTATATCTGCTGGGCCGCCGGGAGGAGAAAGGGTTTTCCTATTATGTCAGGGATATGGGAAAAGGGATTCCCGAACCGGAGTTAAAACACATCACCGACGCTTTTTATATGGTGGATAAATCCCGGTCCAGACGGCAGGGCGGAGCGGGGCTTGGACTGTCCATCTGCGCCGAGATCGTGTCCCGCCACGGAGGCCTGATGACTTTTAAGAGTACGGTGGGAAAGGGGACGGTTGTGCGGGTGTTTATTCCCGTAAACGATGAAAGGGCCGTCGGAGGTTTGGAATGAAAAAATTGGAATCACCGGTCCGTTATATGCTTTCTGTTTTTGTTCTTTTGCTGGCGGCGGCGCTGTGCCGGCTGCTGCCTTCCAGGCTGCTGGAATGGCAGGATGAGAAGCAGATCGGAAAAAGCTATGTACAGCCGGCCCGGCCTGTGACGGCCAGGGCGCCGGAAGGCATGACGATTCTGGAAAAGGTGAGCCTGTTTCATAACGGGCCCACTACCATATTAAAAGTATCCGACGGAAAAGGATATACGTCGGATGAGGAGGCGGCCGCCCAGGCGGAGAAGGAGCTGCGGAAGCTGGCAAAGATGGGGGTTCTGACAGATTTCGGGCCGGATCCGATTAGCCTTTATTCGGCGGAAACCATGTTTCTGATAGACCGGGAGGACAGCGGACGTTCCATGCTTGTCTGGTATGGTACCTTTACGGCGGGAGACGATCTGCTGACCTGGTATATGGACGACGAAACAGGGTCTGTGCTCGGCGTCATCCAGTTGTCCATGACGCAGGCGGAACAATGGGGAGATATCGGGGCCTATTCCTTTCCGGACGGACTGTACGGCCATTTCGATCAGAACACAGCCGTTACCGACAGCGGAGAACGGCAGATCGAACGGCTGTGGGAGAATGAAGACGAGGTAAAAAAATGCGGAGAAAAATGGGCGGAATATCTTGGGTGCGAGGTGCGGGAGGCAGGCTATGCCCGTGGGTATCGGGCTATGGACCAGGAGTGGTCCGGCCTTGTCCGGTCGCTGATGGAAGACAGCGGCCTGAACGCGGAGGAGGCCTATTTTGAAGCGGGAATAATGATGGGATATTCATGGGAATTTATGGAATCCCTCTGGTATGTGGCTTTTGAAGACGGAGGAAACAGGGCGGTCTGTTTTTGTAATATTCTGCCTTATGGACGCTGTATCTGGCGGTTTGGGGACGGAACCGAAATAATATGGTAACTGACCCGTAAATGACGCATTTTTGATGCAAGCCTTTTTTATGCTGAGAGTGTATTCGGACAGAATCATAATCAGTGAGGCAGAGGTGAGATTAATGTATCGGAAACGCGTGTCAGGAAGAAGAAACAGGACCGGTCATACCAGAATGGGCAGGCGGCGTCAGCGCCGGAGGCTGGCCGTAATCTGTTGTCTGATGGCTTTTATGCTTGGATTTTTATCCGGGAAAACCGTGACGCTTGCAATTATGGACCATGAGGGAAGAAATGCCGGAGTGCGGGCGGCCGCCGGCACGGACAGCGGGAATATGGATCCGGCCGGAGATAACCGGATCTGGGAAATTGATGAAAACGGAAACGGCTGGAATCTGGTTCTGGTAAACCGGGATCACCCCCTTCCATCAGATTTCACGACTTCTCTTGCGTCTTTGGGCGAGGGGCATCAGGTGGATCGGCGCATTGCTTCCGACCTTCGGAAAATGCTGGAGGACGGAAAGCGGGCGGGATGCGATATCCTGATTGTCTCCTCCTTCCGGACCATGGAACAACAGACCCGGCTTTATGAGCGGAAAGTGGAACAGATGAGAAGCCAGGGTTATTCTCAGGAGAGGGCCGTGGAGGAGGCGGGAAAGATCGTGGCGCCTCCCGGAACCAGCGAGCATCAGCTTGGCCTGGCCGTGGATCTGGCGGATGCCGGCTACACGACACTGGATGAGCGCCAGGAGCAGACCGCCGGTTATCAGTGGCTGGTGCGCCACTGTGCCGAGTACGGGTTTATTCTCCGCTATCCTGGCGATAAGACGGAGATCACCGGGATTATCTATGAGCCGTGGCATTTCCGCTATGTGGGAAAGGAAGCGGCGGCGGAAATTATGGAACGGGAAATCTGCCTGGAGGAGTATCTTTCCCAGTAAGCCTTTCCCGGTGAGGAGCAGGATTGCTTGACAGAAAAAACCGGCATATATATAATAGGGTATAACTTTTGCCGCCGGAATCATACTATAGATATAGAAAAACGGACTGTAATGATATGAAAAAGGCTGCTTTCAGGCAGCCTTTTTCATATCAGCGATGCATGCCGCGTGTCTTTATAACGGGGCGACAGGCCGGAAGAAAGGAAAAGAGAAATGATTAAGCAACGGGAATCTGTGAATATTGAGGATACATGGGCGCTGGAGGACATCTTCGCCACTGACGATTTATGGCGGTCAGCCGTGGAATGGGTTGGCGGAAAGCTGCCGGAATACGAGAGATTTAAGGGGAAATTGTCGGATTCCGCCGAAATGCTGTACCGCTGCCTGGAGCTGGATGACGAGGTGGGGCAGGTTCTGGAGAAGATCGGCTGCTATGCAAGACAGAAGTCAGATCAGGACACCACAGTGACGGAATATCAGGATCTGGCCGGCAGGGCGGAGGATCTGTATATCCAGGCGGCCCAGGCATCCTCTTTTATCCGGGCGGAGATTACGCATATGGGCGAGGAAACGGTAAATCGGATGACAGAAGCGTACGGACCGCTGCAGAAATACCGGCGGCTGTTCACGGTCATGTTCCGGGAAAAGGAGCATACGCTGTCAGATCAGGAGGAGGCTCTCCTGGCGGCGGCAGGACTGATGTCCGACGGTGCGTCCAATGCTTTCCGCATGTTTAACAACGCAGATTTGAAATTCGCTCCGGTAACGGATCGGAACGGGGAGGAGCTTCCGCTGACTCACGGCACATACATTGCCTATATGCAGAACAGCGACAGAGATGTGCGCAGACAGGCCTATGACCATATGTATGATGCCTACCGGGCCTATGAGAACACACTGGCGGCGCTGTTTGCGGCCAATGTGAAGCAGCATGTATTTTACAGCCGGGCACGAAAGTATCCCTCCTCTATGGCCTATGCGCTGTCCGGCAGCGCGGTTCCCGTACAGGTGTATGACACGCTGATTGATACCACCCATGCCTTTCTCCCGGCTATGTACCGGTATGTAAAGCTCCGGAAAAAGCGTTTGGGCGTGGAGCGGCTCCATATGTATGACGTGTATGTGCCCCTGTGCGAAGCTTCTTCCCGGCAGTATTCTTTTGAGGAGGCGAAAGAGATCGTAGCCCAGGCGCTGGCGCCTATGGGGGAGGAATATCTCTCCGTTTTGCGGCAGGGGTTTGAGAACCGGTGGATCGACGTCTACGAAAACCGGGGAAAGCGCAGCGGCGCTTACAGCAGCGGTCCTTACGGCGTCCATCCTTATGTGCTGCTGAATTACAACGGCACGCTGGATCATGTGTTTACGCTGGCTCACGAGATGGGGCATGCCATCCATTCCTATTATTCTGACCGTGCGCAGCCCTGCTGCTATGCCGGATATCATATTTTTGTGGCAGAGGTGGCCTCCACCTGCAATGAGGCGCTGCTGACCCATTATATGCTGGAACATGCGAAGGATCAGAAAGAAAAAGCCTATATTATCAATCACTATCTGGACAGCTTTAAGGGAACCATGTTCCGCCAGACCATGTTTGCCGAATTTGAGAAGATTGCTCACGGCCTGACGGAAGCGGGGGAGACGCTGACGGCAGAGCGGCTCTGTTCCGTTTATCATGATCTGAACGGGCTCTATTTTGGGAAAGAGATGGAACTGGACGATCGGATCGATATGGAATGGGCCAGAATTCCCCATTTTTACACACCCTTTTATGTGTATCAGTACTCCACGGGATTTGCGGCGGCCACGGCCATCAGCAGGAAGATTCTGAACGGAGCGGAAGGCATTGTGGAGAGATATAAACAGTTTTTAAGCGGCGGCAGCTCCATGGACTGCATTGACCTGCTGAAACTGTGCGGCGTGGATATGACAGGGCCGGAGCCGGTGCGGGATGCACTGACGGTATTCGAGGAGTATTTGGAGAAGCTGGAACAATTGTTGTAGCATATGAAAAATTATGAAGCATTCGATTCGCGTTAAATTTACGTTGATTTTTACCGGTATTATCGCCGCCACAATTGCCGCCTGTCTGTTTATCAATGAATTTTTTTTGGAGGATTATTATCTTTCCAATAAACAGAAGGTGCTGATGTCCGCCTATGAGGATATGAATCAGTTTCTCACCGGCGCCAGCAAAGAGGAAGAAGCGGACAATATGGAACAACTGCTCCAGAATCTGAGGGAGAGCAGCAGTATTTCCGTGCTGATTATCGACAGAAAGTGGGAGACCCTCTATTACAGCACTCCGGATGTGGTGGGGATGCTGAACAAGCTGCGCCGTTATATTTTTACCGGGGGAAAGAACAGCCTGGCGGGTGCCTGGATTCAGGAGAAAAAGTTTGAGTCGGACAACTACAGCATTATGCTGACCGTCGATCAGGCCGTCAACACTTCCTATATGGAAAGCTGGGGCTTTTTTGACAACGGCAGCCTGTTTTTGATGTCTCTGCCTGTGGAGAGCATTCGGGAGAGCGTGTCGATTTCCAATAAATTTTATACGCTGGTGGGTCTGACGGCGATTCTGTTAAGCGGCGGCCTGATGTTTTATATGACCCGGAAAATGACCCGGCCGATTTTGGAGCTGTCAGCTATCTCGGAGCAGATGGCGGATCTGAATTTTCAGGTGCGGTATCAGTCGGGATCTCAGGATGAGGTGGGAATACTGGGCAACAGCATGAACCATCTGTCGGATGCGCTTCAGACAGCCATCGGAGAATTGCAGGAAGCCAATGAGACATTGAAAAAGGATATTGAAGAGAAGATTAAGATCGACGATATGCGCAAAGAGTTTCTCTCGAACGTATCCCATGAATTAAAGACGCCTATCGCCATTATACAGGGCTATGCGGAAGGGCTTAAGGACTGTATCAATGAGGATGAGGAAAGCCGCGACTATTACTGTGACGTGATTATGGATGAAGCCCGCAAGATGAACCAGATGGTGCAGAAGCTGCTGAATCTGACTCAGTTGGAATTTGGCGACACCCAGACGGAGATGGAGACATTCAATATTATGTCGCTGATTGAAGGGGTGGTTCATGCGTCGGAGATTCTGGTGAAGCAGAAAGGGGGAAAGATCCTGCTGCCGGAGGCAGAGACGGTTTATGTGCGGGCCGATGAGTTTATGATCGAGGAAGTGCTGAAAAACTATCTGAGCAATGCCATCCATCATTTGGAGGGTGAGAAGCGGATTGAGATTTCTCTGGAACGGATGGAGGAGTGTCTGAAGGTCAGTGTGTTCAATACCGGCATGCAGATTCCGGCAGAGGCGCTTAAGATGGTGTGGATCAAATTTTTTAAGGTGGACAGAGCCAGAACCAGAGAGTATGGCGGCAGTGGTATCGGGCTGTCGATTGTGAAAGCGATTATGGACAATCATCAGCAAAGCTGCGGCGTGGAAAACAGGGAAGACGGCGTGGAGTTCTGGTTTACGGCAGAGCTGGCTGAGGATTGATTTTTGCGGCGATGTGGCTTATAATGATGGGGTGAAAAAGACACAGCAGGAACTTTTAATGATAAAGGCGCCGGCGGCATCATCAGGGGCCGGATAAATGAAATGCATGAAAAGGAGCGTGGTCCGGATGGCGAAATGGTATAAGGTGCTGACAAAACCGGTCAGCAGGCTGCGGGCCTGGCGTTATGAGAAACAGTGGGCGGAGTGCAGGGCAGGACGGGGCGGGAACAATCCGGACAGAACATTTTATGTGATCCGTTCAAGAATTGATACCTGGGGCCTGATCGCCTGCTATAACCATGTGCTGGGCCATATTAAGCTGGCTTTGGAGCAGGGGTATATTCCGGTGGTGGATATGAAAAATTATCCGAATACGTATCTGGACCCCGGAAAGCTTCACAGAGAAAATTCCTGGGAATATTATTTTCATCAGCCGACGGATTATACGCTGGAGGAGGCATATCGGAGCCGCAATGTGATTCTGATGGACGGGATGCCGCCGAAAGAGGCTCATCCAAGAGGGCAGGGAAAGCTGTATCTGGATTATTTTAACGGCAGAAACGAGACAGGCGGGGATGCTTCCGGCTCAGAGGAAGACGCCGGGAAAGAACGTAAGAAAGAAATTGAGGAAGAAATTCGGTATAATACCCGGATAATCCGGGAACATATGCGGATTCGCGGGGAAGTGGGGGTCCATATCGAGGAGCAGTATGAGAGACTGTTTCCCGGAGGGGAAAAAGTGCTGGGTGTTTTATGCCGGGGCACGGATATCAGTCTGCGCAGGCCCTCCGGCCACAGTGTAATGCCACGGACAGAGGAGATGATCGCCCGCACAGGGGAGCTGATGAAGCGGTGGGGCTGCACCGGGATATTTCTTACCACGGAGGAAGCAGACGCGGTGAGGCAGTTTCGGGAGGCTTTTAAAGACCGGGTGTTTTTTACGGAGTGTGCCCGTTATGGGGACACCGGGGACAGGCTGCTGGCAGATATTTCGTTTGACAGGAAGAATGACAGGTATCTGAGAGGATTGGAATACCTGACGAATATTGTGCTGCTGTCGAAATGTGACTGTCTGTTGGGCGTGTACGTGGGCGGAACCGTCGGGGCGCTGGAGATGAACGGCGGCGCCTATGAGCATGTGGAGATTATGGATTTGGGTGTTTATGAATGAGAGGATCGGGAGTGTATCACCGTCTGGGGACCTTGAGCGGCCGGATAGACAGCGGAGAGCGGCATGTATGGGGAAAAAAGAAATGCGCCCTTGCCGCCGTTCTGGTGACTGTTCTTTATGGGGCTGCGGTCACGGCGGTTTTTTCATGGGTGTACCAGATGAACGACGACCGTTTTATGAAAGAGGTACTGTCCGGCGTTTATAACGGGACGCCGGACGCCCATGTGATCTTTATCAAATATCCCTTTGCGCTTCTGATCCGGGAGCTGTATATGCTGCTGCCCGGCTGGGACTGGTATGGTATCGTGATGGCCGGGATTAATCTGCTCTGCCTTGCGCTGATCCTTTACCGCTGTCTTCGGATATGGGAAACCTGGAAAGGGAAATGTTTTTTTCTGGCTATGGTGATGGCCGGGTATACGGCGGCCTGGCTGCTTCGGATGCTGGCTTTTACCTATACGACCGTGGCAGCGATGGCCGGGGCCGCGGCGCTGTTCTGGTATGGGTCCGGCAGCAGGCAGGAGAAAGGGGAGAGTGCCGGCAGCGCCGCCGTGACGGTGGTGCTGGCATGGCTGTCTTATCTTTTGCGGGATTCGGTTTTTTATATGCTGATGCCTTTTGCGGCGGTGCTGTTTTTGAACAGAATGGCACTGCTTGGGGAGCAGGACAGAAAGCAGACCGTTAAACAGTTGGTGCTGCCTGTCGTTTTGTTTCTTCTGGTGGGCCTGTCCCGGATGCTGGACCGGGCGGCTTACGGCAGTCAGGAATGGGAACGGATTCTCGCGGATGCGGATGCCAGGTCCGTGATTTATAATTACTGCGGACCGGCGGATTATGAGGAACACAGGGAATTTTATGAATCCATCGGGGTCAGTCAGGATACCTGGCAGGCGCTGGTGCGGTACAATCTGGTGGTGGATGAAGATCTGGACACGGAACATTTATATCAAATTGCGGAATACGGCGATCAGGTGAACCGGGCTGCGCAGTCTTTAAAAGAACGGATCGGCGCTGGACTCAGGCTGGCCTGGGAAGGGGCGGTGCAGAACGGATGCAAGCCGCTGGATCAGGTGGCGGCATTGATGTTTGGCTGGGTGCTGTTCTGGTCGGCGGTAAAGAAAGACCGCCGCACATTTTTTACCGTGTTCGCGCTGGCAGCGGCGGAAGCGGTGCTGTGGGTTGCCCTGGGGATGGGCGGGCGGCTGCCCAAACGGGTGGCGGAGTCGCTGCATCTGTGCGGTCTTTTGTCGGTGACAGGGGTGTATCTCCAGTCCGGATTGTCGGCCGCCGGACAGTTCGGTGTCAGACGGCAGTCTGATGGCGCGGCCCGGTGGAACGGACTCCCCAGAGGCGGAAAGAACAAAATGCTCTTCTGTCTGACGGCAGTTCCGGCAGCGCTGTCTCTGCTTGTCAGTGCATACAAATGGATCGGACATACGGTTCGTCCGGCGCTGGCGGCGGCGGAAAATTATCAGATTATGCTGGATTACTGTAACCGGCACCCGGATCAGTTTTTTCTGGCGGATGTCTATACCATTGTCGGCTACACCGATGTGTTTACTCTTTGCGACGAGACGGAGGAGCTGAATTATCTGCCGCTGGGGGACTGGCTGGCATTCAGTCCCATGTATGAGAAAAAGCTGGCGGCGGAGGGGCTTGAAAATCTGTCGGAGGATATTCTGACAAAAGGGAATATACGGATTCTCTGCCGGGATTATTATGATATGAATTATCTGCTGGAATATTATGTCCGCCATGGGTATGACGCGGAGATGACCGTGGAAGACAGGATTTTACAGAACAATGAGGCGATGGATGTGTACCGGTTTGCGCTGCGCAGGCCGTGACAGGGGAAGGCCGGTAAGCCGGTAAAACCGCGGCGGCGAGCCGAAGGGTAGAAAATAAGAATGGAACTGTATCGCGACGAGTCGTTTTGGGATGACTATTATGAAAAAAACAGGCAGTATGTGGGCAATAACCGGAAGCTGGGCCGCTGGACCGTGCTGAAAGACCGGCGGATGTACGAGGACAACGGTTATGCCATGGAACGTCTGGCTTCCGGCGCATATGACCGGATTCTGCCGGAGATGTTCCGGAAAAAATGGGGAAGCCGGGTGTGCCTGTCCTGGCCCGGACCGGGGGAGAAGACGGTATTTCATTCCTACTGGTGCGGGGAGATCGGAGAGAAACAGGCATTTTCCATCAAATCCTGTCTCTGCACCCAGCCGCCGGCATCCGCGGAAATCTGGCTGTGGCTGGACGGGGAAAAAGGCTATGAGGGGTACGAGGACAACGAATATTTAAAACCGCTGCTCCCGTTTATTAAAGTACTGCCCTTCGATGCGGACCAGGAGATTCAGGGAACGCCTTATGAAAAGGCCGGCTGGATGTTCCATGGTCCGGAGATGACTTTCCGGGCGGACGGATTCCGGCTTTTGGAGCTGTATAAAAGAGGCGGCGTCTATTTTGACCTGGACGTACTGTTTTTAAAAAGCCTGCTGCCGGTGCTGGCGGCCGGAGAATTCTGCTACACCTGGGAGCGGCAGCCCTATGCGAATAATGCGCTGCTGTATCTGAAACAGGGCAGTCTGCTGAATGAGAGGATTACCAGTAAGGCGCTGGAACTGGAAACCTTCCGGCCATGGCGGCTGTTCGCCTATCAGGACAGAGGGCTTTCCTCTTACATCGTCTATCCGTCGGCTTTTTTTGACCCGCTGTGGCAGAAAAAAAAGGAGGAGCCGGGCTGGATTCACAGTTTTGACGAGTTTTTCACCAGTCCGGTACTGAAAGAAGAAGATCCGCCCTTTACGCTGGAAGAGCAGCGCTTTTTTCCGGGCGCTTACGCCCATCACTGGCATAACCAGTGGAAGACGGAACCGGTAAACGGGTCTGTCTATCGGTGGTTTGAGCGGCAGTTTGACGAAAGGGTCGAGAAGATGGGAAACGGACGAAAGAAATGAGATTGAAAAAGGGTTGCGGAAAAGCGTATATTTGCGGAATCGGTCTGGCATTCCTGATTACGGCGGTTTATTTTCTGGCGGTGTGGAAACAGATCGGGTTTTCCTATGCCATCAATGATGATATCAATATGAGAGACATTGCCTCAGGCGCTTATACGGGGACGCCGGACGGCCATCTGATTTTTGTGCTGTATCCGTTGGGATTTGCACTGAAAAGCCTGTATCGGATATGGCCGGGAATCGAGTGGTACGGGATTGCGCTGACAGGCTGCCATGTGCTGTCCATGTGGGTGATGCTTTCGGGGATTTTCCTCTATAACGGTGCAGCAGGCGGTTCGGCGGGGAGCCAGGCCGGCGGCAGGCGATGTTTTCTGGGGAATGGTTTTCCGGCGGCAGCGGCATACCTGCTTCTGTATACGATTCTGTGGCTTCCTCAGGCGGTGCGTGTTCAGTTCAGTACCTGTGCGGCTTCTCTGGGCGCCGCCGCGCTGTTCTGGTATGGCATGGGACCCAAAGGGGCGGAAGGGAGAACCGTCCGGGAAGACCTGGTGACAGCGGCGCTGGCGGCGCTCTGTCTCTGTGTACGGATTGAGGTATTTTGTATCACGGGCGCTTTTGCGCTGCCGTTGTTTTTTTATAAGGAGAAAAAAGAAGGGGTGTTCAAAGGCCTTCGCCTGGTTTTTTTGACCGGAGTGCTCTGTCTGGCAGTTTTTACGGCGGACCGTCTGGCCTACGGCTCTCAGGAGTGGAAGGATTATCTCTCTTATAATCAGAGCCGGAGCAATGTGTATGATTTTTATGAGGTGCCGGTCTATGAAGAAAGCCGGGAGCTTTATGAAACGCTGGGTCTGTCCGCCGACACGGTTCAGGCTATCAGCGAAGCGAATATGCTGGCCGACGATTCTGTCAGTCAGGAGACTTTCCGGCAGATGGACAGGCTGGCAGGTCAGCGCTACCGCCGGCAGTTTTCCGCGGCGGCCCGGCTCCGCAAAGGTATCCGGTTGGCCGGGGAAAATTTTTCTCCGTCAATCTACGGATATTTAAGCGGTACGGCGGTGTTTTTGTGGCTGGTACTTTTATGGCTGCTGATCTGCCGGAAAAAAAGAGCGGGTCTGCTGTTCTGGCTGGGCGCGGTCTGTCTGCAGGGCGCGCTGTGGCTGGCTCTTGGATATGGCGGCCGTCTGCCGGAGCGGGTAGGGTACTGTCTGCATCTGTGCAGCTTTGTGACGGCGTTTCTTCTCTGCAAAATGGCCTGGGACAGAAACTGGGAGCGATATGGGTACCTGTGGGACCGGGTACTGTTTTTCGGCATTGCCGCCCTGCTTTCCTGGAGCAGCTTTGACCGGGCGGCGGCGGAGGCGAAAGGGGGACAGGATGCCAGAGATATGGCGGATCTGATCGAGGCATACTGCCTGGACCATCCCGACAACTTTTATTTTGCGGACGTATACAGCCTGTCCGCTCATACGGGGCAGGTGCATTTTACCAACCGCCGGCCTGTGGGACGGGATGTCAATTATATGCGTATGGGAGACTGGATGGCGTTTTCTCCGCTGTCAGAGGAAAAGCTGGCCCGGCATGGGATCGATTCCGTTACGGAAAGTCTGGCGACGGATGACCATGTGTTTCTCCTGACGAGAGACGACAATCCCATGGAGTATCTGAAACGGATCTGCGCCGACCGTTTCGGCGCGGCGGCCTGGCATGTGGAGGATGTGTTAAACTGCGGAGAATTTCATATTTATGTCTATCGGATTGCCGGAAAAGAGGAGCGGGTGCTGGATTATCAGTCCTTTGAGAAGGTACAGGCCAATGTGAATCCGGCGGAAGGTGCGCTGGCGGCGGACGGGGATTCCTCTACCCGCTGGAACAGCGGAGAACCCCAGCAGGCGGGTATGGCCTTTGATATTGTGCTGGATCAGGTTTACCCGGTAACCGGCTTCCGGCTGGATCTGTTTTTTTACGAGGATCACCCCAGGCGTTTGAAAATTTATACCTCCGAGGACGGAGAAACCTTTACCGAACGGCAGGCTGCGTCCGCAGGGCAGGTGGAATTTACCTTTGCCGAGCCCGTATCCTGTAAAAATATCCGCCTGATCCTGGAGGAACCGGAGGATGAGGAAGGGTGGAACTGGTCGGTCTATGAAATCCTCGTGTTTGCGCAGGAATAAGCTGCCGGGAAACATATGACCGGTCAATACGATAATGGGAGAAGAACAGCTATGACAGGAATGAGAAGAAAGGAAACCAGAGGAATAACATTCGGAAAAAGAAGACCGGGGGCCGGAAACTGTTTGCCATGGCTCTGGCAGATCGGCATCATCGGCGGAGTGATTCTTTTGGGGATGCTGATCGGAAAAATCCCTTATGCGCTGTTTTCCATGGAACAATTTTTTCCGCTGTCCGGCGGTCTGCTGACTGCCGGAGGGGTGTGTGCCGCCCTTGCGGTTTTTACCTGGGATGTCCTTGTGATAACCGGGCTGTGGGACTGCCTGCTGGCGTTAGAGCGCCGGGAGGTGCTCAGAATCGTCGCTTTTGTGCTGCTGACCAACCTCTTTCTGGTTCTTTTCGTCTGCTCCGAAAATTATATCCGGTTCTGGGACCAGTCGGCTTACTGGAAACGCACGATCAATTTTATGAACGCTCTGTATGCCGACCCGCTGGACGCGGTCCACTGGACCTGGTATACGGTGAATCATGCGGATTACAATCTGCTGATCTCTCTCTTTCTGTCATTTCCCATGAAGCTGACAGGGATTTCGTTCCTGAGTTTTATTCTGTGGGTGTGGAATCTGTTTTCCGTACCTTCCATTCTGGTTCTGGAACTGATTCTGAAAAAGATTCGTCCGGGTTATTTTCTTGGCTGTCTGGAAGTGGTGCTGACGCCGATGTTTCTGATTATTATCGTGGAAGGCTTCGGCGATTCTCTGGCTCTTTTGTTTTCCGTGCTGGCGATTGCTCTGATGGCAGACGGGAAATACTATGAGGAGTTTGACGCAGGCCTCTGCTTTTTCGTTTTTGCCGCGGTGATGGGCGCCATGGTGTCCAGAAGATATTTCGGACCCTTCGGGGTGGGATATGTGGCGGCGGTGCTGCTTTCTTATTTCGGGGCACGGGAAAGGGAGCCGGTGGAATTTTTCAAAAATCTGGCGTGTACGGGCCTGTTTACGGCTGCCGGGATGCTTTTATGCCATGGATTTGTGGAGATGAGCCTGCTGATCGACCACAGCCTGCAATACAGCGCCTACCGCACAGGCGGTGTGGCGGAAAATTTCGTGATGGCGATGGAGTCGTTTGGCGGTGTGGTTCTGGTGCTGGCGGCGCTGGGGCTGTGGCAGCTCCTTTCAAAGCCGGCGCTGAAACGGTTTGGGCTGTTTCTGACCGTGCAGATCGTCGTGACGTCGGTGGCGGTATTCTATATCCTGGATCTGTATATTCAGCAATACTATGTGATTATCCCCGCGGTTACGATGCTGGCGCTGACCGGCTTTCAGTACCTGGCGGAACGCAGGAGCCGGCCGGGCGTGATTGTGGCTGCCGCTTTGCTGGCGTTTCAGTTTTTAAACTGCTTTCTGGATTTTCGCCTTCCGGCGCCGGTGTCTTATCTCTGTTCTTCCCAGATCAGAAAGCCTCAGGTGCGCCACGACCTGGAGCAGATCCGGCAGATGACGGCGGATCTGAACGGATTGCTGGGCAATGAGGAGGGGCAGGTTAGCTGGAGCCAAAGCACATCGGGAAACGGAAAGACAGTCTACTGTATTGCCAGCTCCGATACGTTGAATTTCGAGGTGCTGCGCCACTGTGAGCTGCCGGAAAAGCTGGAGAGTGTTCCGGGGCTTCTGGGCACCTATGACGTGGATCTGCGGGACGGATTTCCCCAGTCCTTTTTAAGCGCCGATTACCTGATTGTTACCGATCCGTCCCAGTATCATCTGTTAAAGGATGGTCAGCGGACCGTGGTGATGCTGAATGAGGAGATTTTATACGGAGGACCGCTGGCGGAGCATTTCCGGCAGATCGGTTCCTATGCCCTGGACAACGGCGTGACGGCTTATCTCTATGAGCGGATTACGGCCTTTGAAGAGGAGGATATTATATATATACGGCAGATGTTCGATCAATATTACGGAGATTTTCCGGAGATTTTCCACGACAGGATTGTGATGCCGGAAAGCAGCCTGGAAGAAAACTGACCCTTTAATAATATTGAAAATTGGATATTTTTAAAGGGGCAGATTAATGCTATGATACCTTCAATAAAAAATAGATCTGTTTTTGAGAAACTGCGGTTCAGGATGAGCCGGAATGATATTCGGAGAGCATAAGAACAGGAGGCATCATAGTATGAAATCAGATGTGAAATCAAAAGAAATCAGTGTGGAAAAAATTGCGCTTACGGGTCTGTTTGCGGCATTGTCCTATGTGGTATTTACATTTTTACAGATAAAGATCAGTCTGCCGGGAGGGGACGCCACTTCGATTCATCTGGGCAATGCGGTCTGTGTGCTGGGCGCTTTGATGCTGGGCGGCGTATACGGCGGTCTGGGCGGCGCGATCGGTATGACCATCGGCGATCTGCTGGATCCCATTTACATCGTCTACGCGCCGAAAACCTTTATTTTAAAATTCTGCATCGGTCTGATTACCGGTCTGGTCGCGCATAAGATCGGGCGGATCAATGAGACGGCGGATGAGAAAAGAGTGGTTTTCTATTCTACGCTGGCCGCGGCCTGCGGATTGCTGTTTAATGTGATTTTTGATCCCCTTCTCGGATATTACTATAAGCTGCTGATTATCGGCAGGCCTGCGGCGGAGCTTACTCTGACCTGGAACGTTCTTTCCACCAGCATCAATGCCATTACTTCTCTGGTGGTTTCTGTTCTGGTCTATGTGGCTTTGAGAAAAATCATGCTGCGGAGCGGATTATTCCGGCAATTGGCAAAATAAAATCCTTTTTAGAGGAATCGGGATGAGCAGACAGAAAAAAATTGCGGTAATTCAGGATTTATCAGGATACGGGCGCTGTTCGATGACAGTCGCCCTTCCTGTGATCTCTGCCATGCGGGTACAGTGCTGTCCGGTTCTCACTTCGGTTTTTTCCAATCATACCGGATATCCCCAATATTTTTTTGACGATTACACGGACAGGATGCCTGCCTATATCGAAAAGTGGAAGCGGCTGGGACTGGATTTTGACGGAATTTACACAGGCTTTCTGGGCTCGGCGGAGCAGATCCGAATCGTAGGAGACTTTATCCGGGATTTTGGAGAGCCAGAGACAACGGTAATCATTGATCCGGTGATGGGGGATAACGGGAAAGCGTATATTACCTATACGCCGGCGCTCTGCGACCGGATGAAAGAGCTGGCCGCGCAGGCGGATCTTTTGACGCCGAATGTAACCGAACTGTGTATTCTGACAGACACGCCTTACGGAACAGGCCGTTTTACCGGGAAACAGTATGAGGAGATGGCCGGAAAGCTGGCGGCTATGGGGCCGGAGAAAATCGTTATTACGGGAATCCGCCAGGGAGACTTTATCGCCAACGGCATTTATCAGAAAGGCCGTCCGTTCCGTCTGTGCCGGACCCGGAGCGCAGGACAGTGCCGCTGCGGTACCGGAGATCTGTTTGCTTCCATAATCGCCGCAGATGCGGTGAATGGCGTGGACTTTGCCGTATCTGTAAAAAAAGCCGCAAAATTTGTGAAAAAATGTATCATACGTTCTCAGGAGATGGAGATTCCGCTTACGGACGGGGTCTGTTTTGAAGAATTTTTAGGGCAGTTAAAATAGCGGACCGACCGGGTTTCTGACAGTATCTGGCGCATCCTTATATAAATCATGGGGATGCGCTGTTTTGACGGGATTTTTATATTTATTTTCAGTCTTTACGAAACCTTTGGAAACCTTTATAATATAAAAAGCGCGAAGATAGATTGGAGTGTTTTATGGAATGGAACGATCACAGCCGGCTGATTCTGGCTTCGGCGTCTCCCAGGCGGAAGGAATTGCTGCGGCTTTTGGAGATTCCCTACCGGATTGTTCCGGCGTTGGGAGAGGAACAGGCAGTTTCCGCTCTGCCATGGGAAACGGTGGAGCAGCTTTCCGCTCAGAAAGCCTGTGAAGTGGCCGGGTGTTATCCGGACTGCTGGGTTCTGGGAGCGGATACGGTTGTGGCTTTTGGCGAAGAAATATTTGGAAAACCGGCGGATGAGCAGGAGGCTTACCGGATGCTCCGCCGGCTGCAGGGAAATACGCATCAGGTGTATACCGGTGTGACGCTTTTGAAAAGAAACCGGGACGGCGGCAGGGAGGCTCACACATTCCATGAAAAAACAGATGTGGAAGTTTATCCCATGAGCGATCAGGAACTATGGGCCTATATCCGGACCGGAGAGCCGATGGATAAGGCCGGCGCTTACGGAATTCAGGGAAAATTCTGCCTGTATGTGAAAGGAATCCGGGGCGATTATCAGAATGTGGTGGGTCTGCCGGTTTCCCGGCTGTATGACGAGATGAAGAAGCTTGGATTAATAGAAATGCAGAAGAGGGAATCATGAAAAAAATAAAACTGATCTGTTCTGACGTGGACGGCACGCTGGTTCCGGACGGAACCAGCCGGCTGAACACGGAGTTATACGATATTATATTGCGGCTGAAAGAAAAAGGAATCCATTTTGCGGCGGCTTCCGGGCGGCAGGTCATCAGTCTGGAAAAGCTGTTTGCACCGGTTCGGGATCAGATTTTTTATCTGGCGGAAAACGGCGCTTATATCGGCTGCTATGGCAGGGAACTGTTTACCCGCCCCATGGATTGTCAGGACATAAGGGGAATGATCCGGGATATTCACGCGCATATGCCGGAGTGCGATATCATGTTAAGCGGTCCCAGAAAAGCCTATACGGATTCCAAAAACCCGGTATTTCTGAAATTCCTTCTGGAAGGTTACCGGTACACTCTGGATGAAGTGGAAACGCTGGAGACACTGGAGGGCAGTTTTATCAAGCTGGCCGTCTACCGGGAGAATATCCCCTCGGAGTATCTGGAATTTTTAAGAGAACGGTGGGGGACAAGATATAAGGTTGTGACCTCCGGTGATATGTGGATTGATATTCTGGATATCCATGCCAATAAAGGGCTGGCGGTGAAGGAGCTGCAGGAAAGTCTGTCGGTTACGCCGGAGGAGACGATGGCATTCGGCGATCAGCAGAATGATATTGAGATGTTAAAGCAGGCTTACCACAGCTATGCCGTGGCGAACGCATTGCCGGAAACCCAGGCTGCCGCCAGATTTATGACGGACAGCAGTACGGACGACGGCGTGCTGAAGGTGTTGAAGGAGCTGTTGAAAACCTTGGCTGAAGAAACGGATGCATAACCGATGAAAAAAGAGAACTGTTTGAAAAATCAGAGAGAACGAGGCGCCGTATACCGGCTGAACGGTCTGTTTGCCTGCCTGTTTGCCTGTCTGCTTTTGCTGTCCGGCTGTTCGAAGGTGACGCAGACGGATATTCAGTTTACCACGGGGCTTTCGGAGCATGAACTGTTTAAGATCGGCCAGGAGGTGTGTACGTCGCAGCAGGCGGCGGTTTTGCTGGCATCGCAGCGCAATTCCTATGAGGCGGTATACGGAGACGGAATCTGGAAGATTCCCATAGGCGAAAGTGATTTTGAGGGCGTGGTACTGGATTCGATGAAAGCGCTGCTGGCCCAGATGAAATGTATGGTGCTGATGGCACGGGAGTATGGCGTCACGCTGCCGGAAGCCGAGAAACGGCGAATCCGGGAGGCCGCCGTCGAATTTTGCCGGTCTGCCGACACAGGAGAGCTGGCCGCTGCCGGCGTAACGGAGGATGATGTCTATCAGGTGTTTTATGAATATCGGCTCAGCAATCAGTTAATCGACGAACTGACCCGGAACGTGGATGTGGAGATCAGCGATAATGACGCCCGAATCGTGCAGATTCAGCAGATTTTTTTCAGCGCAGTCGACGCGGAAGGAAATTCCGTATCACCGGAAGAAAGGCAGAACCGGCTTGACCGTATGGCTTCCATTAAACAGCGGATTGACAGCGGCGAGGATTTCGGCAAGCTGGCGGAAATCTATGATGCCAGCCAGCAGACCTGTTTTTCCATCGGGCGGGGGGAGATGCCCCAGGTTTATGAGGATGTCGTGTTCGCCCTGGAGGATGGCCAGGTCAGCGATATTATCGAGACGGACAAGGGCCTTTATCTGGTAAAATGTCTGGAGGATTACGATATGGAGGCGACACAGGTACACAAGGAGCAGATGGGGGTGGTTAAGAAAAAGGATGCCTTTTCCCAGCTTTACGACACTTTTACGGCCGGTCTTACCTCTGAGTTTAATCAGTCCGCATGGGAGCAGCTTTCCATGTCGGGAGAGGGAAAGATTGCAGGGGCGGATTTTTTTGGAATTTACCGGACTTATTTTGAAGAGCAATAGATTTGAAACGTGCGGGGGGAGGCACTTATGATCGGATTACGGCTGCCGGATTTAAAAACGGCCACGGCTCATATTTTCACTCGTCCTTCTTTGGACTATTTTCTGCTGAAGGAGGCGGTGGTGGTTACGTCCAATGTGTTTACCATAGACGGGGCCGTGAAAAAGGATTATTTTTCTCAGGAGGAACTGGAAGGGCTGCGGGATCCGGAATGGATGGAGTGGAAGCTGTTAAGGCCGGTTTGTTTTTCTCTGATTAAAGGAAAAAAACTGCCTCTCTCATTTCAGATTGCCCTGGCGCTGTCAAGGGATAATGTAGACCGTCTGATCCGGCAGAACCAGGTTTCTTTCCGGCCGGAGGAGATCGGCGGCCTGTACTTAAATTTTCGCTATGAGAAAAAAACGCTGACAGCCATTTCCGCCACATCTTTGAAAACCTTTTCCATGGATAAAAGTCTGGAGCAACTGTGGGACGACACGGTAAAAACCCTGCTCCGCCAACTGGAGATTCCGTTTGAAGAATAAGTGGGGCGGCAGGAAAAAGGCAGGAAGAACGAAGGAGCGTATTGATTTTGGAGATAAGACAGTCTGCGGAAGGGGATATTGACAGAATAATGGAAATCTATCAATATGCCAGAACATTTATGGCGGAACACGGGAACCCCGGCCAGTGGGGTCCCACGAACTGGCCGCCGAGACAATTGATTTACAATGATATTTTACGGAAGCAGAGCTACGTATGCCTTCATGAAGAAAAGATCGTCGGGACATTTTTCTTCGCGCAGGGCAAAGAGATAGAACCGACCTACCGGCATATCGAAGACGGGGCATGGCTGGATGACAGTGCCTACGGCGTGATACACCGGATTGCCGGAGACGGTTCTCTGAAAGGCATCGGCACATTCTGTCTGGAATGGGGATATCGAAAGTGCGGGCATCTGCGTATTGATACACACAGAGATAACCGGGTTATGCAGAACCTACTGGCGAAAATGGGTTTTACATACTGCGGGATCATTTATGTGGAAGAAGATCATAATCCGAGACTTGCGTATGAGAAGCTTTAAAGATCCGGGTCTGACATAAAAGGAGAGCACATAAGAGAAAGCAGGAGGAAAAAATGTCAATCGAAAGAGTAAAAGCATATTTCACAGAACTGGGAATCGGGGAAAGAGTCAGGGAGTTTGACGTATCCAGCGCCACGGTGGAGCTGGCTGCTGCTGCCCTGCACTGCGAGCCCCAAAGAATCGCGAAAACCCTTTCTTTTATGGTGGAGGGTCATGCAATCCTGATCGTAGCCGCCGGAGATGCCAAAATTGACAATGCCAAATATAAGGCAAAATTCGTGAAAAAAGCGAAAATGCTTTCACCGGAAGAAGCGGAAACGCTGGTGGGCCATGCGGTGGGCGGCGTATGTCCTTTTGCGGTCAACGAAGGGGTGGAGGTTTATCTGGACGAGTCGCTGAAACGGTTTGAAACCGTTTTCCCGGCCTGCGGCAGCGCAAACAGCGCCATTGAGCTGACGATTCCGGAGCTGGAGCAGTATTCCGGATATAAGGAATGGGTGGATGTGTGCAAGCTGCCGGTCTGATCTGACGGGAGGCGGGATGAAGCGGTATATTTTGATGCATGGGGATATCCGTGTGGCTTTGCTTGTGCTGGACCAGGTTTCCGGCGCCGTAACTGCGGTAGAACAGGTATATGAAACTGCCCATGTGCCGGTGGGGATTCCGGTTCGGAAGGGAGTGATTGACCGGGGAGTGCTGAACCAGTGGTGGAGCGGACGGGCGATTCCGGCGAGCCGGGACGGAATCCGCAGGGCTCTGGCGGAACTGAATGTGGACAGCCCGCAGCTTTTGCCGGAAAAATGTCTGGGACTGAGCCTGTCCGATCAGTACTGGATCTGCCCCGCCGATTCGGCGCTTTCCCGGAAGCGGATTCATTTTTTTGAAAATCCCTTTTCCGAGGATGTGGGTTATATTTTATTTGGAAAAAGTTCGGCCGGCCGCCGGATCAGCCTGATGTCCCCGGATAACACAACCGACGGATGGCTGAAAAAACGGTGGACGGTTGTGGACGGAAAACGGTGTCTGCTGAAAGGCGGAAGCGGTGCAGCCCGGCAGGAGCCTTATAATGAGGTGCTGGCCAGCCGGATCTGCGAACGTCTGGGGATTCCCCATGTTTCCTACTGGATGCAGACGGAAGACGGGTACCCTTACAGCGTATGTGAGGATTTTATCACGGCGGATACGGAGCTGATCTCTGCGTGGTATATTATGGGGACGGCAAAAAAACCGAATCATGTGTCGGTATACCAGCATTATCTGAACTGCTGTGAACGTCTGGGGATTCCCGGCATGGAAGCGGCTGTGAACCGGATGCTGGTGCTGGATTATCTGATTGTAAACGAAGACAGACATCTGAACAATTTCGGCGTAATCCGTAGGGCTGATACGCTGGAGTATCTGGGAGCCGCACCGATTTATGACAGCGGCACCAGTCTCTGGTTTGACAAGCCCGTCAGTCTGATCCGGGCGGCGGCGAAGATGTGCTGCAAACCGTTTAAGAACAGCCATGAAGAACAGATCAGACTGGTGACGGATTTTGACTGGATCCGTTTTTCCGCTCTGCACGGGATAGCCGGCGAGCTGCGCAGCATCGTTAAGGGCTCGCTGTTTATCGACGAGGCCAGATGTGAGGCTCTCTGCAAAGGGCTGGAACAAAGGTGCGGGATGCTGGAAGCTGCGGCGATATCGGCAAAGAAAACGGTCTATATGGATGACGCCGCATCCGATGTGAAAAAGGACAGCCCGTACAGCGGGTGAGCAGAGAACTATTTCGGGAGGAACAATGGTTTTTGAGATTAAGCAGACGGAAAAAGCCGCGCCGCTGTTTGAGGGCTGGCAGGAAACCCTGATCTGGTCCAGTCTGCAAAAGGTGATGGGGACAATTTACGGAGATTCCGCGGAAGAACCCACGGCGGCCATGTCCCTGGTGGGTGATTTCTCCTTTTACGCGGGAAAACCAAACCGGGAACTGGTACTCTTTAAGCCCAGGACGATTCCGATTATGGTGCCCCAAAACCAGGCGTGGGCGGAACTGATCGAGGACTGTTACGGTGAAAAAGTGAAAAAAGTGACCCGGTATGCCATAAAAAAGGAGCCGGATGTTTTTGACCGGGAGAAGCTACGGGCCGCCGCGGCCTCTGTGCCGGAGGGGTACCGGCTGCAGATGATGGATGAGGCGCTGTTCCTGCGCTGCAAGGAAATCCAATGGTGCCGGGACTGGGTATCTCAGTATGAGAATTACGCCATGTATCGGAAATACGGGCTGGGAGCGGTAATTCTGAAAGAGGGGGAGCCGGTGTCCGGCGCGTCCTCCTATACCGGTTATATCGGCGGCATTGAGATCGAAATTGATACCAGAGAGGACTGCCGCAGAAAGGGCCTGGCCTATATATGCGCCGCCAGACTGATTTTGGAATGTCTGGACCGGGGCTGGTATCCAAGCTGGGACGCGCAAAATCTGTGGTCGGTGGCGCTGGCCGGGAAGCTGGGATATCATTTTGACCGGGAATATACGGCATATATGCGGGTCAGGTAGGGGAAAGGGAACGTAAAATCAAGTACCGCGAGATTTGAGAGAACATAAAAAATAACAGGAGGTTCCGATAGATGAAAGTTTTAATGCTGAACGGCAGCCCCCGTGCCAACGGGAATACATACGCGGCTCTGCGTGAAATGGAAAAAATTTTTGAACAGCAGGGGATCGAGACGGAGATTGTCAATGTGGGAAGCCAGGCGGTCCGGGGCTGTGTGGCCTGCGGCGCATGCGTGAAAAAGGGAAAATGTGCCTTTGACGATCTGGTGAATGAGACGGCGCCCAAATTTGAAGCCTGTGACGGCCTGGTGATCGGAAGTCCGGTGTATTACGCGTCGGCCAACGGTACATTGGTGTCCTTTGTGGACCGCCTGTTTTACAGCACGCCTTTTGACAAGACCATGAAAGTGGGCGCCAGCGTGGTGGCCGCAAGGAGAGGCGGACTGTCCGCCACCTTTGACGAGCTGAATAAATATTTCACAATCTCCGGAATGCCCGTGGCTTCCAGCCAGTACTGGAACAGTATCCACGGAAGAACGCCCGGCGAGGCCGAACGGGACGGAGAGGGCTTGCAGACGATGCGGACACTGGCCCGGAATATGGCGTTTTTGATGAAAAGTATTGCGCTTGGCAGGGAAAAATATGGGCTGCCGGAGAAAGAAGAGAAGATTGCGACTCATTTTGTGAGGGAGTGAAATTATTGTTGATGTAGTATGGCGGAAATTTTGTAAAATGGAGGTCGGTTCCGTACAGGAACCGGCTTTCCGTAATATGGCATTAGATCCAAAAGAACAGGAGTAAGTGTTTATAGTTGAAATGGTCGGGCATTGACGGAGGTGCTGTTTTTTGAAAACCACAAAATTAAAATTAGAGGATATCAAAATCGGAGATATCGTGTCGGAGACAAGTTTAAGCGATATTTATAATATTTATATAACCCTTGTGGATTCTAAGATTATAGGAGGAGATATTGTAGGCAAAGTGGCGTATATAGGGAAGGAACTGAATGCGGAAGCAGACAGAGTGGCAGAGGAAAACGATCATATCTGCGCCATATATAATGATTTTGATGAAATGGAAGGAGAGGTAACATATGATGAATAAGAGTTACCTGACATCCATATTGGAAAATAATTGTTTTTTGTAAAATATCTAGGTGCATTATATGAACATTTCGGATACATTTAAAAGACCGGATCTTCATAAGAACCGGCCTTTCATTCACTGACATTTCATATGTAACTCAATTTGCGAATATAAATCCTAATTAATTATCCTTCTTCAGATAAATGAACCAGTACACACATCCTACAAACAGCGCGCCGCCTACGATATTGCCCAGCGTTACGGGCAGCAGGTTATTCGCGAAGAATGCGCCCCAGGTCAGCTTGGAGGTGTCGGCGGTAGCTTTTGCCAGATAGTCTGCGTTGCCCATGGCGAACAGGCCTGCGGGGCCGTAGAACATATTGGCGATGCTGTGCTCAAAGCCGCTTACCACGAATACCATGATCGGGTAGAACAGAGCGGCGATTTTGCCAGCGGCGCTCTTGGAAGAGAAGCCCAGCCAGACTGCCAGACAAACCAGCATATTACAGAAGATACCCTTTAAAAACGCGTCTCCGAAAGACATGGAAACTTTTGCCACCGCAGTGTTGATCGTAGCGCCGGCAAGGGCTGCGTCAAACAGGCTTAACTGATGGCAGGCCGTCATCCCCCATGCCACGAAAATACTTCCCACAAAGTTGCCCAGGTAAACGATCACCCAGTTGCGCAGCATTCCGGCGATTGTGGCTTCTTTCTCCAAAACGGAGATAATAATCAGACAGTTCCCGGTAAACAGCTCGCTGCCGGCCAGAATAACCAGAGTCAGGCCTGCAGGGAACACGCAGGCGCCTACCAGTTTGCCTACGGAGCCGCCGATGGAGCAGGATGCCGTGGAAGCGCCGACGCCGGCGATGGCGATAAAAATACCTGCCAGGATGCCCAGGACGAACAGCTTGCTTGCTTTCATCGTGGTTTTGCCTTTACCGATCGGTACATAGTTTTTTGCGATTTCCGCTGGTGAATTCATGAAATCTCCCCTTTCTTGATATAAAAATGATATAAATGTAACAGCTCTGCAAAGCGCTGCTATTTACATGAAACCATGTGTTCAGCCGTCCCCTGGGGGGCCGGCTGAACCTGCGTTTCATAGTAAAAAAGCTTTTTCCGGTCAGCCGTCAGGAGATAATTCTAGATTTTTCTCTAAAGGGAATCTTGTATTGCGCATTAGTCATTTTGAAGCTGCCGGAACATAAAAGCTGTCTTACTCGGAACCCTGTTTTTTCTATCAATGTTATGTATTTATAGAAGCATTATATAGGCAAAATGACATAAAAGCAATGGTTTTTCAGAAAATATTTATGCAAACGCTATATTTTAGAAAATATAACGGACGTAAATGTGTTGATTTTGCATAGATTTAATCCGTTTTTTTGCATGTTCTGTCTAAGAAAAACAGTGAAAAAAGACATGAAAAAAGAATGTCATTTTATCTGGCGGCAGGTAGTGTTGTGTGTTATAATCTCGTCATATGCATATGCCGCGTTTCACATCAGAAAGGACAAGAGTAAATTTTTAGAAAATGGAAAAAGAAAACATACCGGAAAAGAAACCGGTAAAAAATCAGATTCTGCGGAC
>Ga0137306_101370_pt1 | contig 25251 bp, 16 predicted proteins | sample Inofroosms_March_FD_97187 | JGI IMG/M metagenome (GOLD analysis project Ga0137306, IMG submission 97187) | Mouse cecal microbial communities from Vienna, Austria - N-Acetylneuraminic and N-Acetylglucosamine D2O microcosms_March | ecosystem: Host-associated > Mammals > Digestive system > Large...
AAAATGGACTCCTGGGAGGGTGCGCAGCTTAACACCGCCAAGGAGATTCTTGCTTACGAGCTCACGAAGATGGTTCACGGAGAAGAAGAGGCAAAGAAAGCACAGGAAGCGGCAAAGGCACTCTTCAGCCAGGGCGCAGCGGCAGATATGCCCACAACCACCCTTACCGGAGATGATCTGACTGACGGCTCCATTGATATTCTGACCCTGCTTGTTAAGAGCGGACTTGTGCCGTCCAAAGCGGAGGCCCGCAGGGCAGTGCAGCAGGGCGGCGTTGCCGTTAATGGGGAAAAGGTATCGGATATTCATACAGGCTACGGTGCAGACACATTTTCCGGGGACGGTATTGTATTAAAGAAAGGAAAGAAGAGCTTCCGGAAGATCGTAATGTAAAGGTATACTGACCTGGCTGAAAACGGAGGGACGGTCATGACACTTGCACAACTGAAATACATCATAACAATCGCGGACACCGGCTCCATGAACGAAGCTTCGAAGACACTCTTCATCTCCCAGCCCAGCCTGTCCCAGGCAGTAAGGGAGCTGGAAGCAGAGATCGGCGTAGTCTTATTCCGGCGTAGCAGCCGGGGTGTATCTGTCACCCAGGAGGGCGCAGAATTCTTAGGGTATGCCAGACAGGTAACAGAGCAATACGAGCTCATAGAAACCCGCTATATCGACCGGGCAAACGTAAAAAAAAGATTCGGGGTTTCCATGCAGCACTACGCATTTGCCGTCAACGCCTTTGTGGAAATGATAAAGCAGTTCGGCATGGACGAGTACGAGTTCGCCATCCGGGAGACAAAGACATACGAGGTAATTGAAGACGTAAAAAATTTCCGCAGCGAAATCGGAATCCTCTATCAAAATGAATTTAACCAAAAAGTGCTGAATAAACTGCTGACAGAGTCGGAACTTGAATTTCACCCCCTTATGGAGTGCAGCATCTATGCCTACATGTGGAAGGGAAATCCTTTGGCAGATAAAGAAGAGGTCACTTTGAAGGAGTTGGAGGACTACCCGTGCCTTGCCTTCGAACAAGGGAATTACAACTCCTTCTATTTTGCCGAGGAGGTCTTAAGCACCTATGACTACAAACGTCTGATCCGGGCAAATGACCGTGCCACCCTTCTGAACCTCATGCGGGGACTTGGAGGCTATACCCTGTGCTGTGGCATCATCTGCGAAGTCCTCAACGGAAACGAATACTGCGCCGTGAGGCTTAAGTCCGATGAACGGATGACCATAGGCTACCTGAAGCGCAAAGGGATGACACTCAGCCCCCTGGGCGAAAAGTACCTGGAGGAAATCAAGAAATACAGACCAATGGGGACGGGGCATTTTTAAAAATGCCCCGTCCCAGATTTAACTGTTATAGGCACAGCCTATAGCCAACCCTTCCCTTTACATATTAGACAGATTTCAAATATCATGATATAGTAAACCTATCAAATCAGTAGACAAACAACAAATCACATAGAAAGGGAGACATTATCATGAGCAAGAAGACAAGAGCAGAAAGAGAATTCAGATTTGAGACATTACAGCTTCACGTAGGGCAGGAGCAGGCAGACCCGGTAACAGATGCAAGGGCAGTGCCGATTTACCAGACATCCTCATACGTATTCCATAACAGCGGCCATGCAGCAGCAAGATTTGGGCTGTCGGACGCAGGAAATATTTATGGTCGTCTTACGAACCCTACGGAGGATGTTTTTGAAAAGAGGATTGCGGCGCTTGAAGGCGGTGCTGCAGCACTGGCGGTAGCATCCGGGGCTGCAGCCATCTCCTACACCTTCCAGAACCTGGCACAGAACGGGGATCACATTGTATCCGCCAAAAACATTTATGGAGGAACCTACAACTATCTGGCACATACTTTTCCACTGTACGGCGTAAACACAACCTTCGTAGATATTTTTGACTACGATGCAGTAGAATCAGCCATTCAGGAAAACACTAAGGCAGTATTTATCGAGGTGTTGGGAAATCCGAACTCAGATGTAGTAGACATAGAAAAAATAGCCGGCATCGCCCATGCCCATAAGATACCGCTCATAATCGACAACACCTTTGCCACTCCTTACCTCGTAAGACCAATTGAGCATGGGGCAGACATCGTTGTACACTCCGCAACCAAATTCATTGGAGGACATGGCACAACCATCGGCGGCGTTATTGTAGACAGCGGAAAATTCGACTGGGAAGCATCCGGCAAGTTCCCCTCACTGACCGAACCAAACCCAAGTTACCACGGAATCAGCTTCACAAAAGCAGTAGGAGCGGCAGCTTTCGTCACAAAGATCCGGGCAATCCTCCTCCGCGACACAGGTGCAACCCTGTCGCCGTTCCACGCCTTCATCTTCCTGCAGGGTCTTGAAACCCTGTCCCTGCGCGTAGAACGCCATGTAGAAAATGCCCTCAAGGTAGTAGATTACCTAAAGAACCACCCACAGGTAGAGGCCGTGCATCATCCGTCCGTATCAGAAGACGAAGAACAGAAAGCACTATATGCGAAATACTTCCCGGACGGCGGAGGCTCCATCTTCACCTTTGAGATCAAAGGCGACGCACAAAAAGCAAAAGGCTTCATAGACAACCTGGAACTCTTCTCCCTGCTCGCCAACGTAGCAGATGTAAAATCCCTGGTCATCCACCCGGCTACTACCACACACAGCCAGTGCACAGAAGAAGAACTCCTGGATCAGGGAATCAGACCCAACACAATACGCCTCTCAATCGGCACCGAAAACATAGCCGATATCATCGAAGATCTGGAAGAAGCCTTCAAAGCAGTCCAGTAAAGGGAGAGGAACTTCCGGGTATCCAAAGGGGACGGGGGCTTTTGAGCAGTGACACTGCGAAGCGGTGTCACGCAGAGAAAAAGCCCCGCCCCCACAAGAATCCCTCAGCTCCACTCGTGGTCTACTGCAAGTTGCTCCCTTTCAGATACATCACCCGGTAAGCCTCCATCTCCAGGCTCCCTTCAAGCAAAAATTCTTCCCCCGTCAGAAGATCTGTCATCTTCCCATTCAGATCCCCATGCCGTGCTGTATAAGCATAATCCGCAGCATTTACCGCCACGATCACCCTTTCCGTCTCCGAGACTCTCTCAAACACAAGCTGATGATTCTGTATAACCACATTCTTATAAGCACCATTACAAAGAGCGTCACTATTCTGCCGTGTACGGATCAGCAGCTTAATAAAATCCGTCAGCTCATTAGGCTTCGGCTCCTCAAAGCAGGGCCTTAAGGCATAATCATTATCTGGAGCCTTCAAGCCTTCCTCACCCCACTCACTGCCATAATATAGGCAGGGAATTCCCGGCATACCAAGAAGCAGCCCATAAGCCAGCGGAATATGCTTCTTATTTGTCAGAATACTGGAGAGCCTTGTAACATCATGGTTATCCACAAAAGTCATCAAATGCTTCCCGCGGTAAATGCACCACGGGTCCGCCCCGAACTGCCTGTGGAGCGAATGAGCAATCTCAAAGAGATTCATAGAATTAAAGCTTGAAAAAATTCCTTTATAGCACTCATAATTCGTACAGCTGTGAAGCATACCATCATTCACAATCAGATTATAATCCCCGAACAGAACCTCCCCGATCAGGACAAAATCAGGTTTCAGCTCCTGCACATAAGAACGGAGCCTGCGCATAAAATCATGGTCAAGGCAGTAGGCCACATCAAGACGCAGCCCGTCAATATCAAATTCATCCACCCAGAATTTCACGCAGTCCAGGAGATAATCCACTACCGCCGGATTCTTAAGATTCAGCTTCACCAGCTCATAATGCCCTTCCCAGCCCTCATACCAAAAACCATCATCATAGCAGCTGTTTCCGTCAAAACTGATATGAAACCAGTCCTTATAAGGAGAGTCCCAACGCTTTTCCTGCACATCACGGAACGCCCAGAACCCCCGTCCCACATGGTTAAATACCCCGTCCAGCACAATCTTCACATCATGCTCGTGAAGATCCCTGCACACCTCGGCAAAATCCTCATTTGTACCGAGACGGCAGTCAATCTGGCGGAAATCCCTTGTATCATACCCATGGTTGTCAGACTCAAAAATGGGGTTCAGAAGTATGGAATCAACACCCAGTTCCTTTAGATATTCAGACCATTCCATAAGTTTGCGGATGCGCGGAGCGCAGACGCCGTCATTGTGAACCGGGGCTCCGCAGAAGCCGATGGGATAGATCTGGTAAAATACACTATTGTAAGCCCACATGATAAAAGTACCTCCTCTATTACGCTTGTCTGTAACTGACTGATGCAGCATTGCATTATTCACTGTTATTTGCAGCATCGCACTAGTATAACCCGTTTTAAATACCTTTCTGTTTCACTGAGGATGCTTTTTCGAGAGTGCATGTGTAAAAACGCAAGACTACGCGGGCTACGCTGAGGCTTTTACACATGTGATATCGGAAAAGCAGACCTGTAAAACGTAAGGTTATTTAAATTGGGTTATACTAGTACAGCTACGTGCCTAATCAGTATAACACATTTCCTTCCGTAAATAAACAAGAAACCAGGCAAGAAGAAAGACTCCTTTACAGATACTGGAGATTGTAATACTCCACCATATCCCATTAAGCCCAAGTGGGGTCTGTGCCAGGAAAAGTGCAAGAGGAATCCGCATGGCAGTAAACAAAATGCCGATCACAGATGGCGGAACCGTCCTCCCGAACCCGGAAAATGCCCCGGCGGTTGTAATCTCCACACTCATAAAGAGCTGGGACACGCCCAGGATAAACAGATAATCCACGCCCAGGGGAAGAATTTCCGCTTCCGTAATAAAGACGCGGAAAATCGGCACGGGACACACCATCAGCAGAAATGTGCACACAAGCCCCCAAAGAAGAACTACAAGCATGGCAGCAAAGTAGCCCTTCCTGATACGCTCCTTGTTTCCGGCGCCGTGATTCTGGGCAATAAAGGAATTAACAGCCGCTGCAAAGCCGTCTGCCGTCATCCAGGAAATCGACTCAATCTGCGACCCAACCTTCTGCACCGCCACAGCGCCGTCCCCGTACCCCGCGATAATCCTTGCAATGATCATTGAAATCCCTGTAAATACAATGCTTTGTACAGATGTAGGAATCCCGATACGGATAATCGCCGCCGTATGGCTTCTGTCCGGAACGCTGAAGATATGTATCCCCTTAAAGACCACCGTGTCCTTCGAAGCATAATAAAAAAACATTACCGTTACAATGGCCTGTGCGAAAATAGTCGCAATGGCCGCCCCCATAACCATAAGTCTCGGAAATGGGCCGATGCCAAAGATCAGTACCGGATCCAGCACAATATTCACAACAAGCCCGGTCGTGGTGGCAAGAAAAGCGGCCCGGCTGTTCCCCATGGCAGTAAAGATTCCCGTAAAGGTCTGGTTTAAAAAAGAGAAGAGAACCAGCCCGCCGGTGATCATGAGATAGATTTCGGCGTCAGCAATAACCTGGGAGCCATTCAGATTAAAAAATGCTATCAGTGCCCGGTGGAACACAAGGCATACAGCGCCGAACAGGATGCCGAAGATTAGCGTCAGCCCAAAGGCATTTGCCGAATACTTCTCGGCCTCGTCGTATTTTCCGGCTCCCAGTGCATGTCCGGCAAGCACCTGCCCTCCTGTCTTGGCAAGTGCGCTTATGCCGCTAGAAAGCCACATATACATTCCTGCGGCGCCCACCGCAGCCACCGCGTCACTCCCGACACGGCCGATCCAGATCATATCAGTCAGATTGTATGCCATCTGAATCAGAAATGTTGCCATAATCGGAATGGCAAGCCTGGTAAGAGATTTCAGTACAGGACCATGAAGCAGGTCCACATGCTTATTCATAAGATACATTCCCCCCATCTCAGTTATTTAAAGCAGAATTGGCGAAGGCATACGCATCAAAAAAGCGTATGCCTTTTCTTTATCAGGGCATAAAAAAGTGATTCAAAGCATATCTTAAACAATTATTGATTATCGGGTTGATAGAGCGGTATGTAATGGAATAGGAGTCATAAATATCGTTGAACAGTTCTACATTATTCATACTTGCAACAAGACGAGCAAACTCAATTACCCTAAGCTTTTTCAACGCATATTTCAAGCTCTCGAATTTTGTCACCTACATCTTCAGGACAATGAGCATCAATCATTTTTACCCTCCATAATAATCAGCTAAATTTATATTTATCGTTCTGTCCTTTTAATCGTACCACAAATTTTATTATTTTGACAATCATTTATTTTGCTAACTCACCATACTTACTAGTCAGATTAGGGACACCCTATTTCGAATTTGGGACGGGGCATTTTTAAAAATGCCCCGTCCCAAATTTTTCCATTGGCTCTAGGCCATAATCTTGACGCTTTTTTTCTGGCCTTTTGATTTTAGAATTTTTTTGTACTTTTTCAATTGTTTCTTCGGCACTTTGATCCTTGCTTTTGAGGAGATATTTTTCAGTGCACCTTTCCCGACGGATTTCAGCTTCGTACTGCTGATTGTGATTTTCCGTAGTTTTTTACAGTTGTAGAATGCCTTTGAACCAACCTTTTTTACATTCGCTCCTATAGAGGCATTGGTTGCTTTCCTGCATTCGCTGAACGCTTTTGAGCCGATCTCTGTTATGTTGAATTTCTTTCCGCCGATGGAAACGGTCTTTGCTACTGTGATCTTTTTCAGCTTTTTGCCTGTTGTTTTGTTCTTTAAGCCGGTCAGGGTGACAGTTCCTTTTCCATTGGTTTTTGCATCGGTGATTTTGTATTTGTAGTTTCCGACTGTGTGTACAGTATTCTTTTTTACTGTGATCTGGAAGGATTCTGTTATGGTTCCAGTGTAATTGCCGATTCCGGTAATCTGTACTTGTGCTGTACCGATATTAGTATTTCTGCTATAAGCGGTCTGGTAATCCTTTCCTTTTATGAGCGCTTTGCCCTGGTAAGTGATAACTGGTACAGGCATCTTTGCTTTGCCGGTGTAGATCTGTTCTGGTATTTTCTTAATCTGTGTCTGTGAAATTTTGATCTTCACAGTGTCTTCATTAGATGTGATGTCCTTGTATGTTTTTTCTGCGGATTCAAGAATCTGCAGGTTGGATACCAGTTTCTTTGCCTCATCGCTCAGGGCTTCATATGCTTCTCTGGCTGCTTCGATGGCTTCCTTGCTTGCGGAAGTAACGGTACCAATCTTATTGATCAACTCTTCTACCTTTGCAGCTGCTTTCTTTGCTTCTTCATCTTCTGCACCTTCTCCGGCTGTTACACATACATGTGCGCTTTCTCCGGCCGGCACGCTGACCTGTGCATAACTGACCGTAACGCCGTTAATCTCCTTTTGTTTTGCAGGGAGCACCTGGTCTCCTGCTTTGAGATATGGATGGCTTCCGTAGAAACGCGCTTCCCAGGTAATGGCCTCTTGCCCGTGATTGGTCAGTGTAGAATCTGTGTTGCTGTTATGGGCGAGATCTAGCTCATAATCGCCGATCTGCATATACCGGACGGCCATGTCACTGACTTCGGACGGAAGTCTCGGGCTAGTTGCCACACGTTTTTCCCCTGCATCAGGCTCTACGCCCATCATTCCTTCGATTGCATGTGATACATAGGTAAAGGATATTTCCGGGTAATCCCCGTTCGTTCCCTGGATCGGTCTCTCGTGGGGATCGTCTTTGATGGAAGAGATGTATTTCATCCATTTCCATGCATCGTCGCTTCTGTTATATAAGAACAGCATATCTGGAATATAGGTGTATGCTTCAATATTATTCGGCGCTGTCTGAGTTGTGCCGATACCGTCTCCCAAGTTCTCCAGCAGGAAGTCAATATATCCGTCATTACGCTCTCCCGGGTCACTGATCATCTTAAGAGGGATGAACCAGCTAGTTTCTTTGGAAAAGTCGGAGTATCTCTGCCCGTCCGGCCCCCATGCACATACAAAGTCACTCTCCATATCATCTGCGACACTCCATGTTTCATTGAAATATTTCTTTAATTCTGCTGCCTTCTCATACCACTTCTGAGATTCTGTCTCTTCGCCGCGTGCTTTCAGCATACCTGCATAAGCCAGTGTCGCCTGATACTGGGAGCCAATCGCATCCCCGGCTTCTATCACATGCCGTCCACGTTCATTATAAGTACAGGATCCGTCAAAGATGCCCGTACCTACTTCCTGCGCGACACCATTACCATTTGCATCATGTATATCCACGTAGTTTGTCATAACATTGGTGTAAAAATTCCACAGGACATCATCTTCAATATAGCGCCTGTCGCCGGACCACAGATACTGCTTATATGCTTTTTCTACCAGCTCGAACTGCGCGGGCACTTCTCTTACAAAACTATTTTCATTGTTATAATCCATTGTATAGACAGAGCCGTCAAAATTCAGAGCCCATACTGTGTACCATTTTCTTGCTTCCGTACATTCTTTGGCGAAAGCTTCGAACATGGAGTAGTTCTCTTCAGCCAGTCCTGCGATCTGCGCACCTGTTGCCTGGTGCACAAAATCCCTGGTGTAAAAGGCTGTCCTGTCATAGTATCCTGCCCAGTAGGACGGAATATACTCTACTTCTTCTGTTCCGTCTGTCTGAGGCACATTAACCGGCCCTTTCTTTCCGGTCATGACAAACTGATCCATCTTGTTTGCCGCCCAGTTAAATGTTTTCTCCAGGTTCTTGTTAGAGGATGTCATTGCAACTTTTTTCTCTTTTTCCGTTCCGGTAACTTTCCAGGTTTCTTCTGTCTGGTCGCTTCCCCTAACCGTAAATTCTGCCTCTTTGCCTTCTGAAAGATCCAGGATGTCTCCAGATTTTATAGATACAGATGCTCCTTCTGAAACCGTAATCTCCTCTGCCTTGATCTTTGTCAGATCTGTACCATACAAAAAGCTCATCTGGACGGTTTTTGCCGCCGGATCAATGACGGTATCGAATGCTTCTGGGGAAGTACGGAATACCTTTACATTTTTGAATGCAGGTACGTCTGCCTTTCTGTCACGTTTCAGGGAAAAGCTGTCTACATCATAATCCTTATCCTGGGCGCCTGTCAGTACGAGCTTTACCTTCTGACCCTCTTCCAGAGGGATATGCTTTACCTCTGCCTGCTTCCAGGAAGCTTCAGTCTCTTCCTGTGCAAGCCCCTCTACAGATGCCTTTCCCAGTTCGTTTCCGGCTTCATCGCAGAGTGCAATGCTTCCTTCATCTGTTCCGTCGTAACGAGCATAACCGGACAGATCATAATATGCGCTCCTGGGAACCGTAATCGTCTGCGACGCGGTTTTTCCTGTCTTGACAATTCCTCTGTTTAATCCTGTGTGGGCCTTCTGGTTTGAAATACTGATTCCTGACCATCCCCTGCCATTGGATTCAAAGCCAGGATCCCCGACCAGGTTAAGATCCACCGGCCCGGCTGCACTGCTTTCCAAAGCCTCTCCTGCCATGGCATACTGGTCCACCGGAGTTACCCTGAATTTCAGATATTGATCTTCCCATTCTTCTTTCAGCGCAAGATTCCGCCTGGTCTCGCCTTCCAGCTCCGTGTACTCCCCGTCTTCCTCGCCGGAAATCAGCCACTGGTATTCAGAACTGCCTTCTGTGTGCGAATCCGGATCGGTAAACGTGTAAGAGGTCTCCAATGTCATTCCTGCCGTACAGTCTCCTGTTACCATAATGTCCGATACAGAAGGTGCTTTATTAGGCATTTTCGCAAGGTCAAACTTTACATCTGCCTTTTTTACGTCCGCCTTTCCGGAAACAGCAAGCTCCACAAGATCTTCTGCCGATGCTGCTGCCGTCAGGCTCTCAGCCTCAACCCTTACCGTCTGGGTTCCGTTTACCGTTTCACTCTGATTTCCTGCAAAGGAAACACTGGCTCCTTCTGCGTTCCCCAGCACAACCTCAGCATAATAAGCGCCCTCCAGCGGGATATACAGGCTCTGGCTGATGCTGCTCTCTGCGCCGTCAAGTACTGCGCCCTGGGAAAACTGGACGTTTCCTGCGGTTTCCCACGCACTGCCGTCTGTAAATTCAGGATCAACAATCATATTTTCGAACCGGCTCGTATTGTATTCCAGGGAAATGTCATCTCCATTCACCCAGCCTGACGCTCCGGTTACACGGACCTCTGCCAGATCGCCCTTGTTCATCCAGATCTCTGTCTCATACCTGGTATATGCCGTATTCAGTGCAATCTCACTTTCTTTTGTCTCCCCTGTTGTCACATCTGACATGATGAATTTGCCGCCTGTGCCCGCAGAAGCCACCCACAGGCCTGCCTTATAATATCCTGTATAAGGCACCTGGAACTGCTGGCTTATGGATCCCTTTGCCTGGTTAATGTAAAAATGCCTGTCTCCGCTTCCGTTATGCCCATTATTGGAGGCATAGCCCGCAGTTGACATAATCCATGAATCGCTGTCCGCAAAACTTGGGTTTCTCACCATATTACCGTCAAAAATATAGTCCGGGGTATTATCTATTTCTCCTTTCTGCTCTGTGCACACCAGGGAGAATTCATCTCCATTAACCCAGTAAGTAGCTGCGGTCACATAGATTTCAACCTTCTCTCCTCCCTGTAGTTCAAGGGAGTCCAGTGTGTACTGTTTATAACCCCCTCCATTTGCCAGGTCTGCGCTGCCCAGGTCAGTTCCGTCCTCTCTACGGATTCCGAATCTGCCTCCCCCGGCTCCGGTGGACACCCACACAGAGGCAGTATACACTCCATCAGCCGGAACCCTGATCTTCTGGCTGACATAGAATTCTCCTGTCTGGGAACCATCCAGATAAAAATGTTTACTGTCCCCATCATGGGCGTTGTTTTCGGCTATCCCTGCCCCCTTCTCTGAAAAGCTCCATCCAGAGGTGTCATCTTTAAAGCTGGGATTCACCACCAGATTCTGATTCGTAATGTCCTGTTCATACGCTCTTACTGTCTCTGCTGGAACCGCAAACGTCCCTGCCGCCAGAGAGAGACTAAGCAGGACTGCCATCCATTTCCGTCTTTTTTTCATGTTATTTCCTCCTCACTTTGTAACTGTTCCGTACCTTCACAGCCGCCCCGCGCTGTATCTGTTTCGTATCCTCACAGTTACCTCTCTTTTTACTTTACTGCACTGTCAACCATTCCCTTAATGAAGTACTTCTGCAGACACAGGAAGCAGACAACAACAGGCAGGATTGCCAGGAGAGCCGCTGCCGACGCCGCATTCAGATTGCTGGTCGTCTGGGAGAAGAAGGAAGAGATCGCCAGGGTGACTGTACTCATCTCCGAAGACTGCAATACATAAAGGGAGAACTGATAATCATTCCAGCAGTGGATACCTGCCAGAATTACAACGGAAGCTGTCACGGACTTAAGCTGCGGGAAAATAATCAGGAAAAATGTCCGTACAGGCCCGCAGCCGTCCAGGGCTGCCGCCTCATCCAGCGCCGTCGGGATGGATGAGATAAAATTAGAATACAGGAAGATCGCCTGGGGCAGTTCGAACGTCAGCAGGATGATAATGATCCCCCAGTACTGGTTTACCCCTCCCATATCTACAATGATGGAATACAGGGATACCAGGATACTTAACGGCGGCACCATCATAATTCCCATTACGAATGCCTTAATCACCTTATTCCATTTTGATTTATTCCTGGCCAGGGGATACGCTGCCAGGGAGCCTACTACTACAATGAGCAGGACTGCAATTACCATGATGACAAAGCTGTGGAAAAGCGCCTTCAAGATCCCTCCCTGCTCAATGGCCGTCCGGAAATTATCCAGGGTGGGAGCCGCTGGGAATTCCCATCTGGAGCTGAGATCCGTCGCCGATTTAAAGGAAATCACGGTCAGGATATAAAATGGTGAAAAATATACGCAGAAGATCACGATGAGAACCGGAATCCTCCAGATACCGTTCTTTTTCTTCATTACATCTCCACCTCCTTCTTCTTTAGGTACTGTACAATGAGATTACTGAATACTGCGATCAGCAGGAATGTTATAATACCGATTGCAGACGCATACCCTGCATTCTCACTTGCAAAATACGTCCTGTGGACTAACGTTGACAGGGAGTGGGAGTCGTATCCCGGCCCTCCTGACGTCAGCGCCATAATAATGTCAAACAGCTTCAGCCCGCCGATCAGGTTGATCGTGACGGAAGAAGTAACTGCCGGCTGCAGAAGCGGCAGCATCACATAGCGGAATTTCTTAAGAGGAGTCGCCCCGTCTATGTCTGCGGCCTCATAGTACATGTCCGCGATTCCCTGAAGTCCTGCCAGATAGATCACCATGGAGATTCCCACGAACTGGAGGGAATTCACGATTGTCAGTATGGCAACAGCCGTTTTCCCGTCTGAGAGCCAGTCCACAGCCTCCTTTCCAAAGACTGCCAGCAGGTCATTCAACGCGCCGTTGTTGAAGCTGAAGAAGAAATACATCACATATCCCATGATCAGCGGCGCGATCATAACCGGGAGGTATACCAGCGTCCGGGTAACCGCGCGCCCCTTAAACTTCTGATTCAGAAAGAGTGCAAGCGCAAGCCCGAGCACATTCTGCAACAGCGTGCTCATACCGCCGTAAATCAGTGTGTTAATGAATGCCCTGATTACGTTTTTGTCAGTCAGCATCCTGGTATAGTTGCTAAGACCAACCATTTTATAAGTCTGCGAATATCCATTCCAGTTTGTAAAGGATAAAGCGATTCCCTTACAGAGAGGGTATATTACAAATATACTGAACAGGATCAGCGCAGGTATGTAGAACAGATTCATAACTCTGTTTCTTTTTTTCATATCCATTCGTTCCTTTCATAACAGCTTAAAGACGCCCGCCGTTCGTTCTGAACAGCTCCTGATCCGGGAAACAAATGAGGGAAGCGCTGCCGCTCCCCTCTGTCTGTCCCGAAAACTCACTACGGCATGTACTTGTCGTTAAAATTCTGCTCCATTACCTTAGCCGCGCTGATGACCGCACCGTCTTTCTGTGACAGGATATCTGCGCCTGTAGTACACATTACATCCCACATACCGCTTGGAAGGTATTCACGGTCAAAATACGGATATGTCTCAACGGTCTCATATTTCTTCAGATATTCTCCAATATCTCCGATCTCTGCTTCTGCAGTCTTAAGGCCTGCCTTGCTTCCTGCCGCTTCTGCAATTGTCTTCATGACATCTGGTTTTGCCAGGTAATTCAGAAGCTCCACTGCTTCCTCTTTTACCTCTGTATCCTTCCAGACACCTACTGCGATATCCTCTCCTGCAATCAGGGATGGCTCATCCCCTGCACTTGCGGAAGGAACCGGAATCATTCCAAGATTTGCATCCGGATTTACGCCCTTAGCATCCATGATTGCCGAGTTGCCGTAGAAGCAGAATGCTGTATTTCCAGATGCCAGGGACTCAATGTCTGAGTTGTAATCAGCGGTCAGGCAGTCTTCATTCAGATAACCTGCCTTAACCCATCCGTCAAGCAGCCCTGCTACGCTTTCCCATGTAGCTGTATCAAATTTTCCGCCCTTTAAGTCCTCTGCCTTACTGTTTGCATCATCTGTTACATAGAAGGAAGGCGCTGCCCAGTCAAAGAACTGTCCGATCGGCCAGCTGTCTTTTCCGCCCATATGTATCGGATTCTTTCCCTTTGCCGCGACCTTATCGCATGCTGCTGCAAAATCATCCCATGTCTTGATTGCATCCACATCTACTTCTGCGTCTTTCAGTACATCCATGTTGCAGATCAGTCCTGCAATATCAATGTCTACCGGGAGCACGAACATATCTCCATCCGCATTTGTGATAACTCCCTTGATCTGGTCATCAATATCCGCCGCCCATTCCTGGTCATTTACCGGCATCAGATAATCACTGTACCTTGCTACTGACCAGCCATGTGTGGTAAACAGGTCCGGAAGCTGGTTAGACGCCATCTTTGTCTTCATCAGTTCCTCGTAGTCAGAACCAGGAGCCTGGAAGTCTACAACATTTCCTGTTTCTTCTTCAAAGGCTTTGCAGGCCGCCTCCAGGGCATCTGCCTTCCCGCCTACTACATTCGTGGAAAAGACGATCGTCTTCCCGTCCCCGGAGCCGCTGTCCTTTGCGCCATCCTTTGCCGAATCCTCTGTACCGCCTCCACAGGCTGCAAGCGATACTGTCATCCCCACTGCTAATGCTGCTGACAGTAATTTTTTTGCTTTCATAAATATTTCCTCCTTTTTTCTTCGTCTGTTTCTGTTCCTTTCGGTAATTTAACTATACCGGATTTTTCTTTTGGCGGAAATGCAGTAAAACTTTGATTCCGGTACAGATTTCTCTTATGCTTCTGCTCACTCCATGAACAGCAGCTCTTTTATACCTTCCGGTTTTTCCGGTAAGAAGACGGTGTCTCGCCCGTCTGCTTCTGGAACAGGGAGGAAAAATGCCTGGCGCTGTTATATCCCACCATCAGGGCAATGTCCTGCACCGTTGCGGATACATTCTGAACCAGCAGCTTTTTAGCTGCTTCTATTCGGATCTCTGTCAGATAATCAATAAACTTTCCTCCCGTCTTCCGGTGAAACAAGGTGCTCAGATAATTCGCGGTCAGTCCGAACTGGTCGGCGATCTGGCTGATACTGATATCATTCCTGTAATATTTCTGAATGTACCCCTTTACTTCTTCTATGATGTCCTTCTCTTCTACGGCAGCGCCGCTGTACATCTTCTCTGAATGCTCTACAAAAGATGCAAAGAACCGTTTCCATGACGCGGTATCTACCGGAAAACCGCAGAGAGAGCTGCAGTACCTGCCCAGGCATCCTATATCCGCATCAGGTTCTTTTCCTGTCTCTTTATACTTTCTCCATATGTCATTAATTACTTCCCGGCAGGCGATCCCGTCTGCACGCTCCCATGCGTCAATCAGCTGCTCGATCTGACGCAGGAACTCCTGCTTCTCTTTCCCTGGATCAGTTTCCACGCCCTCACGCACACTTCCGGCGGGCTGTTCCATCAGCAGATATTCCCCTGCATCCAGCCTCTCGCATGCACCGTACACTTCTTTCAGCGTCCTTAAGCAGGCCCACTGGAAATAATAGCAGACGGAGCTGTCCCGGCCTGCTGTTATGCTGATCTTTTTTATATGGGACAGGATACGGCTCTTCTTATCCTCTGATACCCTAAAAACAATACAGGTCGTTCCCTCTGCAGTATTCATGATCCCGTAGCAGCCATTCTGCCGGGTGATTTCCTCTCCTTCCTTCCGGATACTTTTCATAATGCTCCTCTGAAGTTCTAAAGATTCCTCCTTCATCCGTATCCCTGCCTTAATATACAGCAGGAACGCCAGATACACACATCCGTCCTCCTCCGGATTTTCTTCATACTCCTCCAGCCCCACAGCCGAATAGTAGTTAAACACCTCCATCAGACGCAGCTGGAATCTTGCATTCAAGTCGATTTTCTGCTTCTTCAGCTTTTCCTGCAGCTGCCCGATCACCGGACGCAGCTGATCTTCATCTACAGGCTTCAGGAGGTACTCCGTAATCCCCAGGCGGATGCCTGTCTGGGCATAGGAAAAATCCGAGTAGCCGGTTACGATCACATACTCCGTCCACTCTGAATATTTTTTGCACTCTGCGATGGCATCCAGCCCGTCCAGGTACGGCATACGGATATCCACGAATACTACATCCGGCTTCCCCTCACTGCATATGCGCACCATATCCCGCCCATTTGCCGCCTCCAGAAAAATATTATCGGAATCGCCTAAGATTTCCCCCAGAATGCTTTTCATTGTAAAACGAATCAGCCTGTCATCGTCCGCTATCAAAATAACCATATCCGTCCTCCTTATCTTTCTTTTGCATCTGGAAACAGAAACATTGTTTTTGTTCCTTCTCCTCTTTTTGATATGCACTGGTACAGGGCGTCCCTGCAGTACAGCTCTGTCCGCATCTGCACATTCGCCAGCCCGACGCTCTCCCCGGAATTCCTGTCCCTTCCCTGCTCAAATCCTACTCCGTTATCCCTTATTAAAATAGCTGTCACAGACCCAGTTCCCTGTACTTCCATGCAGCAGGCCGCTATCTGGATCAGAACCGGCCGGTCCGTATCTCCCATCCCGTGCAGGATGCTGTTCTCCACAACTGGCTGCAGCAGGAGCTTGGGAATGATCTTGCCGCTGCAGGCTTCATCCTTCCAGATCATATATTCCAGCCTGCCGTCGTATTTCAGCTTTTCCAGGTTCAGATATTCCTCTACAAACTGCAGCTCATCCGAAATGCTTGCATTTTCCATATTGCTGCAGGCATACCGAAACAGCCTGGCGAGCCTGTTGATGCTTTTCTCCAGAAGCTTCTTTTCTCCCATCCGGTTTAAGGCCACAAAACCATTTAGGGTATTATACAGGAAATGTGGATTGATCTGGGCCTGGAGCGCCCGGTACTGCGCCTTCTGCTGCTGGATCGTCAGCACATATTCTTTATTAATATAATCATTCAGTTCTCTTACCATATGATTGATGACTTCTGCAACCTCTTTAAATTCACTGTCCCTGCGGATCTTGATCGTAATATCCAGATTTCCCTTTTCCACCTGCCTGGCGGCAATCGTAATCTTTTCAATATCCTCAACCATCTCCCTGGCCTGGTGTCGGTAGTTGGCAAACGCTATTCCAAGTCCCAGGAGGACGAATACAGCAGACAGGAGCATAATGTAAAGATATCCCCTCCAGAGGGAGTCCGGGAAATTCAGATAAGCAATCTCAAGGTCTGTCTCTGGTATCTTCATAGTCTTGACTCTGTATTTCCTGGAGCCTATAGAAATATGCCCGTTTCCGGAGATCTTTACATTTCCCTCCAGCCCGTCGGATCTTGCAAAGACGCCGCCGTCCTTTAAGATCACCAGCCCGCTGTCTTTTGCGTCCTCCAGCATATTCAGCCTGTCTATAATCGCATCGGCATCAACATCAAGCTTTACAACCCCGACGGCCTTGTGGGTATCATTGTCCCACACTGCACTGATATACGAGTATACCTCCCCCAGCTTTTTATTCGGCATATACTCTGGCATGTGGGGCTCATGGTAAACTGCTCTTCCCGCCCCACATATGGCTTCCCGGTACCAGGAAGTCTCTTTATAGCCCGGACAGGCGACTGCATCCAGTCTCGCACGGGACTTTCCCAGAAAATATGCCTGGTCATTTTCCCCCAGCACGGGGAAGAAGGTCACGGCACGGATATTCTGTTGGGACAGGTAGATGGTTTTCGTCATGATTCTCGTATATGCATTCTCAATCTGCGTATTGGAGTATTCATCATAGGAATCAGACAGCCTGGGATTGTTAAGTCTCTCTGCTTCCTGGAATACCTCGTCATAAATGTAAAACATGGATCGTATTTCCTTGTTCTCGGCAAACTGCAGTTCCATACTCTGGGAAACAGAATTTAAAATATTCTGGGCATTCCTCTCTTCCCTCTCCATAATGACCCGGACAGAATACAGAACAAATGCCAGCAGCGCGATAAAAAAAGGGATTAGTATGCTGACGAGAAACATACGGTATAATTTTGATCCAAATGTTCCTGTTTTCTTTTTCATATTGCCTCCTGCATTGCTTTTTCTATATTGATATACTCACGAGCGGTAAGATCTTCCAGCCCGGCAAAGTATATTCCACGACAGACCGGGACACTTTGGCAAAATTTATCGCTTGTGAATATACCTTTATTGTACATGTTCTATCTCCCATAAAAAAGTATCATTTTTTCTAAATGGGGGTATCGCACCCGGAAAATACTATCCCACCGGAGCCATACCCCCATATGCCTTACTTTTCTGCTTTATTTCCTGCTATTTCTGAAATCAGCTGATCTTAACACTTTTTTTCTGGCCTTTTGATTTCAGAAGCTTTTTATACGCTTTCTTTCTGCTCTTCGGAACCTTGATCTTCGCTTTTGATGAAATACTCTTAAATGCATTCTTTCCGACACTCTTCAGTTTTGTACTGCTGATTGTAATCTTCGTAAGCTTTTTGCTTCCGCTAAATGCACCGGAGCCGATCTTAGAAACATTTTTCCCTACGGAAACACTGGTGAGCTTCCTGCAGCCTGCAAAGGCTTTGCTGCCAATCTCTGTTACACGGAAGCTTCTGCCGCCGATCTTGACCGTTGAAGCCACTGTAACTTTTTTCAGTTTATTTTTTACAGCCTTACTCTTCACTCCAGTCAGGGCAGCGCTTCCCTTTCCGTTGGTTTTTGCATTCGTAATCTTATATTTATAATTACCAATGGTATATGAAGTATTCTTCCTGACTGTAATCTGGAAGTTTGCTGTAATGTTTCCAGTATAGTCTCCAATACCGGAAGCCACTGCCTTTGCTGTTCCGATGTTTTTGTTGCCGGCGTAGGTTACCCTGTAATCCCTGTCTTTTACAAGCGTTCTGCCGCCATATGTAATGGTAAGACCCGGAGTCTTTGCTCTGCCGTCATAGTACTGGACCGGAATTGCTTTTACGACTGCCTTTGCAAGATCTGTCTTAGCAGGCGGCTCTTCCTGCCCATCAACCACTTCGATCTCCTTTTCTGCTGCATTGACATAGCTGATTTCTACGGTATCAGAAATCTGCTCTTCTGTATAGATGTCATACCCTTCCTTTCCGTATGTTCCAGTCCAGTCTGAGCCTGTCTTTGTGTCCTTCCCAAGGAACTGGACACTTCCGTTCTGCTCAAATCCTTTTGTGCTGTTCGGGTTATTTCTCGCTGGCACAAGAACAGCAGTCTGGTCTTTTGCTAGTGACATCCGGATCTTTCCGTCAGATACATCAATCGTCTTTACATATCTTAAGCCTTCCAGGCTTAAGTCGTACAGATCCACCTTCGCAACATCTTTCCATTCTACTGGAAGCTTCCAGGATTTATCTGTATATCCGGACTGGCTCCATGCCTGGATCTCCAGCCCCGGTCTCCATGTCATCGGCATAAATACATTGCCAGGCTCCTGGAGGATGACGCCGTCCCCAACTGTAACGGTACGCTTATAGACCGTACTGTCGTCTCCGTTCCATGAAGATACTACCTTCTGTCCATCCCCGGCATAGAGCACTGCCTCGCCGCCTGCAGACGGGTCGTCCTTCAGGCTTGCCCTGAGGAGTGTGTTTAAATACTGTCTTGTCAGTTCTTTCTGTGCAAAGCTCTCTTTCAGCCCCGGCATCTGGATATTGCCGTAATCTCCGCTCCAGAGATCCGGCTCTACTGCAGAACCTTCTCCGAAGTAACGGCCTGTCACCATGAGTTTCTGTCCATTATGGGTTGTCTGGTTTACTGTGCTCTGGAAGTAAGAGGGTACTTTCAGAGGATCATTGTCGCACCAGCCGCCCTGCCAGATCATTGGGAAATACAGCACATGGTCTGCTCCATCTCCGCCGCCGAACTGGAAATCAAATTCTGTCGTCAGATCCATGCCGTATTTTTCCCGCACATATTTTGCAGATCTCCTCTGCGCGTCGGCAGTATCAAATGCCGTTAACCCGTAGTATGCGTCTCCATGGCTGTACCATGCGTCTGGATGGACGGACTGGCCTTTTAATTCCGGAAGCATCGCAATCAGCGGATCAATCTGGTTTTTCTGCCAGTTTCCAGTAAAATAGTTCGCATATGCACTTGCAAAGAAGCCTACATGTCCGGCCCAGCGCCCTGTCTGCCGGATTGTACCGTCCTTGGTGCGGATGGCAATCTGATTTTCCAGCATCTTCTGCCCCAACGGATTGTCATCCGTATATGCGTCAGAAAAATTCACATGTAATGTAACCGTTGTATGGTATTTTTTTGCTTCCTTCATAAGCCATTTCAGACTTTCCAGGGAGTCCTTGTCCATGGGGCGTTTATGCCGCGGATTCACTTCTCCGAAATATGGGAATGCTGAATCATGCCCATTGGTCTGCCAGCCTACCAGATAACACTTCTTTTCCAGTCCTCTGCTCAGATTGTCCACACGGCGGATTGCTTCCAGAGCATCTTCAATATCCAGCTCATAATCGTCATATGCCTGCATCCGGATCTTATAGGACATCAGCTTCTCTGGCTGGCGCGCATAAGGATACAACCCCTGTCCGTAACCGCCTGTCGTCTCTTCCTGCTCTGCCAGGATGGCGTCGTCATAGCTGCGTTCGCCTGGTTCAACCTCTTTTATATTCGTAACATCCGTAACGTCCGCCGCGCCTCTAAGCTCCTCGTCGTCACCGTATGTCTTGATAAATTCATCATAATCCGGATCGCTCTCCTCCGCCGGCCTCTCCGCCTCACCCTCAGAGTATGAAGTCACATCTGCCGGCTCCTGTGCCTCTGTTCCAGGCTCCGCAATCTTATCCACTTCTTTTCCCGTCATAGCAAATATACGGATCAGATTCTCCGTTTTCGGAAGCGTCACACTTTTCAGTATCTTTGAATCATCGGGCTTTAATTCATACTGTCTCATAACGCCGCCAGTATAGATTCCATTATTAGTCCATCCGTAGCATACGCTTAAGTCACTGAATACAATGTTTTCTGAATTCCCATTACTTGCCCAGTAATGAGCATTGATCTCCTGCTGGTCAGAAGTGCCGTCTGTATAGTTTAAAGTAAACGTGCCCTTATTGTCATCGTACTTTCCGGCAGCAAGTACATAGATTTTCTCATATGCACTCTCTGACGGAGCCGGGATCTCTTTTCCATTTCCTGTTGCCACATTCGCCTGTCCATCCGTATAGAGCTGGTCAGAGAGCTGGTATGTGATCCCTTCCTCTGTGGTAATAACCCCGTCTTTGTCCTGGTCATACCTTCCTTCCAGCCCATTTTCCCCGTCCGCAATGTAATTGCCAGTCTGGCTTCCCCACTCATTCGTGGCAAGGTCAAATACGCCGTCTGTGGGATTCGCGATACTTCCAAATCCATCTTTATCATATGCCCCTTCTACGGACCGCATATCAAACTGCAGTGTCTTCCCTTCCTCCAGAATGCCGAACTTCATCGCCTTATGGAGCACCGGAGATTCCGTACCCTCCTGCCCGCCGGCATTCACCCGGAACTGGACATACAGCACCTGGTCTTCTGTAAGACCGTCCGCGTTCACAGATACTTCCTGTGTTACCGGCTGATACGCTGCTTCCTGCAGCTCTTCCTCAGAAAATGCATACCTCAGCTCGCCGTAACCGATACATTCCTTAACCTTGAGCACCGGGTTTTCACCCTGGTTAACTGCTTTGGGCACCGTGATCTTCGCTGACAGCTGAGTGGAATCAAACTCAAAATCCTGATCCCATGGTTCTGTACTGACTGCCCCGCTGATGCTTTTTATCCCTGGCTTAAATGAGATATTATAGGTTCCGCTGGGAAGAATGGTATCCTTAATCTCAAACAGCTTCCCTCCATGATTGCCTTTTCCTGTATGTTCAAGCACCTTTTCTGTTTTGTCCGGATAGATATATTTAATGACAGCGCCTGCTGTACTTGCAACAATCCTGTCATTAAACCCAACCTCCACACGTCTGGTCATATAGTTCAGACCATTGCGTACATAGACGACTTCTACCGTTGGTTTTACTTCAAACGATGCTGTTGCTGCCGCTCCCATTCCCTGTCCCGCACTGTTTTTCACGTCCGCCGGAATCTGTACGGTATAGCTTCCCTCTTTCATCGTCTCCTCCGGGACAAAAGTTACAGAGTTAAAACTGCTACGCATCTCGCCTGCTACCGCATCATTTCCTTTGAGAACTTTAATCTTGTCCAGGTTCTCAGAGGAAGGATCCATGTTTCCGTTGAAACGCATTTCAACAGAATGCACTTCCTTATCAAAGGGCTGCTCAAAGGTTTTGCCTGCCTCTGCATAACGTCCCAGGACATTGATGCCTTCAAATGCATTTGCCGCCTGATCTTCTCCCGGATCGTCTGTTGTCACAACTGCCGATCCGTCAGCCTGCGCATCCTTTCCGTCAATGAAAATGCCGTGGAGAGCCGTATCCTTTGACTTCGTATACCGTTTTGTCCACACATTTGTCAGCCTGATCTGCACATGGCCGGTAATATTCCAGCTTAGATACACACCCTCTGAAAAGTCATATATGTTCTAGCTGTCAAGCAGCTTCTGCGTATTCGGGTCAATGACATCCACCATGCTCCACCGTCCGGAAGCATCCTCATCCAGAAGATAAATTGTTACTTTGTGAGTCTCCCCATCCTTCATATTGATGTTGATGATCTCATGGTTGTCAGACGCCACCTTTCCTACAGCCGCACGGGGAATCCCCTGTGCATCCGTAAGGTAATTCACTGTCCCTTCTTTTTCTGCAGCGTTCGCTGCCATGGCCGGGAGCATACTCACAGCCATGGCAGAGCTTAAGAACAATGAAAGACACCGTTTAAACATCTCTTTCTTTTTCATCAGTTGTTAACCTCCTTACATCTGATTCTACTGATTTGTTGTTACTATTCACGGGCTAACCGTCCGCTCATAGTAACGATTTGTTATACTGAGCGGCAGATTTATCCGGCTCTCAGTAGACATCCCTTATATCATGTCACTGAGTTCTTCCGCCATAATACCAATCTGCTTTTCCTGGTCGTAAAACTCTGACGTTACTTCCAGATTTTCTGTTATCTTCACCTGTGCTTCCTCTGTCAAGGAGAGCACCTGGTGCCAGATTCCTTTTTTCAGGCAGACCGGTTTATCCAGAATAAATGCATGATAATCCTGGGGCGAAGCGTACTCTGACACCAGAAGGACTGTAAGTCCCTGCAGCGGTTCAAAGCTTTCTTTGGAATAAGGGTGGCGCTCGAACCTCTGTACGCTCCGGTTGGAATAGCGGAAGACTGCCACTCTCCAGGGCTCTTTCTCTTCTGTATCCACAACAAAAAATTTTTCCTCCGTCCCCTTTGGAAATTCAATGACGCTTCCAAAAGGTTCAAAAGCTTCCCTTGTCACATATTCTAATGGTTTCACATTTACCTCCTTTCCTGTCCGGGTACTTTTTCCGGGCCAGAAGCCCGGGACAATTATTTACCCCGCCGTCGTCTCTTCTTCGTTCCACAGAAGGCAGAGCTCTGCCATCTCCTTTTCAGCGCTTACTGAGATACTCAGAATATTGCCATCTTGTATCATCCTGCATACAGCGCCTTCACACCTTAACACCGGTATCCCGAATCCCTCCGGCAGTACGGCTGTATAGGTTTCGGTGGTTCCTGCAATACACTGCAGCGCTATATGCAGGGCTCCCTTCTCCCATCTCTCCTCCAGTACACTTACAGCATCCATGGAAACATGTCTGGAAGAACCGATCAACTGCGGATACTCCTGCCTTTTATAAAATGCAGTAATCTGGCAGCAGCCAAGCTTCAGTTCTTTTCCTTTAAAGCTTCCCCTGACACATCCCAGGTATTTCTGCTCCCAGAAATCAAAGACATAGTAGTCCTCACCGGGATCCAGCCCCAGCTTCTCTAATGGCACGTCACTTTCTGAAAGCGGAAGCGTGGCAAAGCGCCCTGCCGTACACCATGTCCTTCCATGATGATTCAGATGGAAACTCCACAGCGTGGAAAATGGGTGTGCCCTGTCCATTCCCGGGAAGTTGCCCGCCATATTATACGCGTCTTCCAGGTCTGTTTCCCCGGCTGATACCGGCTTTTCATCTGACTGTACAGCAAATCCATGGAGTTTTGTCCACGTATATGCCGGATACTCCAGGTTAAGGGGCCCCGTTTCAGCCGTCCTGGTCTGGAGCGGCGGCATCGTCTTCCTGATGATCTCCAGCTTCTCCTCTGTATAGGCATCCTCCGTATCGCTTAACATATACAGTCCGCCGGACAGGGAAATTAGGGAAAGTACACTTTTTGCCCACTCCGGTTTTGTCCGCACACAGACATGATCTGGATCATTCAGGAACAGAATGCGCTGCGTATGGAACCATCTGGCGCTCTCAAACAGCTGCATACGGATGCCTGCCCAGGTTGGGTTGGCATCCATGGAAATCCTGCATGCATCTGCCACGCCAATCACTTCATGCATCTCTCCCCAGCTTGCCAGATAATAGACGTCCTCTCCGAGTCCTTCTCTTGTCGCTTCCATATAGGACCGGAATTTCCGGGATGCCTCCTCATTATCCATCATGCCAAGACGAACCGCTTCGTGCAGGCCATCCAGGAGCAGATGGCGGATGGCATCTATTTTTACATACCGGTATCCCGCCTTTTTTAAGCTGGAAAAGACCGGGCGGACATGCTTTTGCAGCGTCTCCTCCGTACAGTTATACAGATAATCAATCCATTCTCCTTTCAGCGGCCTGCCCTCATAGAAGAGCACGCTGTCCGGATGGTATCTGGGGAAGTCTTCATTAGTGATATTGGCATTCGTCCAGATTGCAGGCAAGAACCCACGGCTCTGGATTGCCTCCACGATGGATGAATGCCCGTCCGGAAATTTCGATTCTTCACAGGTCATCCATCCCTCTTCCATAGTTCCCTGCGGATCATATGGCAGCGGCATCTTCTAGTATCCGTCATCCACCTGTATGTATTCAAGGCCATATGCCTTTAATTTTTTCTCCATAAACTCTGCTATGCCGCGCACCTTCTGGATATCAATATCCCTGCGGTATGCCTCCCAGGAGCACCACCCTGCAACGCTTTTCGGATTCGGCCTGCGCCTCCACGGCTCAAAATAACGATATCCCAGATGACTTCTGTAGTAATGCATCCTGAGATTAATAAACACAGCCTTCTTCGAGAGCTTCACACACATCCTGGCAATCCGGAAACCCTCCTCTTCCTCAAAACACGGCGTTTCCCAGTACCACTCGGTTCCATTGACATCAATAAGCAGATCCTGATCCACATCATACAGGCCATTGACTCCGTAAAGCAGAAGATTGCCGCACTGCCCTAAAACCGCTTCATCAGCCTCTGCCCGGCGCGGCTTCATATTCACGGCATCCCTGCCTAGCCTGAACCTTAATGTTACCCAGGCAGGGGCATCCGTCTCCAGATAAATCTGCTGCGCATATGCAACGCTCTGCATCGTACCGTCCGATCCGTGCCGATATCCCACATCACCGTTTCCGGGGATGACTGCCGTAAGAATGTCAATACCGTTATACTCATAGGATAACGTCCTTGTCTCTTCTTCCCATTTATGCAGCGCATGGGCGACAGGGGGGATTTTCTGTACCGGGTGAAAATTTTCGTTGTTCATAATTTCCTCCTGTCCTTCTTATACTCCTCATTACTTTATTACCCTTTTTAGTCTA
>Ga0137306_101196_pt2 | contig 25250 bp, 23 predicted proteins | sample Inofroosms_March_FD_97187 | JGI IMG/M metagenome (GOLD analysis project Ga0137306, IMG submission 97187) | Mouse cecal microbial communities from Vienna, Austria - N-Acetylneuraminic and N-Acetylglucosamine D2O microcosms_March | ecosystem: Host-associated > Mammals > Digestive system > Large...
CTGCAGGCAAGAATGGGAATTTCCGCCCCTGGATCATAAGGATCTGCGTGCCGGTGGCGCTGGTAAGCTTCCTTATGTACCAGTCGGGTCTTTCCGGGGCGTCGATGAGCGTTAAGGTAATCTATATGTTTGTGACATATATTCTATGGGGTTCCCTGTTTTATACGGCCATTAATATCCCTTATGGCTCGATGGCGTCTGTGATTACAGACGATTCCAGGGAGCGGGCAGAGCTGTCGACGTTCCGCTCCATGGGGGCAAACTTTGCCAGTGTGGCGATTATGGTGATTGCGCCAGCCGTGATTTATTATAAGGACGCCGATGGCAACCAGATTGTCAGCGCCAGGAACTTCACGCTGATTGCAGGCGTGTTCTCTGTGCTGGCAATTATTTGCTATCTGCTGTGCTATGCAATGACGGCCGAGCGTGTGCAGGCGCAGGCGGCGGATAAGAAAAAGCTTAGCGCGGGGGAGACGGTGAAGGCGCTGGTGACGAACCGGGCGCTGCTGGCGATTATCGCGGCGGCCATCTTCCTGCTGTTAAGTTCCCTGATGGTGCAGGCCATGAATAATTACCTGTTTGCAGAATGGTTTAAGAACACAAGGGCGCTTTCCGTAGTTGGCTTTATCGGCCTGCCGACCACTTTGGCGCTGGCGCTGGCTACCGGGGGCATTACGGAGCGCTTTGGCAAGAAAGAGGCCGGAGTGGCGGGGATGCTGTTCACAGGAGTGATTTTCCTGCTGCTGTTTTTCTTTAAGGTGCAAAATCCGTGGGTTTTTGTGGGGATTACTTTTGTCGCCAACTTTGGGATGTTCTATTTCAATATGGTAATCTGGGCATATATCACGGATGTGATTGATTACCAGGAGGTGAAGACCGGCAGCCGGGAGGACGGCACCGTGTATGGGGTATATTCCTTTGCCCGCAAGATCGGGCAGGCGCTGGCAGGCGGGCTGAGCGGCTTTGCGCTGTCGGCCATTGGCTATGTGTCGGAGCCAGGGGCGGTGCAGACCGATCAGGTGCGGCAGGGGATTTACAATATTGCCACTGCTTTCCCAGGAGTCTGCTATCTGATTGTGGCGGCTATCCTGTGGCTGGCCTACCCGCTGACGAAGAATGCCGTGGCGGAGAATGCGGCGATTCTGGCAGAGAGAAGAGAAGGAGGAACAGGAAAATGAAACTGTCATTTCGGTGGTATGGGGAAGAGGATAAGGTAACGCTGGAGCAGATCCGCCAGATCCCGGGGATGCACTCGATCGTGACTGCAGTCTATGACGTCCCGGCGGGGGAAGTATGGCCAGAGGCGTCCATTGGACGGCTGAAGCGTCAGGTAGAAGGTGCTGGGATGCATTTTGAAGTGATTGAGAGCATCCCCGTACATGAGGATATCAAGCTGGGGAAGCCAGGGCGGGAGCGGTATATCGAAAATTACTGTGAGAATATACGCAGGGTGGCGGCAGCCGGAGTCCGCTGCGTATGCTACAATTTCATGCCGGTGTTTGACTGGACAAGGACGCAGCTGGATCACAGGCTGGAGGACGGCTCAACCTGCCTGGCCTATTACCAGCGGCAAGTGGAGGCGGTGAATCCCTTAGAGAGCGATAGCGACCTTACGCTCCCAGGCTGGGACGCCAGCTATTCCCGCGAAGAGCTGAAGCAGGTGGTCGCCGAGTACCAGGCGATGACGGAGGAGGAGCTGTGGGGGAACCTGCAGTATTTCCTGGAACGTATGATTCCCGTAGCGGCAGGGTGCGGGGTAAATATGGCGATCCATGAGGACGACCCCTGCTGGAGCATTTTTGGCCTGCCGCGGATTATCACCTGTGAGAAGAACCTGGATCGGTTCTTAAAGCTGGTAGACGACCCCCATAACGGGATTACCCTCTGTACGGGTTCCCTGGGCTGCTCTGGGCACAATGATGTCGTGCATATGGCAGCCAAATATGCGGCGCAGGGCAGAATCCATTTTGTGCATATGCGGAATGTGAAGGTGTTAGAAGATGGATTTGAGGAAAGGGCGCACCTGTCGTCCTGTGGGACGCTGGATATGTATGCGATTATGAAGGCTCTGTATGACAATGGCTTCTGCGGCTATATCCGGCCAGACCACGGGCGGATGATCTGGGGGGAGACCGGGCGGCCAGGATATGGGCTGTACGACAGGGCCTTGGGAGCGACGTATCTCAATGGTTTGTGGGAAGCGATTGAGAAGGGGATCAAGTGAAATATGTTTAGAATGATAAGGAGGATGATTTTCATGAACTTACCCTTTGATGTGGACTTAAATGGAAAGGTAGCAGTGGTAACCGGGGCGGGCGGCGTGCTATGCTCCACGATGGCGCATGCGCTGGCAGCCTGCGGGGCAAGCGTGGCTTTGCTGGATTTGGACGAAGAGGCAGCCAAGCGGAATGCCGAGGAGATTGCCAAGGAGGGTTTTGTAGCCAAGGGCTATCAGGCTAACGTGCTGGAGCGGGACAGCCTGCGGGCAGCGCATGGGAAAATCCTTGCGGATCTGGGCCCTTGCGATATTATTATCAATGGGGCAGGCGGCAACCATCCCCGGGCGACGACAGAAAAAGAAATTTTTGAGGCCGGGGATCTGGACGCGGATACGAAGACCTTTTTTAACCTGGATCAGGGCGGGGTGGAGTTTGTGTTCCACCTGAATTTTATCGGTACACTGCTCCCCACCCAGGAGTTCTCCAGGGATATGGTGGGCCGTGCAGGGTGCAGCATTTTAAATATTTCTTCCATGAATGCCTACACGCCTCTGACAAAAATCCCCGCCTACAGTGCAGCAAAGGCCGCTGTCAGCAATTTTACCCAATGGCTGGCCGTGCATTTCGCGGATGTGGGCATCCGGGTCAATGCGCTTGCCCCTGGTTTTTTTGCCACCAAGCAGAATGAGAAGCTTTTGTTCCATGCCGACGGCTCGCCTACGCCACGGACAGGGAAAATCCTGGCCGCAACCCCGATGAAACGGTTTGGGGAAACAGAAGAGCTGCTGGGCAGTGTCCTCTTCCTGCTGGATCAGGAAGCGGCCAGCTTTATTACCGGCGTGGTGCTGCCAATTGACGGCGGGTTTTCCGCTTATTCTGGGGTATAGAGGGAGCGGCGCGTATGAAAGCATTTATGGACGAGGATTTTCTGCTGCCCACACAGACCGCGCAGGAGCTTTACCATGGATATGCGGAAAAGATGCCGATCCTGGATTACCACTGCCATATCAATCCCCAGGAAATTGCCGAGGACAGGCATTTTGAAAATATTGCCCAGATCTGGCTGGGGGGCGACCATTATAAATGGAGGCAGATGAGGAGCAATGGCGTAGAAGAACAGTATATCACAGGCGGCGCCCCGGACTGGGAAAAATTCCTGATGTGGGCAAGGACGCTGGAAAAGGCGGTCGGAAACCCCCTCTACCATTGGAGCCATTTGGAATTGAAGCGTTATTTTGGCTATGATGGGATCCTCAATGAGAGAACCGCCCCCGAGGTCTGGGAACTGTGCAGCCAGAAGCTGGCACAGCCTTCCATGGGCGCCAGGGGAATCTTAAAGGCTTCTGGCGTACGGCTCCTCTGTACTACGGATGATCCGCTGGACAGCCTGCAGTGGCACAGGAAGCTGGCAAAGGACAGCGCAGCGCCCTGCAGGGTGCTGCCCACCTGGCGCCCGGATCTGGCACTTTCCATCCGCGGGGAAGCATTTGCGGAGTATACGGGGAAGCTGGGGGCAGCAGCAGAAGTAAAAATTTCCAGCTTCTGCGATTGGAAAGCCGCCATGGAAAAACGCATCGACTATTTTGCTGGGCTGGGGTGCCGGGCAAGCGACCATGGCATGCTCTATGTCCCCTATGAGCCGGCGTCTGGCCAAGAGGTGGAAGAAATCTTTGCGGCCCGCATGGAGGGGCGGCAGGTTTCCAAGCAGGAGGAACGCAAATTCCAGACGGCGGCCATGCTGTTTCTCGGCGAGGCCTATGCAAAGCGGGGGTGGGTGATGCAGCTCCACTTTGGCGTGACCAGGAACAACAACTGCAGGATGTTCCAAAAGATCGGCGCAGATACGGGATTTGACGGGATCTATAGCCAGGTTCCGCTGGCAGAGCTGTCGGCCTATCTGGATGCCCTGTGCAGCCGGAAAGCGTTGCCAAAGACGATTTTATACAGCCTGAACCCCAATGACAATGCGGCCATTGGTACGCTGATTGGCTGTTTCCAGGAGCCGGGGGCGGCAGGGAAAATCCAGCAGGGAAGCGCCTGGTGGTTTAACGACCATAAAAGCGGCATGGTGAACCAGATGACGTCCCTGGCTAATCTGGGACTGCTGGGGAATTTCATTGGTATGCTCACCGATTCCAGAAGCTTTCTTTCCTATACTCGCCATGAATATTTCCGCCGCGTCCTCTGTGGGATGCTCGGCGGCTGGGTGGAGCAAGGAGAATGCCCGGCAGATATGGAATGGCTGGGGGGCATTGTGCAGGATATTTCCTATTGCAATGCCTGGAATTATTTTGGGTTTGGAACGGAGGGGTAGGAAAATCGCCCCTCACTCCTGAATCATGTTCTCACGGAATGCGCAGTACAGCGCATTCCTGAGCCGTGAATGGTAACGCAGTTACGATTGCCGCACGCTCTTTGTGTGGATTGGGGATTGACAATTCCATGTGGTTAGCATATACTAACTATAAATAGTAATGGCAAACAAAATAGATGGAATCGGAGGTTGCGGTATGGGAACGTTTGTAGTTGGTGTGATTGTGGCTGCCCTGGTGGCCTGCGCGGCGAGGAGCATTTACAAAGACAGGAAAGCTGGGAAATGCAGCGGGTGCAGCGGCTGCAGTGGGAGCTGCCCTTCCTGCCAGGAAAGGAAAATAAAAAATGATTGACAAAAATAGCCTGATATGAGATATTCAAAAAGGATTCTTTACATAGTTTTTGGAGGTATGGAATCGCAGCTTAGTATCCAAATAGCAGAGGCAGAACCGCTGCAGCTGCAATAACAGGAGGAGCCAATGGCGAAACAGAAATTCTATGCTGTGAAACGTGGAAGGAACACAGGGGTATTCCGTACTTGGGAGGAATGCAAAAGGCAGGTGCAGGGCTACTCCAGCGCAGCTTATAAAAGCTTTGGCACGGAAGAGGAGGCAAAAGCGTACTTGGCAGGCACCGAAGGCCAGCGGAGGCAGGAGCAGGCAGACGCCCTGCCTGCAGAGAGCAAGGCAGAAGTATATGTGGATGGCAGCTATTGTGCAGAGACAGAGGAGTTTTCTTATGGCATGGTCGTGCTGCATGATGGGGCAGAGTATCGCTTTTCAGAAAAAATGGCAGATGCGGAATTGGCGATGATGCGCAACGTTGCCGGTGAAATCAAGGGAGCGGAGGCGGCCATGCGCTATGCCATAGAACATAAGCTGGCGTACATTGTGATCTACCATGATTATGAAGGCATTGCCAAATGGTGTACCGGGGAATGGAAAGCAAATAAGCCCGGAACCCAGGCATATCAGGCTTATTACCAGGCAGCCAAAGAAAAGGTAGACATTGCCTTCCAAAAAGTCAGGGGGCATTCCAATGACAAATACAACGACCTTGCAGATGAACTCGCCAAACAAGCATTAGGGATTGCCTTCTGAGAGTGTGATATGATAGAGAAATAAGAATATTGTTTGATAACAAGACATAAAACATTATCGAATATCATGTTTCTATGGAGGTATTTTCATTATGGGAAAGAGGAAAAAGAAAAGGCATATCGCCTTGCTGGCAACCGTTGGCGTATTGGCGCTTGGCGCGGGGACATTGTTTTATTACAGGGACTCCATTATCGGCGGGATTAAGACAAAGGCCGCCGCGGAGATTGGCAGGAAGCTGCTGGAAGAACAGATTGGAGGCAGCCTGAATATCGCAGGCCAGAAGATCGATGTTTCAGAAATTATCGATCAGATGGATCAGGCAGACGTGGAGCGTGTTACGGAGATTGCGGAAAAATATATTTCGCCGGACAATATCCAGGAGGCAGCAGGGCTTGCTGCCAGCGGGAATATGGAAGGGCTGAAGGATATGGCGCAGGAACAGCTTACCCAGGAGGACAAAGAGGAACTGCAGGCATTGTATGAGAAGTATAAGGGGCAGATTCCGATTCCGTAGATGGGAATGCGGGGGCGGATGTTATCATTGGAACAATTGGAGAATCTGCCCCAGATAAAGCTCCCGGTAGTATTCCAGTTCATCGGCAATGATTTCATCCAGCGCCTTCATGCCCAGGACTTCTACCGGGGCTTTGTCGTCCGTGAGGATGCGGCCGCCGGGCTGGTAGCGTTCCAGGCAGCCGGAGACGGTCTCCATCATTTCAGAAAGGGCAGGGTCTGCCAGCCCTCTGCGGTTTTCTTCAAAGGCGGTTAAGGCGCCCGCATCCAAGAAGGCAAACGTCTCGCAGTTTGTCCCATTTGCCACCGGGGCAGTGTATACATAAGGGAAGACGGCGCCAATCGTGTCGCAGAGATAGTCGTTGATGGAATCCTCTGCTTTGGATTTCATATTCATGTTGACCACCATCACGCCCGTGTCCTTCAGATGGCGGCGGACTTCCTGAAAAAACTCTATGGAGGACATCTGGAACGGGATGGTGATGTCCTGGTAGGCGTCCACCATAATCACGTCATATTTTTGGTTCGAGGCGGCCAGGTAGGAGCGTCCGTCATAGACAGACACATCCACAGAATCCGGCAGTTCAAAATACTCTGTCGCCAGGTCGGCGATTTTCTCATCAATTTCTACCCCCTCAATGGAAGATCCGGGGAAATATTCGCTGCAGTATTTGGCAAATGTCCCCGTGCCAAGCCCAAGGATCAGGATATTGCCAGGGGTTTGGCTGGTAATGCCCGCCATCAGGGGGGAGGCCAGGGCATAGTCGTAATACATGCCGGTGAGCCTGGCATTTTTCATTAAGATGGACTGTACGCCAAACAGCACGTTGGTGGAGAGGACGACAGAAGCGTCCGTCTCTTTCACCTGCAGGTAGTTGTAGATGGATTCATCCTCCAGGGTAATGCCATCTTCCCAGAAGGCAAAGCTGTAGCTGCCGGAAGTCAGCCCCAGGGCGAGGATCAGGACAACTGCCAGGGCAGAGCGCGCCATTTTCTTGCGCTGGGAGAGGAAATAGAGGATGCTGATGGCAGCCAGCACGCCGGAAAAAATCAGGAAGGTGATGGCAGTCCCCACCGCAGGGATGGTGACAAACGTGGGGAGGAAGGTGCCGATGATGCTGCCGATGGTATTCAGCGCATTCAGTTCCCCTACGGTCTTGCCATTGTCGTCAAGGCTGCTGACCGTGTATTTCACCAGTGAAGGGGTGACCGTCCCCAGCAATACGCAGGGGAAGGCAAATACGGCCAGGCAGGCAAACAGGGCTGCCCATACCAGGAAATTCTTGGTGACGAAGGCTGCCAGGAGCAGGGAAATGCCGCCAATCAGGTATCTGCCCGCAAAGGGAATGAGGGCAATCCATACGGCGGCAAGCAGGAGCCGCCCATAGAGCCTGTCTGGGGAAGGGTTTTTGTCTGCCATCCGCCCGCCCCACACATTCCCAAGCGCCATGGCAATCATAATCACGCCGATAATCACCGTCCACACGATTTGGGAGGAACTGAAATAGGGAGCCATCAGGCGGCTTGCGCCCAGCTCCACCGCCATGACGGACATGCCGGAGAAGAATTCCGTAAGGTAAAGGAAATACTTGTTGTTCAGGATAGTCTTTTCAGTCATAATGAAATACCTCGGTTTGCAGTAGTTTAATTTTTATAAACTACATCTTATCATAGATGGGCGGGAAAAGAAATAGGGAAATGTAATTTGTGCTTGCAATCGCCAGGGGGCGTCTTTATAATATTAGAAAAGAACAGGTATACAAAACGCCAGATTTCAGCGGCTATACCGATAACGAAGAAGGTGGTTTTTATGCGGGAAGTGATTTTTAAGGTCAGGAGGAATCCGGGGAATCTGTCCTCCATCGATGATTTTATCCATTGGAAAGGCAATGGCAGCAACTCCAGCAGGGAGGTGTATTTCCTGCGTATGAAAGGGATGGACGCAGGGCGGCTTCGGGAAGTTGCGCGGATGGATCAGGCGCTGGCAGAGGAAATGCGGGCTGGGAAGGGATTTTATTACAGGAGGAACCAGCTCCCCAGGCTGTCGGCAAGGGAAGAAGCAGACTACTATTCCGGATGCTATGAGAATTGGCAGAATGCCAGGGGGCAGGGCATAGGGATTCGTTCTATAGCGCCAGGCTCCCCGCTGGCGCAGATCCTTGGAAATGCCTGCAGCGAGGTTTTAAGCTTATGGGGGCAGGGAAAAGCCGGGCTGAGCGCCTCTATCGAGAAAAATTTTGCCGTTAAGCTGCTGTTCTGGCTGGACCAGACCGCAGCCGAAGCCTTGCACGGCTGGAAGGCAGAGCATTCCCGCAAGGCAGTGTTTGGCAATATCTGCAAGAAACAGGAATATCTGTTCTGCTATTTGCTGACACTACTGGGCTTTGATGTCCTTTTGCTGCAGGCCGGGCAGGACATTGATGCAGAGTTGGAGCGCCTGGGCCTGTCCCGGCTGGTCGGCGCCGTGCTTGCAAGCCAGCATCCTCTCCCGGATGATATTCCCTCCCCATGCTGGCACAGCCAGGCTGCGGAGAGGGCAAATCCTGTGCGGGGAGATACAAGGAGAAATCCAAGCCCTACTTGGGGAAATGCCATGGGAGGCCAAAATCCTGCACGGGGAAATGTTGAGAAAAAAGCCAAGAGCGAAAAAGCGCCTGCGATTGTGGACGTCAGGATTCCAGAGCGGGACAGGCGCACACAGGAGATGTTGAGGGCAAGCCAGCAGAGCGCCAGCCCAAGGCCGACAGGTGCGCAACGGAGCGCCAGCCCGAGGCCGACAGGTATACAATGGAGCGTTCATTCAGGGCCGGCGGGTGCGCAACGGGACGCCAGCCCAAGGCCAACGGTTCCCCCGCAGAGGCAAAATAATACCTCACAGCCAGCGGGAATCTGTCAGCCTGGCTCTCGCCAGCAGGCGATGGCTGGGAATGCCGCAAGGCAGGAGCTTTCTTATGAGCAACTGGCACAGCTTGCGTCTTCTGTCGTTATGATTATGATCCATGACACGAAGGGCAAGCCGATTGGCAGCGGATCCGGCATTATGATTGGCAGGGATGGCTATATCCTTACGAATAACCATGTAGCGTCCGGTGGCAGGCATTATTCCGTGCGCATTGAAGAGGATGAACAGGTCTACCAGACGGATGAGATGATAAAATACAATTCCGTACTCGACCTTGCCGTCCTGCGGATCCAGAGGAAGCTGGATCCAATTCCCATCTACCACGGCAGAGAAAAACTGGTACGTGGCCAGAAGGTAGTGGCAATCGGCAGCCCTCTGGGCTTGTTCAATTCCGTGTCTGACGGAATCATTTCTGGTTTCCGCGTGATAGATGGCGTGGACATGATCCAGTTTACAGCGCCAATCTCCCATGGGAGCTCCGGCGGCGCCGTGCTGAATCTGTATGGCGAGGTAATCGGCATCAGCACTGCAGGCATCGACAGCGGGCAGAATATCAACCTGGCAGTAGGCTACGAGTACATACGCACGTTTGTCCAGGGATTCCAGTAGGAAGTCCGCACTGGATGTTGACGTACCAACACAAAATGATTATAATAAAGCAGAAAAAGAGAATCAGCATTTATTCAGGAGCAGCCAGACGCTTCTGGCCGGAGCCGTCAGCCGCTGCCCAAAAATCCAAAACAGAAAGAGGTGACACAATGGTTGAATTAGATCAGTTCAAGACCGCCTTGAACGCCTGGAAAGAACCTTTTGTGGAAGTGAGGGATTCACTTTGACCTGGCAAATAAAGAAAAGAAAATCCAGGAATTAGAGCGTGAAATGGAAGCCCCAGATTTCTGGGACGACACCGAGCGTTCCCAACAGAAGATGAAAGAGCTGAAAAGCCTCAAGGATGATGTGGAAGTCTACGCCCAGCTTTCGCGACAGTATGAAGATATCGAAACCCTTCTGGAAATGGGCTATGAGGAAAACGACCCTTCCCTGGTTCAGGAGATCGAAGAATCCCTCCAGGAATTTGAGACGGCCTTTGAGGGTATCCGCATCAAGACCCTTCTGTCGGGGGAATACGATACGGAAAATGCAATTGTCTCCCTCCACGCGGGCGCAGGCGGCACGGAATCCTGTGACTGGAATGCCATGCTCTACCGGATGTACAAACGCTGGGCAGAGGACAAAGGCTATGCCGTGGAAGTGCTGGACTCCCTGGACGGCGAGGAAGCCGGCATCAAGTCGATTACCTTCGAGGTGCGCGGGGAGAATGCCTACGGCTATCTGAAATCAGAAAAAGGCGTACACCGCCTGGTGCGCATTTCCCCCTTTAATGCAGCAGGCAAGCGGCAGACCTCCTTTGCCTCCTGTGACGTGATGCCGGATATTGAGAAGGATCTCGATATTGAAATCAAAGACGACGACCTGCGGATTGACACCTACCGTTCCAGCGGCGCAGGCGGCCAGCATATCAACAAGACCTCCTCCGCCATCCGCATTACCCACCTGCCCACGGGAATCGTGGTGCAGTGCCAGAATGAGCGTTCCCAGCATATGAACAAGGACAAGGCCATGCAGATGCTTAAGGCCAAGCTCTATCTTCTGAAGCAGGAGGAAAATGAGAAAAAAGCCGCCGACATCCGCGGCGAAGTGACGGAGATTGGCTGGGGCAACCAGATCCGCTCCTATGTCATGCAGCCCTACACAATGGTCAAAGACCACCGCACCAATGCGGAGACCGGAAATGTGGACAGCGTGATGGACGGCAAGCTGGACTTATTTATTAACGCCTACCTGAAATGGAAGAGCCTGGGGAAAGCAGAGCAGGCGTAAGAAAGGTGAAAAGAGGAACTTGCGAGGCAGAACAGGATTACGAAAAACCGAAAGAGGAACCCAGGAAAGGCGCAAGCGGCAGAGACGTTTGCGCCCTTCTATTCAAAATGCAGGCAGGAGACAATGCCAGAAGCGAACAGAAAGGAAAAGACGCAGATGAAAGTAGATTTAAGCCGATTTTTAGGGAAGTGTTCCTGCGGGAAGGAACATGCTATAACCGTAGACGAGATTATCATAGCATCTGGCGCCGTCAGGGAGCTGGGCCGTGTGGCGGCCGCTTTCCAGCGCCCGGCAATTCTCTGCGACCAGAATACAGAGGCTGCAGCATCCCCTTATATGGCGCAATATTTTGAAGCTTATGAAGTGGCAAGGCTGCAAGGGGATGCAATCCATGCGGATGACCATTTTGCTGTGGCAGCAGACAATACCATCAGCAAAGATGCAGACCTTCTGATTGCGGTAGGCGCAGGCACCATCCATGACCTGGCCAGATATACAGCATACCAGAGGGGAATCCCCTTCGTATCCGTGCCAACGGCAGCCAGTGTGGATGGGTTCGTCTCCACGGTGGCCGCCATGACCTGGCACGGCATGAAGAAGACCCTGCCAGCAGCAGCGCCGATATGCGTGCTGGCAGATACAGATATCTTTGGCCATGCCCCCTATCGCCTTACGGCTTCTGGCATTTCTGATTTGATGGGAAAATACACGGCTCTGCTGGACTGGCGTGTGTGCCATATGCTGTTTGGCGAATACTTCTGCCAGGCTATCCATGATCTGGAAATGGAGGCCGTGCAGGAAGTAGAGCAAGTCTTAAGCCGCATCCGCGAAGGCGATCCGGAGTGCATGGAAAAGTTGATGTACGCCTTAATCCTGTCTGGCCTGGCCATGCAGATGATTGGCAATTCCCGCCCGGCCTCTGGGGCGGAGCACCATGTCTCCCACTTATGGGAAATGTCCATCATCAACGCCCCCATCGACGCCCTCCACGGAGAGAAAGTCTCCATCGGCCTGCTGCTGGTATCGGAACACTATGAGAAAATCCGCCAGGCCATTGAGGACGGAACCTGCCAGATCATAGACCGCCGCGCTTATGAAACAGATCTTCTGCAGCAGACCTTTGGTGCAAAAGGCAAGTATGAAGACGTTTTGCAGGAAAACGATCCGAATCTGATGGCCGACATTGACCTGGCGTCACTGGAAGCAAAGCTGCCTCGGATCGCTTGGGAACTGCAGCAATTGCCAAGTTCCGCCAACCTAAGGAAGAAGCTGGCTGAGGCCGGATGCGTCACCGCAATGGAAGAAATCGGATTAACAGAAGCTGAATGCGCCGCTGCAATGGAAGAAATCGGATTATCAGAAGCCGAATGCGCCGCTGCAATGGGAGAAATCGGCGTATCTGAGCCTGGCTGTGCTACAACAATAGGAGAAGCCAATATGGTAATGGCTTTTCAATCCCTTACCCTCCGCCTGTGTCCCTATGTACGCCGGCGCCTGACACTGCTGAGGCTGAGTAAACTGATGGAATTTGGAAGCGGGAATGAAAAATAATGGGGAATCCCTGCCTGAAATCCAAGAGGCTATAAAAGGACAGGAGGAAGAATTGAAGCATCCAGCTGCAGCCCTATTTTGTAGTAATTGCAAAATAGGGCTGTTTTTCTCATATCTGTAGTAATGTAACAGTAATTTACCGTTTTAAAATAATGTGGGCGCAATCTCATTAGCTTTAGATGATGGGTTAAGCCCACAAAACGAACGCTTGCCACAATCTATATTTTCTGTTATAGTAAATCCATACACGAACATTGATAACTGTATATAGGCAGTTGCGCCGAGAAATGATAATGCGAAAACCAAGCGTTCCTTCGGCGTGTAAAATATACAAGGTACGAATGTATGGTATAAACCGTTATAGGGCAGGGACTGCCCGAATTAACGCCTGTGGAGATAGTAGGTAAGTGCCCTATGGGTATACGAGGTCTATGAAGCAGGAAGCCCATTGGCTTTAGACAATGGGTAGTTCACGAAAGGAAATGCAAATTTGGAGAATGTAAAAGCTGTAAACGGATGTTACAATATAGAAATCAGAATTTTTTTATGCGGCCAGAGGATTTTTTGCAACAATTCATCAAAAAGTGGGTTCTAAAATAATAGCTGGTAAGCTGGTGGTAAAGGAACTCTATAAATTTAAGCGTCAGTGCTGTAGAGGTACTCCTTTTTAGGAAGATTTGTTCTGCGCAATCTGGTGCGATATTTAACCAGTAATATTTTATAAGATATATTATATAATTACCGTATGGAAGCAGGGGGCGTTTAGAGAGAATGGCTGGAAAGAAAAAATTATATCGTTATTTTATGCTGCTTGGCATAGGCATGATGGCAATTTTCGTGTCAGCGTGCGCGAGAAAAGGGCAGGATCTGGAAAGAGAAGCTGGAGGGAACGCAGGACAGGCGAGCGGCTCCACAGAAGCAGATGGAGCAGGTGGAGCAGATGGAGCAGGTGGTTTGGATGAAGCAGGTGGAGCAGGTGGAGCAGGTGGTTTGGATGAAGCAGGAGAAGCAGAGGTGGCAGACTGCTATCGCCGGATTACCCATATTACAGAAAACGGGAGCATTCAGCTAAGCCTCCCCCAGGGATGGGCTTACCAGGTAAGCGAGCAGGAGGAAGGCGAATTTTCGATTGATCTCCATCCGCAAAGCGAGCCGGAGGGAACCATCAGCATACAGTATGTGAAGCTGTTTGGCGTATGCGGCACAGGCCTTGAACAGGAGGATTGCGTAATTAATGGCAAAGAGGCTGCCAAGGGGATTTATGATGGCCATGAATATTGGGATTACATTGCATTTTCCGGAAAATATGAAAATTATGCTGTGCTTAATTCGGCTGGGGATTCCTGGTGGGGAGCATATCAAGAGCAGATTGAGGGCATTTTAAATTCCCTGTCTTTGGGAAACGAGGTAAAAGACGGGCCAGAGGTCGTGGAATTAGAAGAAGGCGAACCCATAGAAATGGGTGATTCCGGCAAGGAATTGTGCGTGACCCTTGAGGATACAGAGGAGGATGTGGGCGCAAGCATCCATCTTTCTTATGGGGAGCAGAAAGCCGTTGTGGCGGACTATGTGGACGGGCTGCGGGAATGCTATGTCCTCCGGCAGGATGGGCCATATTTCTATGTGTTAGTGGGAGAAGCGTTTCCCAATGACGCAGGCGGCACATACCTGATGAAAGTGAGCGAAGATGGGATAGAGCAGTGCGACTATTTGGAGGCCGTGCTGCGGGAACATGTGACGGCGAATTATATCGAAGCGGCATGCAAAATTGATGTCCTTGGCAGCTATCTGGGAATTAAGCATTATGGGATTTTAGAGGATAAATTTTATACGGACGAGCAGGTTTTTGAATTTTTCCAGCTACAGGAAGGCGTACTTCGGAAACAGCTTGCGCTCCTTCAGGATGTGCCTGCGAACTTATATGGCGAGACAAAGACGCTGGAAAAGGGAGCCATCCTCTATCCCACAGGATGCGATACCGAGCGGCGAAGGTTTTACTTTGAGTACGAGAATCCAAAATACCCAGATGAGATGCTAAGCGGCTTTTTAAACTACCAAATCAAGGAAGAGGGATTTGGCTGCACCGTAGAAGGAACCAACGAGTATGAGTTATTTGAAGGCCTTCCCTATGCAGGATAGCAGGAAGGGGGAAAGTAATACTTAAAGGGAGCAATTGTGTTATGAAAGAGAGAAAGAAGATTTATCTGTGTCTTTTTATCATGCTGCTGTTGGTATACCTAGGCCTGTTATCGCTTTTGTATCTTTCTGAGTCTGCCAGTGGAAATGCCCAGATTCAGACATTTGGGGATGCGTTCTGGTATTCCTTAGTGACTCTGACTACTGTCGGTTACGGCGACCTGGTGCCGGTGACGCCCTTAGGCCATGCAGTGGGTATGGTATTTTTGCTCCTGTCCGCCGGTATTATGGTGACCTTGCTGGGGGCTGTAACCTCCTTCCTTGCCAGTGAAGGGATGCCTGTTTTGATGCTTAGCCTCCAGCGGCGCAAAAACTGGTATTATTTTGCGGACTGCGAAGTGGAATCGAATGCGCTTGCCGCCAATATCTACCAAGAAGACCCCAAGGCGCTGATTATCTATGGGGAGAAAAGAAGCGGCCAGCGTGATATCCTTGATTTTCCCTGCATCTATGTCAGTTCCCCATTGGCTCAGGTTGTGGCTAAAAAGAAAAATATTGGCGCTAAGTGCAAGGTTTTTCTGATGAAAGAAAATGACATCGGCATAAACAGGCGCGCGACCGATCTGCATCGATTGCCGGTGGATGTCTATGCCAGGACGACCAATGGGCAGGACAGGCTTTCTGACAATATCAATTTTTTCCATAGTTATGAATGCTGCGCCAGGCAGTATTGGCGCTCCAAGCCATTGTGCAACTGTGAGGATACGATTGTGCTGATCGGGTTCGGAAAATATGGCCGCAGCATTCTGGAACGCGCCATACTCACCAATATTATTTCCGTAAACCAGCATGTGGCGTACCATATTTTCGGCAATGCCAAGGAGTTTTTGGCCGTACATTTCCGTTTGGGGGAACTGTTTTCCCTGAATGAAGCGTCTGAGGCAAGGGATGCCCTTATCTTCCACGAGGAACCCTGGATAGAAAACCGCTCCCTCCTCGAATGGGCGGACCGCGTGATTATCTGCGAGGATGACGAGCAGCAGGGCTGGGATATATTCTGGACGCTGAACAAATACTACAAGCTCATTGGCCGCATTGACTTGCGCAGCAGCTGGAGGGTTCCGGAGGTATCCTGCTTTGGGGCAAATGAGGATATCTATACGTCCCAGCAGATTATCCGTACAGACCTCAATAAGGCCGCCATCATGATTAACGAGATTTTCCGTATGTCTGTCTCCTACCCTACCTTAGGATGGAACCAGTTGGATGACCTCCACCAGCAGTCCAAGATTACAGCGGCAGACCATCTTCTGATGAAGGCCAGGATCCTCCTGCAGGATGAGACGTTGACAAACCTCACGGCATTTGCGTTAAAGAGGGCGTATGAAAGATATTGTAAGATGAAGCGTTTTGAAGATATCAAGGAAATGTACCGCAAGCTGGATCATATGCGCTGGCTGCGGTTTTATATTTTCTACAACTGGAGTTATGGCCCTGTCCGTGACGATGCAGAACGCCAGCACCCAATGCTCTGCCCCTATGAGGAGTTGACGCCTGAGCAGAAGCAGGAAAGGGACGCCGCCTGGGAAATCATGGGAAAGATATACCCTGAATTGGAGTAAGGAATGACGGGCATGCCCGCACAGTTCTATTTTGACAATTACTACGTTGCGCAAAAATGTATATAGTAACGATTTCTTCTTCTTTTCCCCAAATTTCTAAAAACGGCTTGCATAAAAAAAACAAATATGCTAATATATCCATGCTATGGACACAAATGTATTTCATGGGCAAACAGACCGGAGGCCATATTATGGAAGAGAAGACAAAATACTTTGTTCTGAAGAAAAAAGCCGTTCCAGAGGTATTGTTGAAAGTGGTGGAGGCAAAAAAGCTTCTGGAATCCGGGCGGGCAGAATCCGTGCAGGAGGCCACCGACATGGTAGGGATTAGCCGGAGTTCCTTTTACAAATACAAAGATGATATTTTCCCTTTTCACGACAATGCCAAGGGAAAGACGATTACCATCGTTATGCAGATGGATGATGAGCCCGGCCTGCTGTCTTTGGTGCTGCGAATTGTGGCAGATTTCCATGCCAATATCCTTACCATCCACCAGAGCATACCGGTCAATGGAATCGCATCCCTCACATTGAGCGTGGATGTGCTGCCGGATACGAAAAACGTATCCCAGATGATTGAAAATATCGAGCAGCAGGAGGGGATCCATTATTTAAAGATATTAGCCAGGGAATAAAACAGGAACAGAGAGTTATGGCAGATGAAAGAATTCTTTCATCATGATTAATGATTAAGGAAAGGAATGGAGAATATTATGATAAAGATTGCGATTTTAGGTTATGGGACGATAGGCTCCGGCGTGGTGGAGGTGCTGCGTACCAACCGCGAGAGCATTGCCAAACGCGCCGGCAGCGAGATTGAGGTAAAGTACATTCTGGACTTAAGGGATTTCCCAGGAGACCCCATGCAGGAAAAGGTGGTCCATGACTATGAGGTGATTGCCAATGATCCAGAAGTGCAGGTTGTGGTGGAGGCCATGGGCGGCGTGGAGCCGGCCTATACCTTTGTCAAGCGCGCCCTGCTGGCAGGGAAGAATGTGACCACGTCCAATAAGGCGCTGGTGGCAAAGCATGGCGCGGAGCTGATTGCCATTGCCAAGGAGCAGAGCATTAACTTTCTTTTCGAGGCTAGTGTGGGCGGCGGGATTCCCATTATCCGCCCGCTCAATTCTTCTCTGACGGCAGATGAAATTGAGGAAATCACCGGCATCCTCAATGGGACAACCAACTATATGCTCAGCAAAATGACATTTGAAGGGCTGGAGTTTGACGATGTGCTCAAAGACGCCCAGTCCCGGGGATATGCGGAGGCGGATCCGACGGCCGATATTGAAGGCTATGACGCCTGCCGCAAGATTGCCATCCTGACCTCTCTGGTGTGCGGGCAGCAGGTGGATTTTGAAGAAATCTATACCGAAGGGATTACCAAGATTACGGCCACGGATATCAAGTATGCCAAGGCCATGGGCAGGGTCATCAAGCTGCTGGCCACCAGCCGCAAGACGCTGGATGGCTACTATGCGATGGTTGCCCCCTATATGCTGTCGCAGCAGCATCCTCTGTATAGTGTGAATGATGTGTTTAATGCCATCTTTGTCCATGGGAACGTGCTGGGCGATGCCATGTTCTATGGCAGCGGCGCCGGCAAGCTGCCAACGGCCAGCGCAGTGGTGGCGGATATTGTAGATATTGCCAAGCACCTGCATAAAAATATCCTCATTTCCTGGAACTCCAGGAAAATGGAGCTGGTGGACTGCAAGAAGGCAAAGAGCCGTTTCTTTGTAAGGACCCGCAATGGGGCGGATACGATTATGGCTGCGTTTGGAAATGTGGAATGGGTCGAGGCGCCTGGCGTGACCGGGGAAATGGGCTTTTTGACGGAAGAGATGACAGAGGAAGAATATGAGAGGCGCGCAGGGGGGCTGCAGAATGTGCTGCAGATGATCCGTGTGGGATAGAAATGGAGGAAATGATGAAATATGTGATTGTGCTGGGGGATGGCATGGCTGACCGCCCAGTTGCGGAGCTGGGGGGGAAGACCCCCCTGGAATATGCCAAAACCCCAAATATGGATATGCTTGCGGCAGCTGGGGAAATTGGGATGGTGCATACGATTCCGGACGGGATGTCCCCTGGGAGCGATACGGCCAACCTGTCTGTGCTGGGTTATGACCCTAAGGTTTATTATTCTGGGCGCTCTCCACTGGAGGCCTTGAGCATTGGCGTGGATATGAAGCCTACGGATGTTTCCCTGCGGTGCAATATCGTGACCGTCTCAGAGGAAGAAGAGGATTACGCAGATAAGAAGATTATTGACCACAGCGCGGGTGAGATTCCGACTGCGGATGCAGCCGTGCTGTTGGAGGCAGTCAAAAAGGAATTGGAATCGGATCTTTATAAATTTTATGTGGGCACCAGTTACCGGCATCTGCTGATTTGGGATCATGGCGAGCTGGTGGAGCTGACTCCGCCCCATGACGTGCTGGGGCAGACAATTGGGCAGTATCTGCCGCAGGATCAGGCGCTGCGGGAAATGATGGAAAAGAGCTATCAGATTCTGGTGAACCACCCCATCAATGCAGAGCGCAGGAAAAAAGGCCTTCATCCGGCCAATTCCTGTTGGTTCTGGGGGGCGGGTACAAGGCCTGCGCTGTCATCCTTTGAGGAAAAGACAGGGCTTCGGGGGGCGATGGTGTCGGCGGTGGATCTGCTGAAAGGGATTGCCGTAGGCGCATCCATGAAGAATATTTATGTGGAAGGCGCCAATGGGGGGCTGCATACGAATTATGCAGGGAAAGCCCAGGCAGCCGTGGACGCCCTGGTAAAAGAGGGCTGCGATTTTGTCTATGTCCATGTGGAGGCTCCGGATGAGATGGGGCACCAGGGGAGCGTGGAGAAGAAGGTGCAGGCCATCCAGTTTTTGGATGAGAAGGTTGTGGGGCCTATCAAGAGTGGGCTGGAGCAGGCGGGGGAGGAGTTCTGCATGCTGGTTATGCCAGATCATCCGACTCCTATCAGCCTCCGTACCCATACAGGGGATGAGGTGCCTTACCTTCTATATCAAAGTAGCTGTGTGCAGGATAATAAATGGAGATACAATGAGAGGGAGGCTGCGCAGAGTGGGCATAGGGTTGCCAAGGGATGTGAAATGATAGATTATCTGATAGGCAAGAATTCTTAAATGTGCGGTTGGCGGCAGGATTGTAGGCCATAGGAGAAACAGCATAGCTTGCAGGCTATGCTGTTTCTGACAGAAGGAGCTGTGCCAATGATCGGTATTATCAATGCCAACAGCACATCTGTAGGTGTTTCAGTATAGTGTTATCCCCTTCAGCAAGTCAATGTCCCATAGGAGGAGCAGGTTTTTAACCAGGAAATTTGCTGCAACGATAGCCAGGGCCGCCCACACATAGCCGTCCCGGTAGTGCATGCCAATCTTGATCCGATGGCGGGAAGCCCGCTCCAGGGTCTGGCTGGCCAGGAACCACCCGCCTACTACGGCGGTATAAGGCACCAGCGGGTGGCAGACAAAGGATGTGAGGAAATCCCCGCGTAAAAGGGCGGCGACTGCCCGGGTTCCGCCGCATCCGGGGCAGTAAATCCCCCAAATACGCCGGATCATGCAGGAGGGAAAGAGGCGGAAGAAAGACGGGGGGAGGATATGGAACAGCCCCCAGGCGCAGCAGCAAAGAACCGCCAATGCCCATCCTACGTAGAATAATGCAGTTTCTTCTTTTTCATTGTTTCTCATAGAGTTTCCTTCTTAAATTTTAATAATTGTAATAAAAAGCCGTGAATCGTAACCATAATCTATATGTGTAGTATAAACTTTCTTTTTTCCTTTGTCAAAAAGAAAAAACTATGGTATAATTTCCGCATAGATTTCTATGCCCGCCCTGATGAGATAGGGCAGGCAGTGACAGGAATGATATAAGGACGAAAGCGAGGTTTTGCATATGGCAGGATGGATTGGCGGCGTGAGCGCCTATGGCAGTAATTATAGTGCATATGGCACAGAACGTTTTTATACAGGAGATAGGAACGGAAACGGCGTCCCTTATGGCGAGCGTGGAGTACAAGGGGCAGGCGGCCGCCCAAGAGAGGATTTTTCGGTAGGCGCACAGGATGCAGGAAAAGACGGTTCGGTAAAGAGAGTATTTGGCAAAGAGAGGAATGGCAAGGTTTCGGAGGAGGACTGCCAGACCTGTGCCAAGCGCAAGTATCAGGATGGCTCCAATGAGAATGTGTCGTTTAAGTCGGCAGCCCATATTTCCCCGGAGGCTGCGGCCAGCGCCGTACGCGCCCATGAAGGGGAGCATGTGTCCAACGCCTATACCAGCGCGGCACAGAAAGGCGGCAAGGTTATTTCTGCTTCTGTGAGCATCCATACCTCTGTCTGCCCTGAATGTGGGAGGACTTACGTATCTGGCGGGACGACTTCCACGCAGATCCGATATCCGGCAGATCCTTATAGGGAGAACCAGAGGGCTCTGGCAGAGGAAAATGCAAAAGGGAACCATATAGATTATGCAGCGTAGCATTTTAAGGAGCTGTTTGGAGATAACAAGCTTAGAATGGAGAAGAAATCATGGGACGTACATCGGCAGAATTGAAACGGGTTTCCAGGGAAAACCTGATGGGACATTGGGGGCTTGCCATTGGCGCAAGCCTGCTGTCAGCGCTCATTGTATCGGCGGCTTTGACGCCATTTTTTTTCCTGATGGTGGCCAGCAGGAATGGGGCGGTGCAGTCCGTGGCATATGTGCTGGCGGTTTTGATTTTAGGGATGGTATCTGTGGTTATGCAGTGCGGCATCCTGAAGATGCACCTGGCATTTTCCCGCCGGGCAAATGCAGACCTGAAGATGATGTTCGGCGAATTTACCAGGCGGCCGGAACGCTATGTGCTGGCTTACCTGATGGTTTTGGGGATTAGTGTTCCCTGTATGCTGCCAGGAGGCATATGTGCCATTGTGGCGGCGGAAGGCGGCACAGTGCTCGCAGGGGTTATTAGCCTGCTGCTCTATCTGGCAGGCCTCATTGTGCTGATGGCGGTTGTCCTGCGCTATAGCCTGGTATTCCTGCTTCTGGCAGATGATTCCCAAATGAATGCCGTGGAGGCTTTCCGTGAAAGCGCCCGCCGGATGGAGGGGAACAAGGGGCGGATGTTCTATATCTACCTGAGCTTTTTGGGATGGGGCGTCCTGGGGATGCTTTCGTGCGGCATCGGCATGCTCTGGATTATTCCCTATATGAATCAGGTTACGGTGAATTTTTACCATGATGTGTCTGCAGAACCGGAGCAGGACGAGATGTTTGATATGATGTGATCGCAATCTCGTTCTCGTTGTTATTCTGCAGCATTTTTACCCGAATGCTGGTGTGTTATATGGAGGGATGGAAGAATTTTACCAGGCTTCTTTTTCTATTGCTGCCTGTATGATTTCCTGAATCTCATGTTCTGTAGGAAGCTGCTCTTTTTGCATGGCAAGTTCCAGGAGCGTCTGGTAAATTTTTTTCCTTTCGCCTTCCGTTGTGGTACATTGCTTGACCGTCCCCCGGATTTCTCCTAGGCATGCTGCCAATGCCCCCAGGAATGGCGGCATGAAAGGCTGTATCTGTGCTTTCAGATATTGGGCGATGCTGGGGCTCTGCCCGCCGCTGGAAAATGCGGCCACTACTTCGCCCTCTTTCTGGTAAGCCGGAAAAATAAAGCTGCAGTCCTCAATCTGATCCACGGCGTTGACAGGTATTTTTTTATCTCTGCATGCCTCGCTGATCCGATGGTTCAGGCTCGTATCATCCGTTGCGGCCACCACCAATGCCCATTCCGCGCAGCATTCCCCCATCCATTCCTTGGAGGGGCATAAATCTTCTTCTGTGAACATTTTTTCCAGCCATCGTACATGTTTCATAGCCTTTATTTCTGCTGAAATCACAGGAGCAATGACAGCCACCCTGGCGCCGAAGTCTTCCAGCACGGCTGCCTTGCGCGAAGCCACGCTTCCGCCTCCTATTACCAAGCAGGGCTGTTGTTTTAGTTCAATAAACATTGGGAAATATGACATATCTTTCTCCGTACTGCGTTGTTGTTAAATGGCGTACCCCACATTCCAAAATCGTGGATAGTAATAGTAACATTCTACCATCAAAAAAATAAAATTTCAATAAAAAAATTCTTGACACTGCCATGGCAGTGTGGTAAACTGTTCCCAGTTAAATAAAAACCATAAAATCAATGAGCAAAAATAGTACCATAAGAACCGTCCTTACAGAGAGTTATCGGCTGGTGGAAGATAACAGGAAGCTTTTATGGGAATGGATTTGTGAGATGCAAAGTGAACAGAGGAACGATAAGGGTTCCTAACAGTAGCGGATGCCGTGTCCTCACGTTACAGGGGTAAGATATCATGTGTATCGGATGAAGAGGTTATAGAATTGGTGGCGGATATTTCTGATTTGGAATATCCTTTTTTTGTGCAAAGGCGCGCATATGGAAGCGCTAATTTTATAATAAAACAGGGTGGCACCACGGCCAAACCGTCCCTGGTAAAAGCGAAGAAGCTTTTACCAGGGATTTTTTGTCTTTCTGGGAAGGAGCATGAGAGAATGAAGCGTATTTTAAAAGTCTATCGGCGGACAGCCAGCATTGTAAAAGAATCTTCTATTAATATGTACGAGAATCTGGTAGGGAATAAGAAAGGATTCCTTTTGGAGAGTTATGACAAGAACTATGACCGCTATACATTATTTGGCGCGGAGCCGGAGGAACTTATCACTTCCCGCAAGGATGCACTGGTGATCCAAAGCAGCCAGGGGGAGGAAGTACGGGAAGGAAATCCGTATGAGCTGTTAAAGGAATATTATAGCCAATTTGAAATTAAAAAAGAAGCGGACGGCCTCAGCTTCAGCGGGGGGCTGGTGGGCAGCCTGGGCTATGATTTCGTCCGTTATTGCGAGAAACTGCCAGATGGCAACCCAGACGAGATTGGCATTGAGAGCATCCAGATGATGCTGATGACAAAGTTTATTGTGGTGGATCATGTGGCGGAGACATTGACAGCCGTTGTCCTGGGGGAAGACAGTGAGGAAGGAAAGCAAGAGGCCCTGCAGGAAGCGGAGGCATTGATTGCCCAGGCGGATCCCAGCCGGAAAACACTGCATAGCCAGGCCGCGGCAGAAGGAAAAAAACATGCCCAGGAAGAAATGCCGGCTGTGCCTGCCGATGAGGCGCCTGTATTTGTGCGGGACGGGAGGATTATCCATAAATCTGATACCCTGGAGGAATACAGCGCGAAGGTAGAGAAAATCAAATATTATATCCGGGAAGGGCATATTTTCCAGGCGGTGCTGTCCCAGAGATGGACGATAGAGACACGGCAGCAGGGGTTTGCCCTTTACAAGGAACTGCGTGAGCGGAACCCTTCCCCCTATCTGTATTATTTTAATTTTGGCGCCTTTGAGGTAATAGGCAGTTCCCCAGAGATGATTGTAAAGCAGCAGGGCAGGCAGGTCTTTACCTGTCCCATTGCAGGGACGCGCAGACGGGGAAGGGATGCAGAGGAAGACCAGAGGCTGAAAGAGGAACTGCTGGCAGACGAGAAAGAACGCGCAGAGCATGTGATGCTGGTGGATTTGGCCAGGAACGACATGGGCAGGGTTTCTGAATGTGGCACCGTGAAGGTTACGCAGTTTATGGGGGTACAGAATTATTCCCATGTGATGCACATCGTATCTATGGTAGAAGGGCGCAGGAGGGGGCATTGCCATCCCGTTGACCTGGTAGCATCCTTCCTTCCGGCAGGGACGCTAAGCGGCGCGCCGAAAATCCGGGCGATGGAGATTATTGAAGAATTGGAGGGGAGCCGCCGGGGGCTGTATGGAGGGGCGTCTGGATACATTGATTTCAGCGGGGATATGGATTTCTGTATTACGATCCGCACGATGGTCAAGAAAGGAAACCAGGTCTTCCTGCAGGCAGGAGCCGGGATTGTAGCGGATTCCCAGCCCGAAATGGAATACCAGGAATGCTGCAATAAGGTGATGGCATTGGCCAGGACTTTAGTGGATGAGGAGGTAAAGATATGATACTGCTGATTGACAATTATGACTCCTTTACTTATAACCTATATCAATATATGGGGATTTTTACGGAAGAGATCCAGGTGGTGCGGAATGACAAGATAACGCTGGAGGAAATCAGAAGCCTGCATCCTGAGCGGATTGTGCTTTCCCCAGGGCCCAAAAGCCCCAAGGAGGCAGGGATCTGCATGGATGTGGTAAGGGAATTCCTGGAACAGCGGCCAATCCTGGGGATTTGCCTGGGCCATCAGTGTATTGGGGAAGCCCTAGGCGGGACAGTCAGTTATGCAAAGGAATTATGCCATGGCAAGCAGTCCCTGATCTGGCATACTGGGGAAAGCATCTTTGCGGGGATTGGATCTCCTATCCAGGCGGCCAGGTACCATTCGCTGGCCGTACAGGAAGATGGGCTGCCAGATTGCCTGCAGGTGCTGGCCAGGACGGAGGACGGGGAGATTATGGCAATGCGCCACAGAGAGTATCCGGTGGTGGGCCTGCAGTTCCACCCCGAGTCTATTTATACGGAGTATGGGAAACGGATGATAGATAATTTTGTCAATGGGATTGTATAAATCGAACCATTAGGGAAGGTAGCGGTTAAGGTGATATTAGATAAGATTGTAGAAGATAAAAAGCGAAGGCTGGCGGAACATAAGGCCAGGATTAGCGAAAGCGAGATGCGCAGGATGGCAGAGGAATCGAAGGGGGGCGGCGCCAGCTTCCGTGAGGCTCTATCCAAGCCGGGGATTTCTATCATTGGCGAATTTAAGAAAGCTTCCCCCAGCCTGGGGAAGATTGACAGCAAGCTAGAGCTGACCGACAGGATAGCAGTGTACAACGATTCGGTAGACGCCGTTTCCTGTCTGACGGAGGAAGACCATTTTCTGGGAAATGCGGAATATCTAAAAGAAATCAGGAGGATAACCAGGCTGCCAATCCTGCGCAAGGATTTTATGATTGAGGAATATCAGTTT
>Ga0137306_101371_pt1 | contig 25233 bp, 19 predicted proteins | sample Inofroosms_March_FD_97187 | JGI IMG/M metagenome (GOLD analysis project Ga0137306, IMG submission 97187) | Mouse cecal microbial communities from Vienna, Austria - N-Acetylneuraminic and N-Acetylglucosamine D2O microcosms_March | ecosystem: Host-associated > Mammals > Digestive system > Large...
GCATGGCCCGCATCCACTCCTGCAGACGCTCCAGCTCAAGTCCTTTTTTGTCTACTAAAGTGTCGCTAACCATGTAAACACAACAATACCGGCGGCTTTGGTGTTCAACCACACATTCATCCCCCAAAGACTCCGTCCGCGCAATCTCATCCTGCCTGGTGGACAGCCATCGAATCAGATTTTCCCGATAGGTGATTTCCCCGCGCAGCTGCTTTTGCATATCCTCCAGCTTCTGGATTTGCCGAACAGGCTCGCCCCGCTCCAATTCATCCGAAATATCGTTGAGGGAAAAGCCTTCCTGTCGAAGTTGACGGACACGAATGATTTTTGTCAGCTCCCAAGTGGAATATTTCCGGTATTTGTTCTTCCCTCGATAAGGTTGGAGGATGTTTTTAGCCTCATATTTCCGTAGTGCCTCTGTTGTAATGCCAAACAGGTTGGATAATTCAAAGATACCGATTTCCTGGCTGCCTTTTTGAAAACGCTTCAGTTCGTCTGTTCCCCTGCCTGTCCACTCTATCATCACGATCCGCTCCTTTTCGAATATCTTCAACCTTCTATTTGCTACTTTCGAGAAAGTTTTACGACAGTTTGAGTCCTGTTTCTCCCGAAAGCTTCCTTCCGCTGGTTTGTTACCCTTCCATTGAGATAGCATATAACGTTCATAGTAAGCGCTATCCGATTATCTTTCCGATTCACTCTTACTATAATTCTCTTTATGCGTAATTATAATCGTTCCTGACAAAATCTATAACCACAACCGCTTTCGTAAATTTTTTCTTAATTTCATCCATATTATAGCAAAATCTGGCTTTCTCTACAATTACATTTAATAAATCCACAATCGAGCAGGGAAGGCTTTTCTCCCTGCTCGCCGCACGGCCCTCGTACCGCCGACAGGCAGTCTACTCGTTTCGAAGGCCTGCGCGTAAAGAGCTGGCTTCCAGAACTCTACAATGTTGATCGTTTTCGCATATCGGAGGTCTTCCAGCGGATTGGAAAGGGATACTTCAAATACCTCACGATACAAACCTTGAGAGTCGCTATAAAGTTCGTCGGTAGCTACACCTAAGTGGACTTTCAACACAGAACACGGGCATGCCTATCATACCATGAACAAGGGACGCTGAATTTCAGCGTCCCTTGTTCCGGATCACCGCCCTGACCCCGTCCCCTGTCTTCTCCAGTGCCAGGCTCAGGCCGTGAACCTCCAGGATCTTTCTCGCCAGAAAAAGTCCCATACCCATATGCTTTTTTTCCCGGTTTCTGCTCTTATCTCCTGTGTAGAACAGATCGAAGACGTGGGCCAGCTCCTCATCCCCCATGGGAAGAGCCGTATTTTCCACTGCCCACTCTTCCTTCTCTGACCAGATCCTCAGGGTGCCCCCCGGCAGGTTGTAATCCACTCCGTTGTCCAGCAGGTTCCACACCGCCAGTCCCAGGTACTCCTTATCTCCCTGTACCAGAAACTCCTCTTTCTCCTCTGTCTCTGTGTGAATCTCTTTCTCCTCCAGGGCCGGCCTCAGTCTGGCCAGCTGTTCCCGGGCCAGTTCCGAAAAAGAAACCGTTTCTCTCTTTAAGACCAGCTCCTCCGAGTCCAGCCTGGACACCTGGATCATCTTCACCACCAGGGCATCCATGTCCTCCGTCTGGCCGATGATCTGGGCCAGATAGTAATCCCGCTTCTCCTCCATGTTGTGTTCCAGAAGATTTTCCGCCAGGTTCCGGATAACTCCCAGAGGCGTCTTCAGCTCGTGGGCCATGGCGTTGGTGAAATCCCGCCGCCTCTCCTCCAGGGCCTTCTGGCTGTCATAGACTTTTCCAAAGGCCCGGATTACCTTCCATGCGCAGGCAGCGGTCAGGGCCAGCCCCGCCAGATAGATGACCCTCATGGCTTTCATGGCCTCCTGCCAGGGCCTGCTCTCCATGCGGATCTCCAGATAGGAAAAGGGATCTCCCGCCATTCCCAGCTGAAGCTGATACCTGGCCCGGTAAGTTAAGCCGTCTTCATCCACCACAAGAGGAGGCTCTTCCCTCCCCGGCTCCCAGGTAAACTCCGCCCTGTCCGGAAAGTCGTGAAGATAAGGGCTCTCGCTCCATCTCTTCCACCGATCATAAGAGCCTTTTTCGTAAATGCCCATGTAGGGAAACGTGACGCTGGTGTCGAAGATGTCCGCCGTCTTCCTGACCTCTTCGTCCACGTCAGGATTGGTCCACTGCCACACCACCTGGCTGCCGGTCTCATAGTAGACCTTCCCGTCACTCAGCTCCTCCCCTGTGCCGTAATCGATGATCCCTCCGCATTCCGCCGTGTACCTGCCCCCGCTCAGAGGGTCCTCATACCACTGTCCGTCCCACTGCTCTTCCTCCTGCCATGTGATCTCCTGGACATAGATCGTCCACAGCTTTCGGCTGTCCGGGGAAGTCTGAATGCTGAACCGGTAGCTTTGGGGAAGATTCATGTCCATGGAACCTATGGATTTCCACCAGTACTCTGCCAGCTGCTCCTTCTCCTGGCCGGAGAGATAATCATTAAGCCCGAAGGACAGATACGTTTTCTTCGTCCCGGATCCGGTTCTCGTCGTATTTCCCCCCACCTGCTCCCGGTTTTTGGCCATGAAACTTCCGTCCCGGTCATAAAAAGCAGCGCAGAGCTCAAAATCTCCCGAGGACAGGACCCAGTGATTTCTGTCAGCCAGGGACTGGTAAAAGTCCTGTCGTTCCTCCCGGCTCCACTCTTCTCCCTCCATGTCAAATTCCTTGTTGGCCGCCTCCCGGCCCGTGGCCCCCGCTGCCTCCCGAAACTGCCTTTCGTAGTCCCTCACCAGCTGTTCCTTCACCAGATAAGTGGCCAGCCCCATGGTCAGGACATACACGGCCCCAAAACCTGCCGCCACTGGTCTCCAGAACGTCTTCTTACGTTTTCTCATGATCCACCTCCAGCCTGTAACCGGAGCCCCGAACCGTCTGGACAGAGCCGCCCCACGAGCCCAGGGCTTTCCTCAGCTTTTTGATGTGGTTGTCCACCACCCGCTCATTTCCGTCAAACTCATAGCCCCAGAACCGAATGAGAAGCTGCTGCCGGCTGAAAATCCTGCCCGGATTCTCCAGGAAAAACAAGAGAAGCTCATATTCCCTGGGAGGCAGGGACAAACGCTCCCCGTCTCTCCACACCTGCCTGCTTTTCGTGTCCACCCTCAGTCTTCCCGCTTCCAGAAACTTTCCTCTCCCCCGGACCCGGCCTGTCAGAGCCATGGCCTTGGCGTACAGCACCGGCAGGGAGAAAGGCTTGGTCACATAGTCGTCGGCTCCCAGAGAATACCCGTTCAGCATATCCTCCTCCATCACCCTGGCCGTGATAAAGATAACGGGCACATCGCTGTCCCTCCTGATCCTGCGGCACAGGGCGAACCCGTCCATCCCCGGCAGCATCACGTCCAGGAGAATCAGATGGAAATGGTTTCTCTCCAGGATCTCCAGGGCCCGTGCTCCGTCGGCGCATGTCTCCACCGCCCAGCCCTTTCCCACAAAATAGTCGGCCCCGGCCTCCGCCAGCAGGCGGTCATCTTCCACGATCAGCAGTCTCTGTTCCATCGGCGTTCTCCGTTACAGTGTTTTGATGGTTTCATGATACCACTCTAATATATCCTTTTTGTATCCTCCCCTTTCGTGAGAGAAATCTATTTCAGATACGCGCCTTCTTGAACAAATTGTACCTGCTTTAATAATACAAGGTCAATCAGATTGGTTACAAGTTCAATGTATTGGTTCATCTTCGCGTCATCACGAATCACTCTGCTGTTTTCTCCATGAGCAATGGCATTCCTTACATTGACAAGAGAATTCAACTCACCCTCAAACATCTCGATACCATCCTCACTCATCCCAAATATCCGCAATATCTCCTGAAGTACCTTATAATTCAGATTTGATTTTGTATCCAATTTCCCCGCGAAATATATCTTTCCATTTAAAAGTTCGACAAACTTTCTTGAAAACTCAACTCTCTGCGCGAAACTGCTTTTTCCTTTTAATTTATCGTAAGTTCTGTTATTGGCATAAGTCAGAATATTATACGTCACTGTCTTCGCATCCATCTCTTTTCTGTTCAAATATTCCATTAATAATTTAAAACTGCTCACACAATATCCTTCCCAGTGAGCATAAATCATGGGTATGGTCATCCTCAAGTATACATCTATATACCGTTCTATCTCCATCCTTTTTACTTGCCTGAACAACAGTTTTACGTCGGATAGTTCTCCTATCCTCCAGTTTCTTTCAGCTTCTAATTCATGTGTGAAATCTAAATATGTTTCTTCCCTTGTCATATAAAATGCCTCAGCCAATCAAAAATTTATGCGCGATTTCTATTTTACTGTTGATCCTGTATTTGCTGCTGCTGGAAGAATTAGTATTCTTTCTAAATCCATTATCCTTTTTCAACCGATCAATCTTATTCCTGAACTCTTCCACAGAATATCCACTACACGTTTCCAGATTTAAAGCAATATTAATCATCAGAGAGTCATACATGCTGGTGGAGAAATTAAGATTGGAAAGTTTAAAAACATTTCCCCCAAGTTTTCGCAAAATCTCGCATGTTCTCTCAAAAATTGTCTCCTCATCCTGAAAATTAAAGCGAATTTCCTTTTTGGAAACTTTTAGCATATATTGATCCATATGCTCCTGAATATTCTTTTCAAATGCTGTACCAAAATTTTTCAATGTAAAAAACCGCAGAACCAACTCCTGCGCGTACATCCGTTCTCTGTCCTGTTTTCTAATTTTAACAATATCCGTAAAATACTCTTTCTGAGACAGATCCTGAATAAACTTATTAAATGTATTATCATAGGAACGAAAAATACAATTTCGTATCTCCTGCTCGCTTAAAAGCACACCTCCCGTATTTAAACGGTTAAAAAGTTCGTATCTCATATCAAATTCGCTGTCATACCTTATGATCTCCACCCGGCAAACCGCTCGCTTTAATAGAAGTTTAAAATTAAGAGGCAGCGTGTCAATGTTGAAATCTTTTAATTCTGTTAAGATCGATGTCTTTTCCAATACAAGATTATTCTTTTCTCTGTCATTCAGTTTACCGAAAAAAGACAGAACTGTAGATATCCTCTGAAGACCATCTACCAATTCCCAAACATTTCCTTTAGTCTCAGCGACAAAAATAGGAGGAATCGGAATTCCCAGGATCAATGATTCTATAAACTTCGTCTGTTTATCCCTCCCCCACCGAAAAGCTCTCTGAAATTCCGGCGAGATGATCAGTTCGCCTTCATCATACATGTTCATAATCTCTCCGAAAGACATATCCATTCGATCTGCCCGGATCTCTTTTCTTGAGGCTTCCACCTGTTCAAATAATTTTTTTCTTTTTTCCTCTAAATTCATAATTATCATCCTTTCACAAATGATCCAAATATTGTTCATCACACTGTCTGGGTAATCCGCAAGAAAGAGAGAATTAAGAAAAGTCTTCCATGATACGCTCCACTAAGCGTGAGAAACAAAGCTGTAAAGATTATATTTATTTTAACATATGGTATGGGGCATGTCTACCTATTTTCTCTTTTTTCAAAACCTAAAGGAAGGCCGCAATCCACGGATTTTTCGTGAATCGCAGCCCTAAAAAAACATTAGCTCTGTAAAGGTCAGGGTATAAACGGTTTTCTTTTTACTTCAAAACATCTTTCAAATCCAGAGTCTTTGTTCCGTCTTCCAGGATAAAGCAGGGAATCCCGATTCCTCCTCCCTCTTTCACCTTCTCGTACATGGCCTCGGTGTCACGCAGCTTTAAGTAGACCTTCAAATCCGGCAGAGAGGCAGACAGGTTCTTAAATTCAATGTCAGCTCCCGCCTCCACCAGCTTGTTCAGGGTGTAAAGGGTATCCGGGCATAAATGGCTTCCTACGACTGTTACTTTCATGACTATAATCTCCTTTTTATAAATTTATCTGATCCTTCTCCTGTTTGAGAGAAAGGAACATTCAGCTTTTCTTCACGGCAATGGCCTCGATCTCACACAGGACTCCCCTGGGCAGTTCTCTTACAGCCACACAGCTCCTGGCCGGTTTGGAACAGAAATATTCGGCGTACACCTGGTTGAAATCGGCAAAATCTCCCATGTCCGCCAGAAAACAGGTGGTCTTAAACACATTCTCAAATCCGAATCCCGCTGATTTCAGGATTGCCCCCACATTCTCACAGCTCTGTCTGGCCTGGGCAGCGATCCCCTGTGGGATCTCCCCGGTCTGGGGATTCACCGGGATCTGCCCGGAGACAAATACCAGTCCGTTGATCTCAAAGCCCTGGGAATAAGGGCCGATGGCTCCTGGAGCCTTTTTCGTTTCAAGTACTTTCATCTGAGAATCCTCCTATCTTTTTTCTTATTTTTGTCCGTGTCTGACTCCCTCCGAAGCCGGACCCGGTTTCTTAAACACGCTTTATGCTTCCACTTCCCCGCTGGCCAGGCGTTTCTCCAGCCAGCCCTTTCCTTCCACCAGCCGGGCGATGATCATGGAAGCGATGGTATCTCCGCTGGCATTTAAGCAGGTTGCCGCCGGGTCCACCAGGAATCCGATGGTGGCGATCAGGGGAAAAGCCTCTGCCGGAAATCCGAACAGGCTGACGATGAGCATCTCTCCTACCAGGCCGCCGCCGGGAGCCCCTGACAGCACGAAGGCGCTTAAGATAGCGACCACAATGGACATGGCGTAGGTTCCCACGCCGGCGTAAGGCATCTGGAACACGCCGAAGAGGAAAGCGATCTTGGTGATGGCGGACAGCACGGACCCGTCCATATGCATGGTAGCGCCCATGGGAAGCACGATGTTGCTGATATCATCGGGAACCCCGATCTTTCTACAGGCCTCCATGTTCACCGGGAGAGTGGCCACAGAACTCTGGGTGGCGAAAGCCGTGACCGCAGGGTTGAAAATATGCTTCAGCATCCGGGAAATTCCTGTCTTTCCAGCGGCAAAATAGCTGTACAGGGGGAAGAATATGAGGACATACACCACGCACATAGGATAGTAGACCACCATGGTCCGCCCGTAATCGCCGATGAGCTGAGGCCCGAATTCCCCTACCAGGTTGGCAAAATAAGCGCCCAGGCCGATGGGGGCCAGCTTCATGATCATGTCCACCATCATCATGATGATATCATTCAGGTTGTTGAGCAGCCTTCCCGCCGCGCTCTCCTCCCCGCCGCACTTTGCCACGGCAAACCCGGACATGATGGCAAATACGATGATGGGAAGCATGTTGCTCCGGCTCATAAGACCGCTGAAATCATTGACCGTCAGGGCCCCCACAATCATATCGCTGATACCTGCGGATTCCGCCATCTCCGCCGTGCCCATGGTGATGGCCGTGTTGGCGGCCGGCGGCCAGATATTGACCACCACCAGAACCAACGCCGCGGCGAACCCTCCTGTGACGATAAAGGTACACACCAGGCTCCCCAGAATCTTTCCCAGCCTCTTCATGTTCACCATGTTGCCCACAGCGGTGGTGATGGACACATAGACCATGGGAACCACGATGGTGAACATCAGGTTCAGGAAAATGTCTCCCAGAGGGGCAAGCACCCTGGCCTTCTCCCCCAAAATAATCCCCAGGACGGCTCCTGTGAAAATGCCTCCCAGCAGCAGCAACGGAAATTTGTAGCTGTCCCATATTTTTTTCGCGTTCATAAGTAAGTTACCCCTTTCCTAAGTTCCGGCTCTTCGGCCATAATGGTATGGTTTTAAGTTTTATCCTTCTCTGTGTACCGCTTCCTTCAGCTGTCCCATGGCCTTCTCCAGGATACTCCTGGGACAGGCGGCATTGAGGCGCATGTATCCGCTCAGGCTTCTCCCGAAGGTATATCCCTCATTCAGTCCAAGCCCCGCCTTCTCGATCATGAATCTCCGCAGAGTCTCGTTGTCCATGCCCAGCCCCCGGCAGTCCAGCCACATCAGATAAGTGGCGTCAGGCACATTGACCCTGATCTCGGGAATATTCGCTTCACAGAAAGACCTTACATACTCAAAATTGCCGTCCAGGTACTCCAGAAGCTGTTCCAGCCACTCCTCCCCTTCGTTGAAGGCCGTCTCCATGGCCACGGAGCTGAAAGCGTTGTTCCGATGGATATCCATGTTGGTCCAGAACCGGTCAAACCTTTTCTTGGTCTCCTCATCGGGAAATACGGTGGTGGAGGCCTGAAGGCCTGCCAGATTAAAGGTTTTTGTCCCGGAGATACAGCTGATGACCTTGCCTGCGATCTCAGGAGACACCATGGCTGTGGGAATGTGTTTCTTCCCGTGGAAGACCAGGTCGGAATGGATCTCGTCGGAAACCATAAGGACCCCGTTCTCCATACAGATCTCCGCCATTTTCTTTAAATCTTCCCTGGTCCACACAATGCCCAGAGGATTGTGGGGGCTGCACAGCAGGAAAATCCTGGCCTCCCTGGCTTTTTTCTCAAAATCCTCAAAATCGATGGTCCAGCGGCCCTCTTTCTCCACCAGCTGATTCTCCACCACCACTCTGTCCCATGCCTCCGTCACATCATAAAACTCGGAATACACAGGAGTCTGGATCATCACCTTGTCCCCCGGCTGGCTGAACACCTTGACGATGGCGGACAGAGCGGGAACCACGCCCAGGGACCAGCTGACCAGTTTTTTGTCAATGGTCCAGCCGTTGCGGCGCTGCTGCCAGTTTAAAATGGCCTCAAAGTAGCTGTCCGGCCTGGAAGTGTACCCCCAGATCCCCTCCTCCGCCTTTTTCTTCACGGCGTCGATGATGGGCTGGGCGGTCTTAAAATCCATATCCGCCACCCAGAGGGGAATCACGTCCATGGTCCCGAATTTCTGGAGCCTCTCGTCATACTTGGCCGCCCGGTTGGCACTGCGGTCGATCACTTGATCAAAATCATACTTCATGTCATAAACTCCTCTCGTTATATTGGCAAACACATGTGAGATTTTGTGTTTTGCGCTGATACTCTATTATTGAGCAAAATCCGTGTCAAATCCGTGAATCAGGCAAAAAAAATTTCAAATCCTGAAGTCTTCCTTAATATATGGAGACAACAGGGGCCAGGTTCAAAAAACCGACGCAGACCTGCTGCCATGAGGGGCTTTGACCCTGGCGTCCGCCAGAACAAAAAAAGAATCTGTTTGTTTTTTTAACCATTTTACTTATTTTTAACCATTAAATTTTCGTCAACCGGATTTTATAAACGGAAGCAAAACCTTTTCGCCAGCGGGAGCAAAGCAGAGCTATGTATTTGGCATATTTTTTGCTATACTATATAGATGAGAAGAATCCACATACAGAAAAAAGAAAAGGAGAACACTATGGGTAAAAAAATCATTATCGTAGGCGGTGTGGCCGGCGGCGCTTCTGCAGCCGCCCGGATCAGAAGGCTGGACCCGGAGGCCAGAATCATCATGTTTGAGAGGGGGGAGCATGTGTCATTTTCCAACTGCTGCCTTCCCTATCACTTAAGCGGCACCGTGGCCAGGAGTGAATCCCTGGTGCTGATGACGCCGGAGCGTTTTCTGGAACAATATGATATCGAAGCCCGGGTACAGGAGGAGGTGACGGCTGTGGACCCGGAGGCCAAGAGGGTAACTGTCCGGGACCTGAAGACCGGGGAGGACCGGGAAGAGGAATATGACAAGCTGATCCTGGCGCCGGGGGCCAACGCCATCATGCCGAAGGCCATAGCAGGAATCGGACGGCCCCATGTATTTTCCGTGAGAAATGTGACGGATATCCGGTCCATCAGGCAGTATATTGACGCCAATCACGTTCAAAAAGCCGCCGTGATCGGAGGCGGCTTCATCGGCATCGAGGTGGCGGAAAACCTGAACATGGCCGGTGTCTCCGTGTGTATTGTGGAGGGAAGCGATCAGATCATGGCGCCCTTTGACTACGACCTGGTCCAGATTCTCCACAAGGAAATGCTGGATCACGGCATCCGTCTCTGCCTGTCCAGCCTTCTGACAGAGATCAAAGAACATGAGATCGTCATAAAAAGAGGGGAGGCCGCCGAGACCGTCCAGGCGGACCTGGTTATCATGTCCATCGGCGTGACCCCGGAAACCACATTGGCTCAGGGTGCCGGACTTGCCATCGGACAGACAGGAGGCATTCTGGTCAACAAAAATCAGCAGACCTCTGACCCGGACATCTACGCTGTAGGGGACGCCGCCGAAAGCTTTCACCGCCTCCTCCACCGCCCCGGCCGTCTGGCTCTGGCAGGACCGGCCCAGAAACAGGCCAGGAGAGCAGCGGACCACATCTGCGGCGGTTCGGACAGGGACCGTGGATTTATCGGCTCCTCCTGTATCCGGATCTTTGAGCAGAACGCCGCCTGCACCGGGCTCAGCGAAAAGGCGGCGAAAGCGGCAGGGGTCGTTTGTGACTTTGCCTATGTGATGTCGCCGGACAAGGTGGGAATCATGCCTGACAGCCATTATCTGAATTTTAAACTGGTCTTCGAGGTCCCCACGGGGCGGATCCTGGGCGCTCAGGCCATCGGCAGGGGGGCGGCGGACAAGCGGATCGACGTCATCGCCTCCATGATCACCATGGGAGCGACCCTGGAAGACTTAAAAGACCTGGAACTGTGCTACTCTCCTGTCTTCGGCACTGCCAGGGACGTGGTCAATCAGGCCGCCCTCGTGGGACTCAATTTGCTGAACTGCCGCTTCCGCCAGGTCCCCGTGACCATGGCAAGAAACCTGGTGGAATCCAACGCCTGTATTATCGATGTGCGGGAGGAAGGAGAATTCCAGGCAGGTCATCTGAAAAACGCCGTCAACATTCCCCTGAGCCAGCTTCGCCGGAGAATGGAAGAAATCCCCAGAGACGTGCCGGTGTACATCCACTGCCGCACAGGACAGCGCAGCTACAACGCCATCTGCTGCCTTCAGGGCCATGGGTACAAAAACCTGTGGAACATGTCCGGCTCTTTCCTGGGAATCAGCCTGTATGAATACTTTAACGACCTGACCCAGGGGCGGACCCCCATTGTCACCAGATACAACTTCAGGTGACCTGATACTTAAAACCTATCCTGATGATCTTCCCAGAGCCTGCGCCCCTTAGGAGTCAGCCGGCTGCCTCCACGGCCCCGGCTGACTCTGGCAAGGCCCTGTTTTGACATTTCTGACAGGACGGACCGCACCTCCTGCTGAGAGACGGGAAAGTGACACTCCCTGGCCCTGGCCAGAATCTTCTCCCTGCCCAGAAAGCTCCCCTCCTCCGAGGCCTCATAGAGCTGACCCAGGACAAACCAGAACGCCTCCCTGTCAAACGTTTCCTCTTCGCCGGAAGATTCGCCGGCAAAATGCTCATTGTCCGAAGCCTTTCTCACAGGACCCCCTCTGTCAGAAGTTCTGTCCCGGGCAGGCACCATGACCGGCCGCAGGTCCTGCTGTCCACGGCGAAGCACTGTGGGCGGCAGATCTTCCATGGTAATCTTCTCATGGCCGGTGTAGATAAAATACTCCACTACATTGCGCAGCTCCCGGATATTGCCGGGCCATGAGTACTCCCTCAAAAATTTCTCGATGGGCTCTGTCAGCTCAAACCTTCCCCCCAGCTCCTCCTTAAAGCGGTCTATGAGGAGAAACATGTCGCCGCCTCTTTGGGCCAGGGGAGGAATCATAATGGGCAGGGTGTTCAGACGGTAATACAGGTCCCGCCGAAAACTTCCCTCCTCCACCTTCTCCTCCAGGGATTCGTTGGTGGCCGCCACGATCCTCACGTCGATGGTGATCATGCGGCTTCCTCCCACCCTCATCAGCTCCTTTTCCTGCAGCACCCGAAGGAGCTTCACCTGGAGCATGGGACTCATGCCCTCCACCTCGTCCAGAAACAGGGTTCCCCTGTGGGCAAGCTCCAAAAGTCCCGGTCTTCCCCCCTTTTTCGCCCCCGTAAACGCGCCCTCCTCATAGCCGAAAAGCTCGCTCTCCAGAAGATTTTCCGGAAACGCCGCCACATTGATGGCCACAAAGGGCTGATCCTTCCGCCTGGAAGCCTGGTGCAGGGCGTGGGCAAACAGTTCCTTTCCCGTTCCCGTCTCTCCGATGAGAAGCACAGGGCTCTCGCTGACCGCCATGCGCCCCAGGATCTCCCTGGCCCGGACGATGGCCTGAGAATCGCCTAGAATATCCTGAAAACCGTATTTGGCGTAATGCCCCTTGTGAAGCAGCTGCTTTCTCAGTTCACTCTGCCTCATCTCCACGTCGTTGAACCGCTGCAATATGGCAAAGGCTCCTATGCAGGTCTCCTGTCTAAGCACCGGAACCACCTCCACGCTGACATTAACCCCGTTTATCTTTTTCACCTGAGCCTCCACCCGTCTCTTGTTCTTAAGACAGCCGGAAAAATCAATATAGGGAAACACTTTTTCTCCCCGCCTTCCCATAATCAGGGAGCCGTTTACTCTTGTAATCTCCTCAGCGTGATGGCTGCAGGCGAAAATCTCCCCCCGCTCATTGACCCCGATGACCCCTTCTTCCAGAATCTCCATGAGAATATAGAACTGACTCTCCAGCCGGACTGATTTGGCGAACATTTGGTCAAAGCTGTAATTACTGGTGGCAATGGTCTTAAAATACTCCTGAAACGGCTTTGTTTCCAGCAGATATTCCAGCTCCAGCCTCAGGGCGATCTCAATCATCATGCCCGAGGTACAGGGTCGCTGCCCTAAGTTGATCTTCGTGGAAATCCCCTCCGGCATGTAGCGCATCTCGTCAGGCGTCACCGCTATGGACACTTCCTCCTCCAGCACGGCGCCCGGGTAGAACGGGATCAGCTGGATATGATTGATCCCGAACTGATTCAGCTGAGTTATGGCCTCCCTGGCCATGGTCTGGGTCATATTGACAAACAGCACCTTGGTTCCCGCAGGAATCTCCTTCAGCTTTCTCAGCTCACTCCACCGAAAAGACACCTCCACCGCCATGGTCTGGCAGCCTATGGGCACATGGCGGGCCACTTCCTCGGCAGAACCATAGGCGTCAGTGGACACCACAAAAAGATCGGCTCCGGGAAGAACCCCAGCGGCAGAGCCGTCCTGCACATTATACACAGACACATGGGCATAATCCCCGAACAGACCTGCGATCTCCCTTCCATAAGATTCCCCCGCCCTGGGATCCAGGCTGACAACAGAAATACGTTTTTTCTCCATAGTTTTTCTCCAGTTTAACCATTTATTTTAACCATTTTCTCATATATGAGGGGAATTTGCAAGGGGCAGTGGTGGCAGAAAGGGGCCGTCCAGGAGAAAGTTGTATTCCCATTCGGGGACGCTTGTTGAAAATTTCAGAAAGTGAAACCTGACCAGAAGAAGACAGGTGATCAAACGGAATAATCTTGTAAATTTCTCTTAAAAAAGAATGACTGTCTAAACGCGATAATCCCAATCAATGCCACTCCCTAAAATGGCCATCTAAAATAGCCATCTGAGAAAAACAAAGAAAGAAATAATCAAAAGACAAGTCGGCACAATTGGCACAGTTTTTGCTCTATATACTCCGTAGAACTACCAACAATTACACGGTCAGCGAATAGGATTATTGTGAGGCGTAAACCTGGCCGAATATTCTCTCAACCTTACGCCCCCTCACAATCCCCTATTCCCACCCCACCAGAGAGGAGCATTTATTATGATTACAAAAATCGAATTATTAACCTTACTCCGCCAGGAGGTCGTTCCCGCTTTAGGCTGTACGGAGCCTGTATGTGTTGCCCTCGCCGCAGCTGACGCCTACCATGCCATCGGAGGAGACATTGTCTCCATCAAAGTCGAAGTAAACCCGGGCATTTACAAAAACGGTATGAGTGTGGGAATCCCGGGATTTGACCGGGTAGGCTTAAAGTACGCCGCTGCCCTGGGGGCCTGCCTGGGAAATCCGGAAAAAAGCCTCCAGCTTTTGGAGGATATCAACGAGACCGTATCCAAAAAGGCCATAGAACTGGCGGAAGCCCACCATGTGATCGTCATGATCAATCACAATGAGACACAGCTTTATGCCAGGGCAGAGATCATCACCACGGCAGGGATCGGAATCAGTGAGATCCGCAATACCCACGCCAACATTATTTTGACCAAGAGAAATCATGAAGTCCTTCTTCAGAAAGAGTACGAGACCAGCTCCAATGACGAGATCCATCAAAGACTGACGGAGATGACTGTTGCCCAGATCCGGGAGGTGGTGGACCAGTGTCGGGAAGAAGAACAGGCCTACATGACAGAAGGAGTGGAGATGAACGAACGGCTGGCAGACTATGGGCTGGAACATTCCATCGGTATCGGCATCGCCTCTGCTCTGAAAAAACAGTTCGAGACAGACGCCATGGGGGACAATCTGTTCAGCCGGACCATGACACGGGTGGCCAGCAGCGCGGAGGGGCGCATGAGCGGCTGTCCCTATGCGGTCATGAGCAGCGCGGGAAGCGGAAATCACGGCCTTACAGCCATTCTTCCTGTGGTGGAGATGGCCGGTTATGTCCACGCCTCCAATGAACAGCTGGTAAAAGCTCTTGCCTTCTCCCATACCCTCAATGTCTATATCAAGTCCTTTACAGGGAAGCTCTCCGCCACCTGCGGCTGCGGAGTGTCCGCCGCCACTGCCGCCTCCGCCGCCATGGTCTGGCTTATGGGAGGCAATGACACCCAGATCGGCAACGCCATTATCAACATGAGCGGAAATCTGACGGGAATGGTCTGTGACGGAGGCAAGATCGGCTGTGCCCTAAAGCTGGCCACGGCCGCCAACGCAGCCCTGATGTGCGCCTTCCTGTCCATGTCTGACGTGGTTCTTCAGGGCACTGACGGCATCTGCGGATTTACTCCCGAGGAAAGCATCCGCAACATGGGCAGGGTCAGCAATCCGGGAATGATCCAGACCGACCATACCATTCTGGATATCATGATGGAAAAAAGCTGTTAAGACTACATAAAAATGAGGCAGGGGAGAATCCAATGTCACTTAGTTAAGCGAATTCTGTTTTTGCCCCTCCTACACCCCCATTCCCCTCTGCCTGGAATCGGGTATGTTCATCTGTATCCTGTATTTTGCCACTGCTCTTCTGGAAACCGGGATCCCTTCCTCCGCCAGTCCATGGGCCAGCTTCTGGTCGCTGAGAGGTTTCTTTCCCTCGGCGGCGATCATGGCCCGGATCCGCTCTTTGATCTTCTCCGGGGAAATCCCCTGCCCCTCCCCCTCTTTGGACAGAGAAGAGGTAAACAGGCTCTTCACCGGTTCTGTCCTCTTGTACTGGACATATTTTCCCTTCACAGCCCGGCTGACCGTGGACACATGAATCCCCAGATCTCCGGCAATATCTTCCAGCCCCATAGGCTCCAGGAGATCCTTTTGTTCAAAATAGGCTTCCTGCCGTCTCAGAATCGCCTCCATGACCCGGACAATCGTTTTCCTTCTCTGTTCCACACAGTTCATGACAAACCTGGCCCGCTCCAGGCGCTCCTTAAAATAGGCGGTCAGTTCCGGGTCCTTGGCTTCCTTCATCATGTGAATATAGTAATCGCTGTACTTGTACTCCCCAATCCACTGGTCATTGATCTCCACTCTCCAGCTGCCGCCAGGGCGGGACACGATGATATCCGGCACCACACAGGAGGCTTCCTCTGTCCCCATATCCATGATGGGGCGGGGATTCAGGCTACCGATAAAATGAATATATTCCTTCACCTGGACCGTGGAGATCCCCAGGCTTCTGGAAATGACCCCGATCTGGCCGCTAAACAGCTGAGGCAGGTAATCTTTCAGGATCCGGCACAGGGGCTCATCCTTCACGTCTCTCGCCTCCAGCTGCTTCAACAGACATTCCACCAGACCGGAGGAGAAAATCCCGGCAGGCTCCAATTCCCGAAGCACCATAAGACACCGGTCCAGCTCTTCCTTTTTGTACCCCGAGGCCGCGGACAGCTCTTCCAGATCATGAGTAAAAAATCCCTTTTCATCAAGACAGTCCACCAGATAACTCATAATCTTCCACTGTTCTTTGGAGTAGTCCTTCCAGTTCAGCTGCCCCAGAAGATTTTCCTTCAGACGATTCCCTTCCCTGGCAGACAGCTCTCTCCGGTAAGGCTCCTCCTCTTCAGGACTGCCCGGATGCTGATCCCCGTATATGGCCTGGCTGTCGGAGAATTTCTCCATACTGGTCATGATCTCGTTTTCCTTCTGGTCACTGCGTTCCAGAATGGGATTTTCCAGGTACTCGTTGACCATAAAATCCTCCAGCTCCTGGTTCGTAAACGCCAGAATGTTCAGAGCCTGTACCTGGCCGGCAGATAATGTCTGCTTTTGTTGTACTTCTATGTAACTGTTCAGCTCCATGGGTTTTCTCCTTTGTCTTTTTTGTATGTATTCATCTCCGCCCCTGTGTAATCGAGCGGGGGAGGCTTTTTTCCCTGCTCGCCGTGCCGGGGCGGGGCCGCCTTTGGGGGCATATTTCTTTTCCCCCCGCGGACATAAAAAACCATGCCCCCTTTCCTGACCAGTGGGGCATGGCTTTCCAAATCCTGATTACTTCTCCAGCAGGATCTCTCCGTTGCTCTCGATAATGTCTTTATACCGATAATAGGAGTTCTTGATCTTTCTCTCCAGGGTTCCGCTTCCGTCGTTAAACCGGTCAACATACACGAAACCATACCGTTTTCTCATCTCACCGGTTCCTGCGGAAACCACATCGATGGGACCCCAGTACAGATAGCCCATAACCTCGACGCCGTCAAGGATAGCCTCATGGACATATTTCAGGTGCTCTTCTACATATTCCATGCGGAAAGGATCGTCGATCTTGCCGTTTTCATCCAGGTTTTCGTCCAGGCCGATTCCGTTCTCCACGATAAACAGCGGCAGATGATACCGGTCATAGTACACGTTCAGCACATACCGGATACCCTTGGGATCGATGGGCCAGCACCAAGGCTCCGGTGAGCAGCCAGTAAGGTAGGGATTCTCCTTGCCCAGAAGTCCGCCTGTGTCTCCACTGAGAGCATATTCTTTGTCGTAAGTGGAAGAACGATAGTAGCTGAAGGACAGATAAGATACAGGATAGTCCCTGATCAGCTGGATCTCCTCATCATTCATAACCGGCTCGCAGTCATGCTCTCTCCAGATACGCTTCACATAACCCGGGATGATTCCCAGGCAGAAGGGATCCGCGAAATAGAAGTTGGCCATGCGCACGGACTCATAGGCTCCCATGACATTGTCCGGATCGCAGTTATATGGATAGGTGGCCACGCTGGATGCGGTCATCATACAGCCTACCTTGGCCTCCGGGTCGATCTCCTTGCACAGCTTCACCGTCCAGGCATTGGCAACCAGGATGTTGTAGTAGCCCTGCCATTTCTCCTTCTCCGTGGTGGAGCCGATGGGATCATTCTTGTCCGCCGGATCCGTGGCCAGAACACCGCCTGCCACCAGAGGATTGCGCAGCAGATTGTTCACTTCGTTAAAGGTGAGCCAGTATTTTACCCTGCCTTTGTAGCGCTCAAACACGGTCTTTACATACCGGTTCCAGAACTCGATCAGCTTGTGGTTGCTCCATCCGCCGTACTCTGTCACCAGGTGAAGAGGCGTCTCATAGTGGCTTAAGGTGATCACGGGCTCCATGCCCAGCTCCAGCATGGTATCGATAACCTTGTCATAGAACTCCAGTCCCTTCTCGTTGGGAGTCTCCTCGTCTCCGTTGGGGAAGATCCTGCCCCAGGCGAAAGAGGTCCTGAAACAGTTGAATCCCATGCCTGCCATCAACTCCAGATCTTCTCTGTAGCGGTGATAAAAATCGATTCCTTCATGGCTTAAATACTTCTTGTTGGGGTCAAGGCACATCTCATATTTCTTTGTGTCCTCGTTCCATTTGATCCCCGGTTCCCGGGACATGATCCCCACTAAAACATCAGTGACATTGGGCTGCTTTCCATCCTCCAGCCAGGCACCTTCACACTGGTTGGCGGCTACTGCTCCGCCCCACAAAAAACCTTTTGGAAAACTCATAGTCTTCTCTCCCCTCAATATGTATTTGTTACATAAGAAAAGTTTAATATAACCTTTTGGTCCTGTCAAGCCGTAACTGTCCCTGTTTTCATACCGGTTCCATCTCAGTGAGTCGTTTCACCGCCACGCTCAGTAAAAGCATTACCGTACAGGGCAGAATATTGACAGCCATACCCGTGGCGATGCCAAACCGTTCCGCCACCAGTCCAATGATCCAGGGCATCAGGATCGCCCCGCTGCTGGCAGCCGGAAGCATGATCCCCATGCTGGTGACGCTGGTCATCTTCCCGGCGCTGGCCACCGCCGTAGGATTCATCCCTGCCATGGAAAAGGCAAAGGCAAACAACAGTGCCACTGCCGTTGTCTGACTTCCCGCCAGTATGAGGCCGATATAGAAAACCGTGCAGAAAGCACTCATTTTTATCATGGCGGAATATGGATTTTTCAGAGGTATGACAAAAGCGATCAGTGCTCTGGCGACCAGGGTAGCTCCCCACATAACCGTGACCGTATAAGTGCTGAGGGACCCCGTAATGATACCGCTTCCCTTAAAGTATGTGACGAGCCAGCCTGTCACACTGGTCTCCGCCGCATTCTGACAGAAAACAAGGCCCGTGAGAAGCCAGAATTTCCTGCTTTTCAGAAAATCCCAGTCCCTGCCCTGCTCTTTGGAATGTTTTCCCTTTTTCCCGGCAGGCACCTGCCAGAAGGCCGCCCACAAAAACAGGCCGCAGACTGCCAGAAAGATCTGAGGAATCCTGTCCGCCTGTCTCAGAGCCGCGGAGATAAAGAAGGGACACAAAAGAGCACCCATGGCATAGCAGCCATGCATGATATTAAGCCCTTTGGTCCTGTCCCGTGAATTTTCCCCCACCAGGATGGTACAGCAGTTGGTGGTACTTCCCTTTGCGATTCCTACTCCCAAAAATGCCAGCGCCAGAACTGCCGGATACCCTGACACAGCCATAGCCAGATATCCTGCACTGTAGCCGGCTGTAAGGATCACCATGGTCGTTCTCATGCCCAGTCTTCCCATCAGCATACCTGCGGCAAATCCGGCTGTCAGATTGCCAATGCTCATCATGGACAGAAGCGTTCCCGTAAAACCGTAAGCAAACCCATAGGTTTCCTGGAGAATACTGACCACCACGCCGGCACTGATGGAACAGATCCCGCTGATAAAAAATGCAAACAATCCCGTATTTCTCTGTTTCTTCTGACTGTATTCCATGATCTTATCCCTTCTGTAAATCATATGTAAGCGGTTATCCGAAGGTTACTGTTCACAGGTACCCTGTGAACGTAACGAAGCTGCACTCTTTACGCCCTGTCCATACCAGCCTTGCGGCTTTGGTCGATCTGTGCTATAATTTCAAAAGAAATGATGCCAGATATCATTTACTATTCTGCTGTACAAAGGAGAAGCCCTATGAAGCGAACTTATCTGTTGCCTCTGTTGGTATTCAGTTCATCGGTGATGATGTTCGGCTGCACGAAAAAGCATGAAGAGCTTGACCTGTCCGGCATCCACACCACAGCCGCAGCTCAGAAGGAGACCATGGCTCCCACCACGACCGCCGTGGAAGTGACTACTGCCGCCCCTTCCTCAGAAACCTCCCAGGATTCTGACGTTCCGTCTGCCAACGTATCGGCAGAGATCGAGACCTTCCGGGATACCTCCCACGGTTCTGTCTCTATTCAGTATCCGGTAGTCTCCAATCTGAGCGATCCGAAAACTCAGGAATCAGTGAACAAGCTGCTTCTGACCAATGCCACAGCGATCTCCGGTTCTGTAACCTCCGGCGACCCTGTGACCATAGACATCACCTGCAAAGTCATTTCCATAGACCGCAGCCGTCTGACTGCCGTCTATAAAGGAACCATGCAGGTTCAGGGCAGCGCCTATCCCACAAATGTATTTTATACCAACACCATTGATCTCAAACAGGCAAAAAGTCTTGGATTCAATGACTACTCCGATGCCTATACCATGGCCGGCTATGTCATGTCAGACGACGTACAGTTTTACCAGTCCACTTCCGAGCTGACTACGGCTCTGCTGGCTCACAGAGCTTCCCTGTCCGTAGAAGAATACACTCAGCTTTTTAACCAGGCGGATTTTCCTTTGAGCTCTTCTGAAGAAGGATTTTTCCCTCCGTCTTTCAGCTATACCCACGAAGGCGTCCTCTATTTTTCTATCCCCGTGCCCCACGCTCTGGGAGATTATGCCATCGTCACCTTTAACATTGACGGCAAATAACCGGACAGCCGTCCTCATGAAAAGAAAGGAACCTGCTTTATGGAAAATGTAACCGTTTTTGACCATCCTCTTATCCAGCACAAGATCTCCCGTCTGAGAGATAAAAATACCGGAACCAATGAGTTCCGCGCCCTCATCGAGGAAATTGCCATGCTTATGGGATATGAAGCCCTCCGCGATCTTCCCCTGGAGGAGGTGGAGGTGGAAACCCCTATCGAGACCTGTATGACCCCTGTGATCTCAGGCAAAAAGCTGGCGGTCGTCCCCATCCTCCGGGCCGGACTGGGAATGGTAAACGGCATTCTGGCTCTGGTCCCGTCAGCCAAAGTCGGACATATCGGCCTTTACCGTGACGAAAAGACCCATGAACCTCATGAATATTACTGCAAGCTTCCAAACCCTATCGATCAGAGGACCATCATCGTCACGGATCCTATGCTGGCTACCGGAGGCTCTGCTGTGGCAGCCATAAACTTTATCAAAGAACACGGCGGAAAAGCTATACGCTTCATGTCCATCATCGCGGCTCCTGAAGGACTGGACCGCCTGCGCAAAGCTCACCCTGACATCCACATCTATGTAGGCCACCTGGACCGGTGCCTCAATGAAAATGCCTACATCTGTCCAGGACTGGGAGATGCAGGAGACCGGATCTTCGGAACCAAATAATCAGTGAAGCCCCGGGTCATCTAAAAGAGATCTGTCTTTTGGATGATCCGGGGCTCTGGCATCCTGTCAGGACCCTCTTACCGCTCTTCTTTCTCCGCCACGTTTCCTTCTCTTTTGTAGATAGAATTGCTGCCCACGCATCCTCTTACACTGGACAGGGGATAGATATTGGTATGTCTGCCTACCACGGTACCCGGATTCAGTACGGACCCGCAGCCTACTTCCACATAATCACCTATAGCTGCGCCGAATTTTTTCAGTCCGGTCTCGATATCCCCGTCTTCCCCGTGGACCTTTACCAGAGTCTTGTCAGACTTCACGTTGGAAGTCAGGGAGGCGGCTCCCATGTGAGATCTGTAGCCCAGGATGGAATCGCCTACATAATTGTAGTGAGGAACCTGCACCCTGTCAAACAGGATCACATTTTTCAGTTCCGTAGAGTTTCCCACCACACAGCCTTCCCCTGCCAGCACATTTCCCCTGATAAAAGCTCCCGGCCTTACCTCCACATCCTTTCCCAGGATCACCGGTCCCCTGACAGTGGCCGTAGGCGCAAGGCTGACGGTTTTATGAATCCAGATATCCTCTCCCCGTTTCTCATACTCCTCTTTAGGCAGCTTTTCTCCCAGCTCTTTCACAATCTCACCGATATGGGGAAGCACTTCCCATGGCCACGTATACCGGGCCAGATAATCCCCAGCCATAGTCTTATGGGTGTCAAACAGCTCTTTGATCGTCATCTCTTCCTTTTTCATATCCTGTCTCCTTTTCCTGCGGGCCGTCTCACCTGCCTTTTACTGCTTCAGGATAATACTGTGCCGCCGCATCAAAATATTCTCTCAGCTGATACTGATTATTCAGCCTCATCCCATTGCCGGTCCGCCCTGCCACAAAACGCTCCAGTTTCTCCATATATTCTTCCGGAGTAATGGTCCCCTCCGCCACATAAGTGAGTCCTTTCTCCCAGCTGGCTGTCAGCTCCGGATTCAGGAGCTGGCGGATAGAGGCCCCCACCACATCAAAGATCATCTCTCCCAGGAGAGTGGGGGTGATCACCTGGGTCTTGCCGTTAAGGGCCAGATATTTGATATTGACCAGTTTTTTCAGGATCTCTGCCCTGGTGGCGCTGGTGCCGATACCGCTTCCTTTGATCTGAGCCCGCAGCTCTTCATCTTCGATCAGCTGTCCCGCGTTTTCCATTGCCAGGATCATGGATCCGGAAGTATATCGTTTCGGAGGCGACGTTTCTCCCTCACGGATAGAAAAACCGCTGATATCCAGGACCATACCTTTTTTCAGGGAACCCAGCATCCTGATAAATTCCGGGTTCTCCACATTTTTCTGAGACTGGTCTTTTTCTTCTCCCTCTTTTTGAGGGGGCTTTTTTCCGCCGGATACATCAGCCACTTTCAGATATCCCTGTTCCACAAGCACTTTAAAGCCGGCAAAAAAATGTTCTCCCAGCCTCACCAGCTCTAGACTGTATCTCTGATAAACAGCCGGAGGATAAAAAATACTCAGAAACCTCCGGGTGATCAGCTCATACACCCTGAAAGACAGGGAAGACAGACTTTTCAAAGCTCCCAGCCCCTGACCCGTGGGGATGATGGCATAGTGATCCGTAATCTGTTTGTCATTGACATATCTTGTTTTTGCAATATTTTTATAAGTACCCGTCTGCAGAATCTCGGCTGCGAAGACGGCTGCCGGCTCAAAATTTCTGAGACCGTTTATATTCCTGGAGATCTCTTTGGCCACTGCTGAGGAAAGCACTCTGGCGTCGGTTCTGGGATAGGTGACCAGTTTTTTCTCATACAGCTCCTGAACCACTCTCAGAGTCTCGTCGGGACTGATCTTAAACATCCTGGAGCAGTCATTCTGCAGCTCCGCCAGGTTGTATAGAAGCGGCGGGTTCTTTGTCTCCTTTTTCTTCTCCACCTTCACGATCTCTGCCGTCAGAGGCGGCTCCTTGGACAGATAGTCTGCCAGCTCCTCTGCATATCTCTTTTCTTTAAAACCATTGTCTTTATAGAGGAAGGGAGTCTCAAAATATCTGGAGCCTGCCACGCTCCTCCACTCTGCCTCAAAGCTCATCCCCTGGCTCAAAAATGTCCCCAGAACCCGATAAAAAGGCGTCTTCACAAAACTGCGGATCTCCCGCTCTCTTCTCACGGCCATCCCCAGGACGCAGGTCATGACACGGCCCACGGACAGTACCGTCCGGTCGCTCCTCAGATAGCCTGAAATAGCGCTGCCGTATTTCAGGGTCAGAAGACGTGAAAAATTGATCCCCATCAGGTAATCTTCTTTGGCCCGCAGATAGGCGGATGCCGAAAGATTGTCGTATTCACTCCAGTCTTTGGCATCCCGGATCCCCCGCAGGATCTCTTCTTCCGTCTGAGAATCAATCCATACCCGTTTTCTCTTTTTGTCATGGACCCCTGCCATCTGATCCACCAGGCGGTAGATGTATTCCCCCTCCCGCCCGGAATCTGTACAGATGTAGATCATATCCACGTCCTGTCTGTTGAGAAGACGGCTTACGATCTGAAACTGTTTACTTACATTTTCTATGACCTGATATTTGAATTCTTTTGGCAAAAAGGGCAGCGTCTCCAGACTCCAGCGTTTGTATGCCGGATCGTAGGCCTCCGGATAACTCATGGTGATCAGATGACCTACGCACCAGGTTACGATGGAATCTTCCGCCTCCATGTAACCGTCTTCCCTCTTCCAGTTTTTTTTCAGAGCATTGGCAAACTCACGGGCCACGCTGGGCTTTTCCGCTATGTATAACGATTTGGTCAAATATCATGTCTCCTTTACAGCACGCTGAACTTATAGATGGTGGTTGTCTGATACTCCTCTCCTGCCTTCACTACAGGAGACGGAAAATTCTCTTTGTTCACTGCATCCGGATAATTCTGAGTCTCAAAACAGTATCCGTCTCTGGCATTATAGGAGACCCCTCCCTTTGCAATATAAGAAGGTTTCAAATTATTGGCCGTGTACAGCTGAACTCCCGGAAGATCCGTATAGACTTCCATCACGCGGCCGCTGGCCTCATCCACAGCTTTGGCGCACAGGGACATCTCTCCCTGTTTGTGATTAAAGCACCAGTTGTGATCATAACCGCCGCCCTGGATCAGAGGTTTATAGTCTGCCCCGATATCCTGTGAGAGCGGCTTCATGACCGTAAAATCCATGGGAGTCCCCTTTACAGGAACCAGCTCTCCGGTAGGTATGGAATTATCGTCCGTGACCGTAAAATAATCCGCATCCATCCAGACTTTCTGATCCATGGCGCATCCTGAATCATGACCCGCCAGGTTAAAATAAGCATGATTGGTAAAGTTGGCGATCGTGTCGGCATCGCATACCATGTGATAATCCAGTTTCAGGCTGTTGTCAGGTGTAAGCGTATAGCTTACGGTCACATTGGCATTGCCCGGATATCCCTGATCCCCGTCAGGACTGAACAGAGAAAACCGGATAACCGTCCCCAGGCCGGCCTCTTCCACTTCCGTATCCCACACCCGGTCCCTGTAAAAATCCGGTCCGCTGTGAAGGTTGTTGACTCCGGCGGAATTTTTGGCCAGTTCATACGTCTTTCCGTTGAGAGTAAATCTGGCTCCCCCGATGCGGTTGGCGTATCTGCCCACCGGCTCGCCCAGATGGCCGGAGCCGTGAAGAAGCATGTCGACGGTGTCATACCCCAGAACCACGTCAGCCATCTTACCTTCTCTGTCCGGCACCACCATGGTCAGCCACACGCCGCCAAGATCCGTAAACGATGCCGAGACTCCGTTTTCGTTGGTAAGTGTATAGCGATACACCTTCCTGCCGTCATCCATGGTTCCGAATTCTGTTTTTGTGTAACCCATAATCTCTCCTCCTGATTCTGTATTCTCTTATTTCGCCCGAATATATCCCTGAGCCGTCAAAAGTTCTGCACACAGCACGGCACCTCCTGCTGCTCCCCGGACCGTGTTGTGGGACAACCCCACGAATTTGTAATCATAAACCGTATCTTTTCTCAGCCTTCCCACTGAGATCCCCATGCCGTTCTCAAAATCCACGTCTTCTCTGACCTGAGGCCGGTTATCCTCCTCCAGGTACTGGATAAACTGCTTCGGGGCACTGGGAAGGCCAAGCTTCTGGGGTTCCCCGCTGAAGTTCCTTAGCTTTTCAATCAGCTGTTCTTTTGTAGGCTTTTGGGCAAATCTGACGAACACCGCCGCCGTGTGG
>Ga0137306_101372_pt1 | contig 25231 bp, 26 predicted proteins | sample Inofroosms_March_FD_97187 | JGI IMG/M metagenome (GOLD analysis project Ga0137306, IMG submission 97187) | Mouse cecal microbial communities from Vienna, Austria - N-Acetylneuraminic and N-Acetylglucosamine D2O microcosms_March | ecosystem: Host-associated > Mammals > Digestive system > Large...
TTTCCCTCTTCTGCTGCCGTGAGATAATCGTCTGCAAGAGATACATATTTTGAAAATGCCTCATAAAACTCTTCGTCAGACAGGTCATCAAGGATCAGCTCTCCGATCCGTTCTCTTCCATATGTCGTAAATGCTTCCTGTGCAGCTCCGAAGCCTACCAGACCCCAGTCCCGCTCTGACATACTGATGGCAAGCATAATGCCGCTTCCGCCAAAATTCTCTCCAAGACGGTTGTTCTCAAACAGCTCTCTCTGCCAGTCCTTAATATCAAAGCCGCCGAACTCTCTTGTTGTCACTATGTATACTCCGGTATTGTACCTGTCCGAGAGGTCCAGACACTCCTGCTCCAGAGCCTCCTCTTCACCCGTTGTCAGAAGTCCGGCGTCATCCTGTACCATCCCGGAAAACATCAGGCTCTCAGAAGAAGCCTGCACAGAAAAACCGCATACTCCCTGATGCAGAATGACTCCGGCCAGAAGGGAGGCAAGGAAAAGAAACATCTGTCTGGTTTTTTTTGCCTTCTTTATTCTGCCCATCACAACACACCCCCAAATAACAGAATACCGGCAACAGAACACAAAATAGTTCCGATTGCTGTAAATCCACAAAGATAACGCCAGAAAGCTCCTTTGTCTACCGGAAGCTCTCCCACCATCTTGCCGGTCTGTCCATTAATCGCAAACTGATATCTCTTTTTATTGTAAACGGTCTCAAACATCCATACCGGAAGCAGGGTATAGTGTACTTTTCCATGATCAGAAGAAAGATTCCTGCGGCTGACCGTTACCGTATCATATCCCTGTACAGTGCCAAGGAGCACATGCTCTGCACTCTTATAGAGACGCTCCTTCGCCCGCCTTTGTGCCGTCCCTGCATCCACATCATACCTGTCCGTCTCATATCCCGCAAGATACGCCTGTTTAAAATCTGTCAGGGCACTGTAATCAAAGGGCTCGATGGATTCTGTCGTATCATCGTCCATCTCGGCGCTCCCGTCTACAGGCACATGGTAAAATTCCATTGTTCCGGCCCGGTTTACCATATAATAGGAGGTGTCGGTATACTCATAATCACCGTCGCTCCACATCCTTACCCTGGTTGCATGAAAGCTCATATCTGCATGTGCCCTGCAGTCAAACAGCCAGTAGGGCACATAATAGCCCTTCAGATTCTTCAGATAGCTTTTATTGCGGAAATTCTTTGGCAGCAGGCGTCTGCCCTGGCAGAAGTTCTCTAACATCTGTCTTGCCCTGTCTCCCTCAATCTGGAAGGGGATGATAGCCTCGGGTTCATACTTTCCGGATGCAGTCTCCCTAATCACTACTACATTGTCACAATAAGGGCAAGTTGTACTTACCGTATTTTCATCCGCCTCAATCCTGGCTCCACAGGACGGACAGATGTAAAGTCCATCCTCCGTTTTCCTGGCGCCCCTGGTTTCACCCTGATATTCCCAACTTAGATCCTGCTCTTTCCCAGGCTCTTTGTCCTGCTCATACTGCCGGAGTGTTTCCAGTTCATACTGGTTGCCGCAGCTTTCGCAGGACAGCTTCTGTGTCTCTGGAGAAAACTGAAGCGCTGCCCCGCAGCAAGGGCACTTATATTGTACAAAATCCATGTTTCCCTCCTACTATTTTCTAAATGCGGGAGTATCGCAAAAGCCGCAGCCGCAAAGCGGCATACTTCCTTATGCGGCTGTACGCATCATGTTATGCTGTACGGCAGATTTATCTGGCGCGCAGTATAACCGCTGTCTGATGCCTTCGTTTTCAAAGGAAAAGCTCCCGAAATCAGCATACAGTTTCTTATATGAAACAGTATAACTGATTCCAGGAGCCAAAACAATGCCTTTTTCGTTTAACTTTGTATCATATATTTTTCTTCATACATATGGAATCTGTCATCGAACGCCGTACTGTCATCCTTATACCTTTTCAGGGTCTTGTGGATATTCAAGGTATGGTGGGCTGTGTCAATAATGCAGCCTGCAATATTGGAACAATGATCAGAGGTACGCTCCAGATTTGTTAAAAGATCAGACCATACAAACCCGGCTTCAATGCTGCAGCTTCCTTTCCTCATCCGGTAAATATGGCGTGTACGCATCTCTTCCTTCAGATGATCAATCACCTGCTCCAGGGGCTCAATCCCATAAGCTGCATCCACATCGCGTCTCTCAAATGCGTCCAGTGACAGTGACAGCGCCTCCTCTACTGCGGATGCAAGCACATGAAATTCCTTCAGGGCATCCTCTGTCAGTGTAAAACTCTTCTCGCGCAGCTCTTCTGAGGATTCCAGTATATTGAGGGCATGGTCTGCAATGCGCTCGTAGTCTCCTATAATCTTTAGAAGTACTGTGACTTCTTCGCTGTCTGCCTCACTCAGCGTCTGGGAGCTCAGTCTGATCAGATAGGTACCAAGAATATCCTCATAACGGTCAGTTCTGGCTTCCCCTCTCCGGATTCTCTCAGCAAGCTTCGGAGTATAATCAGAAAAGGAACGGATACTGTCTGCCAGGCAGCATACCGCCGCCTGCGCCATCTCAACCGCCACATTCCGGCATTGTTCCAGTGCAAGAGCCGGGGCGGCAAAGAGACGCTCATCCAGTTTCACCTTTTGCTCTGGCTCATCCGCGTCATGGATCACTGTCATTGCAAGTTTTTCCAGCAAGGGAGCCAGAGGCATCAGAATCACCACGCATGCCACATTGAAAATCGTATGGATAACTGCAATATCAAACCGACTTACAGAAGCATTCAGAAAATCCGGATGGAATACGGCCCGTAAAACCATATACGCAGACAGCAGAACCAGCGACCCTGCCACATTAAAGCTCAGATGAACGAATGCAGCTCTTTTTGCATTCTTGCTCGCTCCGGTCGAAGAGAGAAGTGCTGTCACACAGGTCCCGATATTCTGCCCCATAATAATAGGAATCGAAGCCCCGCAGGACACCTGTCCGGTAGCGGCAAGAACCTGCAAAATGCCCACAGAAGCCGAACTGGACTGAATCACTGCTGTCAGAAACGCTCCGGCAAGAACACCTAAAAGCGGATTTTTAAATAAAAGGAACAGTTCCCGGAACTCCGGCACATCCGCCAGTCCCGAAACCGCCGAGGACATGGTCTCCATGCCGAACATCAAAGTAGAAAATCCCAGCAGGATCATTCCCGTGTCTTTCCTTTTCGAAGAACTGCAGAACATAAAAAAAATAATTCCGATAAACGCCAGCACCGGCGTGAAAGAAGCTGGCTTTAACAGCCGGATCCATACATTACTGCTGTCAAGGCCGCTTAAGGACAGGATCCAGCTCGTCACGGTTGTCCCGACATTCGCCCCCATGATTACATGGATTGCCTGCTTCAGAGTCATTAGACCCGAATTCACAAACCCCACCACCATGACCGTTGTGGCAGATGAGCTCTGAATCACCGCTGTCACGCCGCATCCGGTCAGAAATCCCATCAGGCGGCTGGAGGTCATCCTTTCCAGCGTCGTCTTCAGACGGTTCCCCGCCCTCCTTTCCAGTGCCTGCCCCATAACATTCATTCCAAACAGAAAAAGGGATAATCCGCCAATCATTGTAAGTACATGAAAAATATCCACATCAAAAACCTCCGTTCCATTCCTTGATTCTTATGTTATGTATATCATACAAATCAAATATCAAATCTGAAATCGGAGTATTGTAAAATCTATGTAAAATATATGAAACAATTCAGATACCATTACTGTTACAAATCTATCTACTGGAAGTATTGCCCGGTTATGTCTAAACCATTCATGCAGGATTTTGCAAGTACACCGTCAAAAAGCGCTTTTGGGAAAGCTCACTTCTATCCTTGTTCCCTTCCCTGGTTCACTGTCTATGCGGATATCGGCATTATGAAGCCTTGCCGAATGTTTCACAATAGATAGTCCCAGCCCTGTGCCGCCCGCCTTTTTGGAATGGCTCTTATCAACCCGGTAAAACCGTTCAAAAATCCGGCCCTGTTCAGACTCCTCAATCCCGATGCCCGTATCAAGGACAGACAGGAGTACTTCTTTGTCTCCTGGTTTTATACATACCTCAACTTTTCCGCCTGGCTGATTATATTTCACAGCATTGTCACAGAGATTATAAAGGATTCCTCCAAGAAGCGCCGGAATCCCGTCTACAACCGCCGTACTTCCGTCAAGACTCAGGGAAATCCCGGCAGCCTCTGCCGCCGGCGCCAGTCTTCTGAGCGTCTCCTCTGCCAGTTTATACAGATCAGTCTCCATTCTATGCATATCACCAGTTCCTTCATCAAGGTGCGACAGATGAATCAGATCCTCCACAAGAGCGGTCAACCTCTTTGATTCAAAGTAAATCTGCTCTGAAAACTGGGGCACGTCAGCATTTTTTACCATTCCGGCAGAAAGGATCTCGGCATATCCGGAAATACTCTGAAGCGGTGTTTTCAGCTCATGGGAAACATTTGCCGTAAACTCACGGCGTATCTGTTCAGCCTCTTCAAGTTCAGCCCTTCTCTGCTTTAGCTCTGCCTCCTGTCTTTGCAGTCTTCTCTGCTGACTTTCAATCCTTTCCAGAAGAGGGATGATCTCTTCATATTCCGCCGGAGCTTCTGGTTTATCAAGATTCAGCGTATTAAGAGGATGCACGATCCACTTCGAAAGCTGAAAGGCAAGGAACAGGGAAATTCCGGCCGCTGCCGCCCCTGTAAGCAGAATCGGCTGCAGCATTTCCAAAAGAAGCGACCACCAGGTATACTGTGAACCCGAGAGGCGAAGGACAGTTCCGTCTGTAAGGCGCACTGCCGCATAGAGCTGACGCTCCATCAGTGTAGCGGAATACCGTTTGTCTTCGCCTGTCCCAGACCTCAGCGCATCTATAATCTCCCTTCGCTGCAGATGGTTTTCCATTCCGCCAGAGCTTGCTTTGTTATCAAACAGAACATTTCCCTCCTGATCAATCCAGGTTACACGGCAGTCATTGTCATCCAGTCTGTTCAGGTAGTCTTCTCCCTTTAGCTCCACGCCCCGGGCCGCGAGTTCTGCCTGGATGTGAAGCTGCTGCATCTGAACATCTGAAAAATAGTTATAAAGAACACCCATAATCAGTGCGATGGAAATAAAAAATACGATGACTGCCGCAGCAAAGATTGAGGAAAAGATCTTCTTTGTCATACCTGCTTCTCCATCTTATAGCCCACTCCGCGGATTGTTTTTATGTATCTTCCGCAATCTCCAAGCTTTGTCCTGAGAGTTCCTACATGAACGTCAACTGTACGGCTTTCCCCGGTGAAATCATCTCCCCACACACTGGACATAAGCTGCTCACGGGTGAAAACCAGTCCAGGACTCTCCATCATGATCTTTAAGAGTTCATATTCCTTTAATGTCAGGGCAATATGCTCCCCTTCTGCAGTAACCATATGCTCTCCAGGACTAAGCACAATCTTTCCAAGATGCAGAATTCCAGGCTTACACTTCTTGTCAGATGACCGCCTCAGAACCGCCTTCACCCGTGATACCATCTCCATCATCCCAAATGGCTTTGCAAGATAATCATCCGCTCCGAGATCAAGCCCGATCACTTTGTCATATTCCGTTCCTTTTGCCGAGGCAAATATAACAGGAATCCCGGCAGTCTCCCTGTTCTTTTTGAATTTCTTAAGGATCATGATTCCATCCTCGTCCGGAAGCATAATATCCAGAAGAACCAGCTCCGGAGTGCAGTCCTTTAGTGCCTCCCAGAATGCAGAGGCACAAGCAAAGCCCGAAGCATCGAAGCCGGAGGCCTTCAGTGTGTAGACAATCAGATTCCGTATGCTGTCATCATCTTCAATACAGTAAATCATATTCTTATCCCTCTTATCCGGTCTGTGTTTAGACATTCTGCCGTGCAGCTGTCAGTGCCCATGATGCCCCTTTCTTTGGCGCAGAGGCGTATTATCCTCACCCCTATTGCGGCAGTTTTCATTCTGATCAGATCCGTCTGTGCCGGTTTTTATGGGATTTTCCTTTATCACATCGTCTGTACCGGCGTCGTCTGTCACGTCATCCGCCCCCAATTTCCTGAGACGGATGAGGATCTCTGCCATACTCATGTTTTTGCAGTCCTCCATTGTAATTGAGCTGTCATACCGAAGAAGTTTTAGACAGGCATTATATTTTCCAAGTGACAGTCCCAATTCATGGGCCTGGGACACTGTTCCCAGGTCAGCATTCTCATTATGACAGTCATGACCTATATGACCGGCACAGCGGCTGACTCCTTCCTCAAGCTCCTCCCTGTGATTCTCGTCTGCTGCCACTGTCAGGACCAGTTCTCCCTCTCCAGACAGATAGACACTCATACCTTCACTCTCTATAACCGTATGGATTGCCTCTGAATATTTTTTCCACCTCAGGGATAAGCCCTCTAAGATTTCTTCTCCCTCTATATTATATGCTGCCGCAGATATAACCCGGTTGGAGCGGTTCAATGCCAGCTCAATAGAAGGATTCACGTCAATACTCACATAAGAGACTGGTTCAAGCACCCAGGAATATCCAAAAGCTCCCATGATCATAAAAAAGACTGCACAGGCGGCTGAAACTGCAAGCCGCATAACCGGGTGATGCTGCGGACGGGGGTTTTCTCTCCGCTTTTCACTGAGATACCTTTTGGTCGATTCCGTAAGCCGTGGATCTGCTTTTATATTGTCAAACGCATCCTGTATTTTATTCGTCAAATCCGTCACCCCCCAGCTTGTCCCTTAGCATTCCCCGCGCTCTTGAAAGCTGGGAATAGATTGTATTCTCCTTTTTCCCAAGAATCCTTCCAATCTCGGCAGCAGAATATCCCTCATAGTAGTGCAGATAAATTGCATCCTTATATTTGGCCGGCAAGGACATCACCGCCTCCAAAACCTCCCTGTAGTCCTTACGCTCCTCGGCTTCTGCCTCCTTCAGGACATCAAGAGACACGGTATTACGCCTGAAAAAATTTCTCAGATAATCCCTGCAGGCATTGATTGTTACACGGAGCAGCCATGCCTTCTCATGCTCCTGATCAAGGAAACACTCCTCATGAAGCATATATTTCAGAAAAACATTCTGAAACACATCCTCTGTGTCAGTCTGGTTTTTCAAGTGATAAAGACAAACCCTCTGAACCATATCGGCATACCGTTCTACTGCCTGATTCACATCATCTTCACTTCGCATAACACACCACCTCTTTCCCCAAAACGGCAACTGCCTGAAGCTTTGGCTTCCAGATATACATAAGGCAGCGGAACCCGCTGCCTGCAAATTATTTGTTCCAGGATATATCTTTGGAGAGATTCTTCCACACCTCTGCGGCATCAGTGTCTGCCTGGATCTCCTGTACAATCCGGTCACTGTCTACCTGGAGAACCTTATATTCCTGTCTGTCCATTGTCACAAATCCCGCAAAAAGCAAAAATGCAAGAAAAATCCGAAGCCCGAATGTACCTGCCGGGGAATCCGGCTCATTTTCGTCTGCATACAGCTTGTGATATGCAGCGCCATACCGTGGATGCACTGCCGGCGGTTCTCTCCTGTCACTATACAGTCTCCTGGTCTGCTCCAGCAATTCCTTTCTTCTCTTCTCCGAAGAATTCATACACACTCACCTCAATACAGGATATGTGCCGGTTTCCGGATATATACTAACGAACTGTAACAGTTCCTAACGCTCCGCCATCTCCTGGATAATATCCTCCCAGTCAATTCCTTTTTCGGCCATAAGCACCATGGCGTGGTAGAGAAAATCAGCCATCTCGTATTTAACTTCCTCTGGATCCGGATTCTTTGCCGCAATGACAATCTCCGTTGCTTCCTCACCGACCTTTTTCAGAATTTTATCAATTCCTTTATCAAAGAGATAATTCGTATAGGAGCCTTCCTTTGGATGCTCCTTACGATCCATAATGGTCTCATACACGGTTTCAAAAATCTGCAGAGGATTCTTCACATCCCCGCCGGCTCCTGCGATGGGCTGGTAAAAGCAGGTCGGGTTTCCCGTATGGCACGCAGCACCCACCTGATCCACTTCTGCAAGAAGAGTGTCATGGTCACAATCAATCGTAAGAGACTTTACATACTGGAAATGCCCGCTAGTCTCTCCTTTTACCCAGAGTGACTGTCTGCTCCGGCTAAAATAGGTCATCCGCCCTGTCTTTATGGTCTGATCGAAAGCCTCCTCATTCATGTAGGCAAGCATCAGCACCTCCTGAGTCTTGTAGTGCTGTACAATAACAGGAAGAAGCCCCTTCTCATCTGTCTTAAACTGAGAGAATTCCATCAAACTCTCAAAAGCAGTCATCATAATATTCTCTTCATTGCAGCGCTCCTTAAAGGAAGCAAAATTCATCTCTGGACGGCTGATATATTTTCCTGAAAGCCCCCAGACTCCGGGACATTTCAGAATCCTGACAAGTTCCTCTTCTTCCATGGCATCTGTAACAATCACACAGGGGAGATCCGTAACATTCATGACAGAATTGAGGTCAAGACGATGCATAAAAACAAGCTCCCCTGCACAGTCCTGAATAATATGCTGATGCTTGAACAGTGCATCGAAATCGTTTAGGGAGACTGCGATCTTTTCCTTTCCAAACCGCCTGGAAGCCTCCGCGGTCATATGTACATTATCTGCCTTTGAAAAATTAAGCAGTGCACGCTTGGCACCTGCATACAGGATCTTCTTCACATCCTCCATCCGCCTGATATTTCCGCCTGCAATTACCGGAATCCGGATAATCCGGCTCATCCTTTTGATCAGTCCGATAGTCTCATCATGCTCCTCATCGGTTTCTGACAGATCAAAAACCAGCAGTTCATCTGCCCCATTGTCATTATAAGCCTTTGCAAGCTTTACGGCATCTTCACATAAGACTTCTTTATTGTTAAACCATTTTACTGCCCTCTGTCCCGCGATAAAAATACACGGAATTAATCTCTTATAACTCATTACCATTTACTCCTTTTAAAGGCTGCCCTTTGTTGTCCATGCTTCTTCAATCCGCGGCTCCCTGGAAGCCGCCATGTCAAGCGCTTTTCCGAAGCTTTTAAAAAGCGCCTCTGCCATATGGTGGTTATTTCCTGCAGTCAGTATCTTAAGATGCAGATTCATTCTGGCACTATAGGATACCGCATAAAAAAACTCCCGCACAAGCTCTGTATCCATTTCACCGAGCCGATCCGCCGTAAAAGGAACTTCATATTGAAAATAAGGCCGCCCAGAAAGGTCAGCTGCACAAAGAGCCAGTGTCTCGTCCATGGGGAGAATCATATATCCGTAGCGTCTGATCCCAGCCTTGTCCCCAAGACTTTCAAGGATCGCCTGACCCAGCACTATCCCTGTGTCCTCCACTGTATGGTGTCCATCCACAATCAGATCTCCTCTGGCCTCTACAGACAAGTCGAATAATCCATGTCTTGCCATTCCGTCAAGCATATGGTCAAAAAAGCCGATTCCAGTATGGATGTCTGTCTTACCGTTTCCGTAAAGATTCAGTGTAACCCTGATCTGGGTTTCCTTTGTTTTTCTTTCACAGGTTATACTCTGATCCATACATCTCCTCCTATTCAAATCGAACCTTAATGGAATTCGCATGTGCTGTCAGATGTTCTGCCTTTGCAAATGTCTCAATATCCTCATGGACTGAAAGGAGCGCCTCCCTGGAATAAGAGATAATGCTGGACTTTTTAATAAAATCATCCACGGAAAGGGGGGAGAAAAACTTTGCAGTTCCATTGGTGGGAAGTATGTGATTCGGTCCCGCAAAATAATCCCCAAGGGGTTCGCTTGCATATTCCCCGATAAAGATGGCTCCCGCGTTCCGGATCTTCATCATAACCTCATAAGGATTCCGGGTCTGTATTTCCAAATGCTCAGAAGCAATCTCATTTGCTGTCAGGACTGCCTCTTCTATATTCTTCACAATCAAGATATATCCATAATTGTCCAAAGACCTGCTGATGATCTCTTTTCTTGAAAGCTCTTCTACAAACTGATCTGCTTCCTCTGATACTTTCCGGGCAAAATCCTCACTTGTGGTTACCAGAATGGCCGAGGCAAGCTCATCATGCTCCGCCTGGGACAGAAGATCTGCGGCTACATACCGCGGGTTCGCCGTCTCGTCGGCAATCACCAGAATCTCGCTGGGGCCTGCAATGGCATCTATACTTACATGCCCGTATACTGCCTTTTTTGCAAGTGCCACGTAGATATTGCCTGGTCCTACAATCTTATCCACCTTCGGAATACTCTCTGTCCCGTAGGCAAGCGCGGCAATTGCCTGGGCGCCTCCCACTTTGTAGATCACATCCACACCCGCCTCATGCGCCGCTACCAGTGTTGTCGGAGTGACTTTTCCATCCCTTCCCGGCGGTGTTGCCATAACAATCTCGTCAACCCCTGCTACCTTCGCCGGGAGCACATTCATCAATACAGAAGACGGATATGCCGCCTTCCCTCCCGGGACATATACACCTGCCCTTGCAAGGGGCGTGACCTTCTGCCCAAGCAGGGTGCCGTCAGGTTTGCTGTCAAACCAGCTGTACTGGCGCTGCTTCTCATGATAATCCCGGATATTTACAAGCGCTTTCCTGATCACTTCCACAAGTCTTTCATCTACCTGTTCATAGGCTTCCCTGATCTCATCTTGGGTCACCTGGATATTGTCCGCTGTAATCTCTGCCTTGTCAAACTTTTTCGTGTAAGAAAACAGTGCCGCATCCCCCTGAGTCTTCACATCCGCAAGAATACCTGCAACAACAGACTCATATTCACTATACTGGTTCGGACTGCGCTTAAGCAGATCCTCCAGCAGATTCTTTCTTGATATCTCATCAAGCTTTTGTATTTTCATCTTTTCATCTCTCCGCTTCTATATAGCATTATTTGTATACTCGCGGCAGATTTATCTGACGCGCAGTATAACTGTTTAGTACCCTATAGTTATACCTGGGCCCGAAGCCTCATAATCAGGTTTTTAATTCGCTCGCCCTCCATACGCATTGTCACTGGATTCACAATCATTCTGGCAGACAAAGGACAAACCTCCTCCAGAATCTCCAGCCCGTTCTCCCGAAGAGTAGAGCCAGTCTCCACAATATCCACAATGACCTCGGAAAGGCCTACAATGGGAGCAAGCTCAATGGAGCCGTTCAGCTTAATAATCTCCACAGTCTGATGCTTTGTATTATAAAAATAATCCCTGGTAATATTCGGGTATTTCGTTGCCACGCGAATCAGTTCATGATGTTTCAGAAGCGGAGCTGTATTCTTGTACCCGCACACGCACATCCTGCATTTTCCGAATCCGAGATCCAGTACCTCGTGTACCTTTCTTCCTTCCTCCAGTATCGTATCCTTTCCGACGATCCCGATATCCGCCGCCCCGTATTCCACATAGGTCGGCACATCCGGTCCTTTTGAAAGAAAAAACTTAAGCTTTAAGGCCTCGTTCGTGAAGATAAGCTTTCTTGAACTTTCATCCTTCATCTCCTCGCAGGTAATTCCGATTTTCTCAAACAGCTTTAATGTCTCATTCGCAAGACGCCCTTTTCCAAGGGCAAATGTCAGATATCGCATATTAATCTCCCATCTTTTTTGACGGCTTGTAGATCTCCTTCTGCTCTCCTGTAACCAGATTCACCATCAGGATGTCTCCGCCTTTCTTTATATAAATGAGCGTACCGGCATAGTATTCCTTCCCATAATGAACATAATCTTCTAAAAGCCGCTCCTTGTCCTTCTTAATCAGCTCTGTATTCTTTGCCTTGCTGCGGAAATCCCTCGCCAGGGCAACCGCATCCTTTATCATTCCCTCATCATACAGGATAATATGATTCTTCCTCGTATACACAATCCGCGTGCGCTGTCTCGCCATTGCCTTCATCAGCTCATCGATTACAATGGCAAAACCAATGGACGGCGAATTTTTTCCGAATTTTTCCAAAAGGTTGTCATAACGACCGCCCCTTACAACCGCATCCCCGATTCCGTAGGTATATCCCCGGAAGATAATGCCGGTATAATATCCATAAGTGCCTGTCATCCCCAGATCAAAGGTAATATACTTTTCCACTCCATAGAGCCTCAGCACATTATAGAGACGTTCCAGTCTCTTCACCGCCATGATTCCCGCAGAATTAGGAGCTATATTCTTCGCCCGCTTAAGAACTTCTACCCCGCCGACCATCTCCCCGAGTGATGCAAATGCCTCCCGTGAACTCCTCTTTACCATAATGCTGTCCAGGTATTCCTCGACCCCGTAAAAGTTCCGGTTATTAATCAGCTCAATTACCCGCTCCGTCGCATCTTCGTCAAGAGCCGCATCTTCGATCAGGCTCTGGAAGAATTCAAGGCTTCCCAGATTTAGCTGGAATTCCTTAAGTCCTACCGCCTGCATCGTCTCAATCACAAGTGCGATCATCTCTGCATCCGCCTCTACGGAATCATCCCCGATCATCTCAGCGCCAATCTGGGTTACTTCCCTGAGCCTCCCCTGGTAGCTGGAATGATTGATAAACGTATTCCCTGTATAACAGAGCCTTATTGGAAGTTCCTCCTCACCAAACAAGGTAGCTGCCGCCCGCGCTACAGACGGTGTGATGTCTGGTCTCAGGGCAAGAGTGTTCCCTTCCTTATCAAAGAATTTGTACAGATCCTTCGACGGGATCGTCCCGATCTCCTTTCTGAACACATCGAAATATTCAAAGGTCGGTGTCTGGATATCGTGATACCCATACAGATGCAGCGTCTTTTTAATTCTGCTCTCCAGTGTGAATTTTTTTCCGCATTCTACATTATAGATATCTCTTACTCCCTCAGGAGTATGCAGTAATTTTTCCATAATTCCTCCCATTGTCCAGAAACTTTATCATGCTACCACATAAAAGCCTCATTGAATTATACGTATAAACCAGCATTTTGTCAATCAGTTATTTTCCCTTATCTCAAGATCCAGGTTGATTGCATCAAGGTAAGGAACCTGATAGCCATGCTCCACCTTCATAAAAAACCGTGCATCCAGCTCTTCATAGCGGATACTCTTGCGTCCTCCCGTCTCTGCGCGTTCCCAGAATCTTAACAGCTCCTGAAACCGCATATAATAAAGCTCATTCCGCTCCGAATAATAGATAATCAGAAAGGCCACACCTTCCTGCTGTTCAAAATCCCGCATAAACCGCACCTGGTGTTCGTGGACATTCTGAAGCGGAAATGTGTCTGCTACACATTCCTTTGCATCAAAGCAGACCGGAATCCCCTGGACAGCCCCAATATAATCCACGGTACTGCGCTTTTCAAAATATGCCAGTGTAATCTGCCTGTGCTCCTTATCCATCTTCACCGGAGTGATGGGAGTCGGTATCTTCTGAATAAGCGCCAGCCCCCTCTCCAGGTAATAGTCATTGGTCCGGTTGACCATCTCTTCTAATGTCGAACCTCTAAGGCCTCTTGAGTTCCATGTTGCCATCTTACATCCTCAATGATTCTATAAAATACCTTCGGAACCTCCGCGAAAAACTCCCTCCCAGAAAGCCCCGCAAGCTTTCCGTCAATGTCCGGAAGACTGAGGCAGTATGCGTGAAGGAGCTGTGCGGTAACTCCGTATTTCTTCTTATAGCTGTCGTTAAAAGCATCGCATCCGTACTTGTAATCTCCCAGTACCGGATGGTCTTCGAAGGCAAGCTGCGCCCGGATCTGATGGGTGCGCCCGGTGATCAGATGCACCTTCAGAAGGGAAAGCTTCTGGCAGTATGCTACTGGTTCATACTCTGTCTCAACAGGGACAAAGCCGGGCCCTGGTGCCGGAGCCTTTTCCTTCCCGCCAGATGAGTCTGTCAGGATCTCCACACGGTTTGTCCGCTCATCCTTCCTCAGATATCCCCGGATATGTTTTTTTTCCGTTACAGCTCCCTTTGCCAGACACAGATAATACTTCTTAAGCTCCCGGGTCCGGAAAAGCTCTGACATCACCTGAAGTCCAGAAAGGCTCTTCCCCGCCACGATTATGCCGCTTGTATTGCGGTCCAGACGGTTGCATACCCCTGGCCGGAAGGTGCGAAGCTCCTCCCTGGTCAGTGAACCATTGAAAAGAAGATGCTCTGTGACTGCCTCCACCACAGAGAAGTCTTCCCTGCCGGCTTTTTGCGAAAGCATTCCCGCCGGCTTATTTAATACCAGTATATCATGATCCTCATAGATTACCGCAAGCCTGGCTTTTGAAGGCTTCCCCTCTGTTTCCACGGGCGGCTTCGCGCTGAACCGGCCAATGGTATCCTCCCCTAGAAAAAGCTTTACATGGTCTCCTGCCGAGAGCTTTTCACTGCCGGACGCCTTCCCCTCGTTTAGTACGATATTCTTTTTCCGGAGCATCTTATAGATAAAGCTTCCGGGGGCTTCGGGCAGGTATTTTTTCAGGTATTTGTCAAAGCGCTGCCCCGCTTCGTTTTCCTTTATCACGATTTCTCTCATAGGTCTACATAGATATTGTAAGGATCAGCTTCCTAATTGCTTTCTCCATCTTCCCGCTCTTTTTTTCTACAGCAGCAATATTGTTCATACCCTCTGCCCTCAAAAGAAATGCACGGTAATCCCGGAAGATCTTTACGGTCATCTTATCATAATGGTGATCCTTTAGCATCTCCTTGATACTGAGGGCACATTTTGCCTCATCTGTGCGGCTGCTCTGGGTATAACCGCACACAGTATGGCCGCAGATTACAATTGCCGATACCGGCATGACCTTTTCTGTGCTGGTAATAATCATGTCATATGCCTTTACAAGAAGAGGTGCTTTTTCTTCAATCTCTTCATAATGCTCCTGGGAGATTCCTTTATGGGGAGCCATTGTAATATACTCCACAAGCATCTTGGATGCCGGAAGGCATCCGACGATTGCAACCACGGTCAGAACATTGAACTTTGACCCGGTCTGTACATATCCCAGAATCAGAAGTGCCGCTACAATTCCAAATTCCAGAATTGCCCATAACAGATACCGGAATTTCCTCGCCTTCAGATATCCCGGCTTTCCTTTTTCCATCTTGATCATCTCTTCATCATCTCCACGTAATCCATCTCTTCATCATCTCCACGTAATGACTGCAGCTATGAAGCCGCCTGGCAGCCGCCATTTATTTTCCTCATAAGCCTCACGGTAAGACAGTCAGGCAAAAGCTTCGCAAACACTCTCGCCGCTTTCATGGGCAGGCTGTAAACAGAGACTCTCCTGCCGGACACCGCATCTAACAAGGCCTGCCTTACCACTGCCTCCGGCGTTACTTTCCAGGAGTCCTTCATGCTTCCGGCCTCTCCTCCTGCACGTTCAAAAAATTCGGTGTCTACAGGTCCTGGGCATACGGCAGTTACAAAGATTCCCCTGGTGCTCAGTTCTTCTGCGAGCCCCATAGTGAAGCTGTATACATAAGACTTGGTTGCTGCATACACGGAAAATCCCGGCTGAGGAGCAAATGCCGCTGCAGACGACACCTGGACAACACGGCTTCCCCTGGAGAGATAAGGAAGGCAAAGTTTCGTCATCCTTGTAAGGGCACGGATGTTCAGATCCAGCATGCCAAGCTGGGCATCTGTGTCTGCTTCCGAAAAACTTCCGACCCTGCCGTATCCGGCTGCATTTACAAGCATACGGATATCCGGCTGCATTCTCGCCAGCTCTTTCTCGATTCTGTCATAGATATAATCTCTGGTAAGATCGCTGTCAAAGATCCGGACAGGAACTTTAAGCTCCTTTTCAAGCTTCTTCAGCCGTTCCGTTCTCCTGGCGAGAATCCATATCTCGTCCAGGCTTTTGTACAGTCTGGGAATCTGCCTCGAAAATTCTCTTCCGATTCCGGAAGATGCTCCTGTTATTACTGCGATTTTCATACTTTAATGCCTCCTGTCTTTTTTGAATGTATATTTCGAATGGTCTTTTTCTTCTTTCCTGTTTTCTTCGGATCCCTGCTGCTTCCTTGCGCCCTGCCCTCTCCTGGCGCTTTCTTCTGCTTAGGACGTATCAGGCAGTGCCGGCCGTAACCGACAAGGTCCATACGTCCGCTTTTTTTCAGAGCCTCCAGTACCAGATCATAATTTTTCGGATCCCTGTACTGTATGAGTGCCCGCTGCATCGCTTTTTCATGGGGACTTTCCGGCACATATACCGGTGTCATATCCCTGGGATCCACCCCGGTGTAATACATACAGGTGGACAAAGTAGAAGGCGTCGGATAAAAATCCTGCACCTGCTCCGGCATATACCCCAGATCCCGTACATATTCTGCGAGTTCAACAGCCTCTTTCAGTGAAGAGCCCGGGTGCGAGGACATCAGGTAAGGAACAAGATACTGATCCTTCTGAAGCTTCTGATTCATTTCCATATATTTTTCTACAAATTTTTTATATACTCCGCTTTCCGGCTTTCCCATTTTCCTTAAAACCTGGTCTGATACATGCTCTGGCGCAACTTTCAGCTGGCCGCTTACATGGTGTTCACACAATTCCCTGAGGAATGCGTCATCGGAATCCGCAAGTACATAGTCAAACCGGATGCCAGAACGGATAAATACTTTCTTCACTCCGGGCAGGTTCTTAAGCTTCCTAAGCAGCTCTATATAATCCTGATGATCTGCATCCAGGTTCCTGCACGGTTTCGGAAAGAGGCACTGTCTGTTCTTACATACGCCCCGCTTTAGCTGTTCTTCACAGGACGGATGTCTGAAATCAGCAGTCGGACCGCCTACATCATGAATATATCCCTTAAAATCTTTTTCCCGGGTCATTTTTTCCGCCTCGGCAAGCAGGGAAGCATGACTTCTCGTCTGTACAATTCTTCCCTGGTGAAAGGTAAGGGCGCAGAAGGAACAGCCTCCAAAGCACCCACGGCTGCTAATGAGACTGAAACGCACCTCACTGACTGCCGGGATGCCTCCCTCCTTCTGGTAGGACGGGTGGAAGGTCCTCATATACGGATACCCGTAGATTTCATCCATCTCTGTCTCTGTGAGCTGCCGCTGGGGCGGATTCTGTACTACAAAGAGATGTTCGCCATAGGGCTCGACCAGCGTCTTTCCGGAATAGGGATCCGTATTACTGTACTGTATATAAAAGCTCCTTGCGTAGCTAAGCCTGTCCTCCTTAAGCTCCTCATAGGACGGGAGCCGTATCGCGTCATATACGCTGTCAGTACTCTTCGTCTTATACACCGTTCCTGGAATAAAGGTCAGATCCTTCACCTGGATCCCGCTGTCCAGCGCCTCTGCAATCTCAATAATCGAACGCTCCCCCATCCCGTAGGAAATAAGATCAGCACCAGAGTCCAGAAGAACTGACCGTTTCAGCCTGTCCGACCAGTAATCATAATGTGCAAGCCTTCTTAAGCTCGCCTCGATTCCCCCCAGAATCACCGGTGTATGCTTATAAACTCTCCGGATCAGGTTTCCATATACACAAGCCGCATAATCCGGACGCTTTCCCATGATACCGCCGGGCGAAAAGGCATCTGTGCGCCGCCTTTTCTTTGATACGGAATAGTGATTTACCATGGAATCCATATTTCCCGCAGATACTAAAAATCCAAGGCGGGGCTCCCCGTATTCTGTAATACTCTTTTCATCCTTCCAGTCCGGCTGTGCAATGATCCCAACCCGGTAGCCGTGTGCCTCAAGAACCCGTGTTATAATTGCCGGTCCGAAGGACGGATGGTCTACATAGGCATCCCCTGACACATAGACAAAGTCCACCGTATCCCATCCGCGTTCTTCCATATCCTGTCTGCAAACCGGTAAAAACCCTTCTGCCATTACAATCCCCTTATGCATCCTCCTGAAGTGTCACCTCATAGGTGCCGTTTTTAATGTCATCATAATCCTCTATGTAATAATCTGCCAGTGCCCGCTTCTTTTCTGCCATCGGCTCGGAAAAATCATCCTTTACGGCGCATACCTTCATTCCTGCATTCTTCCCGGCCATAATTCCTGCCGGGACATCTTCGAATACAAGGCAGCGGGACGGCTCTGCCTTAAGCTTCTCTGCTGCAAGCAGATACACATCCGGCGCGGGCTTGCCTGCTCCGGCCTCCTCTGAGGTCTTCACTGCATCAAAGAGGTGGCTGATTCCCAGTGCTTCCAGTGTCTCTATCGCCAGTTTCCTTGAATTACTTGTTGCGATTCCGGTCTTCACTCCCTCTTTGCGCACCATCTCAATGAATTCCTTCACCCCTTTTTTCAAGGGCACCTCATGCATATATTTCTCATATGCCATCTCATGCCATTCGTCCATAATCTCATCAACTGTCATAGGGAGCGTGGGGAATACTCTGTGATAATACTCTGCCACCTCCCGGTAGCTCATTCCTTCCATGTCCTCGTGAAAGGTTGCAGGCTCTGTCAGATTGTATCTTTCCAGATACTCCTCATCCACTGCAACCCAGACCCACATGGAATCCACCAGTGTACCGTCCATATCAAAGAGCACTGCATCTATATCTTCCAGCATTTTTATCATAATCCTCTGATCTCCTCCTCTGTAAGTCTCCGGTATTCACCGGGATTAAGAGACGCATCCAGTACAAGGCTTCCCATGCGCTCTCTCTTAAGATACAAGACCTCTTTTCCTGTGCAGGCAAACATCCTCTTTACCTGGTGGAACTTTCCCTCCTGAATGGTAAGCCTCACCGTAGAAACAGATCCGCTCTCTATGATTTCAAGCTTTGCCGGACGCGTCCGCTCCTCCTCTTCCCCGGCTCCTATATCCACGCCCTCAAGGAAACGCCGTACGTCCTCATCTGTGACGATTCCCCTTACCTTTGCATAATACACCTTGTCCACATGCTTTTCCGGAGAAAGCAGTCTGTGGGCAAGGGCTCCGTCATTGGTAATGAGAAGAAGGCCTTCCGTATCTTTGTCAAGACGTCCTGCCGGGAACAGATCTTTTCGCTTCCGGCTCTCAATCAGGTCAAGCACTGTCCGGTCCCGTCCGTCCCTCGTAGCGGATACAACCCCGGCGGGCTTATTCATCATATAATACTCATATGCTGCATACCTGATCTCTTGTCCGTCAAAAGCAATACACTCCTTTGCCTCATCTACCTTAAGCTCCGGTTTTTTCAAGGTGGCTCCGCCTGCAGATACCCTGCCCTGGCGGATATATTTTTTAACCTCCTGACGGGTTCCGATTCCCATATCAGCAAGGTATTTATCCAGTCTGATCATACAAGCCTCCATCCAGGAAGATACTTGTTCTTCAGCATACCGCTGCCAAGCTTTCCCCACCCAAGTGGGAAACTGTCCACACAGACAAGATACCATCCCTTTTCCTTTGTATCTGCCAGGTCAGATACATCCAGAGTCTCACCCTTCAGATACCGCATTACCCGATCATCCTGCACGGGAAAATCAAACACTTTGCGGTATTCTTCCTTTTTCAGAGACATGGCAAATGCCTGGCTTGGCTCAAAACGGTTTTTCTTAAGCTCTCCCAGCAGAAGACCGGTCCTTAAGAAACGGATCCCTCTCATGTCAGGAAGTCCTTCTGGCATGTAGTAAATCCTTTCTCCAAAAAGGGCCATGCGCTTCGGTTCGAGATCCTTTTCCACATCAGAAAGAAAACGCAGGAATTCCTCGGGTAGGGCTGCCTTTTTCTCCCTGAAACCGCCGCATTCCCATTCTGTTTTTCCTTCCCGTTCGGGTTCTTCTTTCCATTCTGCAGAAGCTTCTCCAATATTCCCTTTCCGTAAGAGAGCGAGAAAATGCCCTTCTCCCTTCATCCGGTGGGGAAAAATCCGGACGGTTTTCCTGAGAGCATCCTCATTCACTCTAAGAAACTCCCCATTCTCTCCAAGAGCATCCTCATTCACTCTAAGAACTCCACCATTCCCCGACTCATCCACAGCTTCTGGAATGCCCTTTGCAAAGCCCTCATAGCCCTTTATCTCTTCTATCTCAAATTCCGGACACTTATGGATGAGATGCCGGATGATCCCCTCATTCTCCATGGGATCAAAGGTACAGGTGGAATACAGCATCTGACCGCCCGGGCGGAGCATCTGTGCTGCCTGTAATATAATGCTTTTCTGTATATTCTGGAAATACTCCGGCCCGTGCTCCTCCCACGCCCGGATCATCTTCCGCTCCTTGCGGAACATCCCTTCGCCGGAGCAGGGCGCATCAATGAGTATTTTGTCAAAATATTCCGGGAAGTAATCTGTAAGCTTCCCCGGCTCTTCACTCAGCACCAGTACATTTCCAATGCCGAATACTTCAATATTCTTTAACAGTCCCCTGGCTCTGGAATTACTGATGTCATTTGCCGCCAGCAGGCCTGTGCCGCCAAGTTTTGCTCCAAGCTCTGTGGCTTTTCCTCCCGGCGCCGCACACAGATCCAGTACCCGGTCTCCAGGTTCGATGGGAAGCCGGTCTGCCGGGGTCATGGCGCTGGGCTCCTGGAGATAATATAACCCTGCCGCATAATAGGGGTGTTTTGAGGGGGCTGTCTGATCCCCGTCGTAGTAAAAGCCATTGGAGATCCATGGAACCGGCGTAATCTCAAAGGGGCATATCTGCCGGAACTTTTCTACAGAGATCTTCTCTGTGTTGACACGGAGGCCGTAATATCTTGGCTCATCGAAGCAGGCCAGGTAGTTATCATATTCATTTCCTAAGAGCCGCTGCATCTTATCTGTGAACTTATCCGGCAAATACATAGTCTTCCTCCAGTTTTTTAAGTGATTCGGTACATAGAAAATCCATATATAAATATAAGTATAACATATTTGGAGGCATAACTCTAGCACTTTGCAGTTTTTTAACGCGAAAAACCGGACGCAGAAAGGGACACGCCTATATTCCATTCAAACGGGGCAAAATTCCGGTGAACTAATTGCCAACTTCGGCTAAGACGTTCGGGAGAACCCTCACGCCTAAGTCTCCGTAGGCAATGGATTTCACCTCCATAAAAAGCGCCCCTGATTGTTTTCATCGGAATATAGGCGTGTCCCTTCCTGCTGTTGGTTGACTAGCCGATGAGTCATTATATTCGTGAAGTTGTATTGTAGTTTCTGGTGATCTAGTGACAGCAGGATGTAATAAGGATTAACACTGATTTCTTCTTGTTCGTTGTACGTGTAGATTCCTACGTGAAGGTGAACCGGAAATTTCCCTTTTGTTCCTTCTTTTCCATAGCCGGAGTCGCCCATATACCCCAGGAACTCTCCTGCCTTTATTTCATCCCCTTCTTTTATGTTGGAGTAGGAGTCCAGATGCGCGTAGTAATAATAAGTACCACTATCTGATGTGATACCTACACGATAGCCGCCTTTTTCAAGCCACCCTAAATTCGTTATGGTTCCGTCTGTCATACTGAGTACAGGGTAGATTCCTCTCTTATTTTCAGATGCCATAATGTCGGTTCCTTCATGGCCGCTTGTTCCCTTGTAATTGCGCTCTGCCTGCCAGGAATCTACATAGGATACGGTAAGGGAGGGATCCGCTGCTGATTCCGGTACGGGAAAATACTGTACCTCCCGCATGACATTCCGGTACAGGGCTTTACACTCTGGTGAAAGTTCCGGTTCTACTGCTTCCATCTCTCCGTCCGAAAAATGTGCGCGGTACCAGTCATCTGTAAGCGTCATCTTCCGGTATCTTTGAAGTGTCCCTGCATGATACAGATTGTGTGTTGTAAGAACTGTGAAAAAAGAAAGTAAAAAAACTGTTAAAATGATTTTCCCAAGTTGTCTGATTGTCACATAGTAATCCTTTTTTTTGCATTATATGCAGAATACTTAAATTTATGATTCCAGTGCAAAATGTCCATTTATATGTTATGGTACAGTACACGCTATAAGAAAAGGGTTGGTTATCAAATGACGGAAATGTATAAAGGAACTTCTGATATTATGAAGTTCCTTTTTTCTTAATTATTCTTTTACAAGCGGCGGCTTTTGATAAAGCTTTCGTTCTATCTGTTTACGCTTTTTGGCTATCATCTTTAGCGTTTCCACAGCCTGTTCTTTTTCCGCAATCTCTTCCAGATCATCCAATATTGTAAGCTGATCAAAGAGATTACAATTGATTTCTTTTTCATTCGTTGGCATACTGTTTCACCTCCTTAAAAAGAGAAGTATATTACTCTTTCACTAAAGGCGGCTTTTGATAAAGCTTTCGCTCTATCTGTCTGCGCTTTTTCGCGATTGCTTTTAGAGTTTCCTCCGCCTTTTCTTTTTCTGCTATCTCTTCCAAATCTTCTAAAATCGTATGCTGATCAAAGAGGTAACAGTTTAATTCTTTTTTTTATTGTAGCATGTTTTGAGTCTTATTTCTACACGTGTTTTGTATAAAGCGATACGTAACTATTCTCGTTTTGCTGGACATATTCTTTCTTTGTTCCAAACCCGGTTGTAACTGGGGCTTTAGAAATGTTACAATCTCAGAAAACGAAAACCAGCGGAGGGATTTTAACATGGAACGAAGACGGCAGTATGATTCGATAGAAAGGATCTTGCAGACAGTGAAGGAAAAGCTTAAGGGGGAGGAGAGGCTTGCCAGGATTTTTGAGAACTGCTACACAAATACGCTGGACAGGACGGTAAAGCGCATGCCGGACGGAACGGCATACGTGGTGACCGGAGACATTCCTGCTATGTGGCTCAGGGATTCGGCGGCTCAGATGCGACCCTATCTCATCGCGGCAAAGGAGGAGCCGGAGTATGTCTTCCTCCACGAGATGGCGGCGGATAAAAGGGGCAATACTTTCGGTGCGATTATAAATCCCGGGCTTGGCATCGGCCTTAAGATTGATTATAATGTGAGGGAGCTGCCTTACTTTATGCAGTGGAAATCTATCGCGGCGGGAGATTATGTGGCGGGCCTTGAGCCTGCCAATGCAAGCGTCTATGGGAGGGCTTACCACCGGGAGAAGGGTGACCTTCACCGGATGGAGCCGTTTTCTGAGGAGGTAAAGAGGCTTAAGCTTACTTTCCTTACAGGCGCGGAGCTTGACGGGGTGAAGAAAGAGGCAGAGGATTTGCTAAAAGAAGAAGGAGAGAATCAGGATGAAACGGTCAAAGATTAATGCAGAGATTCGGCATATGGAAGAGATGATAAAGGCCCATGGCTTTGAGATACCGCCCTTTTGCAAGTGGACGGCAAAAGACTGGGAGAGCAAGGGCGCGCAGTACGATGAGATCCGGGATAATATGCTTGGATGGGATATTACGGATTACGGCTTAGGGAAATTTGACGAGGTTGGATTTTCCCTCATCACCATCCGGAACGGGAACCTTAAGATGGATAAGTACACAAAGACTTACGCGGAAAAGCTCCTTCTTGTGAAGGAAGGGCAGATGGCGCCCATGCATTTCCATTGGAATAAGATGGAGGACATCATCAACAGAGGCGGCGGCAACGTGCTGATCACGGTCTACAATTCCACGAAGGACGGCGAATTTGCCGACACGGACGTGACGGTGAACTGCGACGGGCGGGAGTTTACCGTACCGGCGGGTACGAAAGTAAAGCTGACGCCGGGGGAGAGCATCACCATATACCCGTACATGTACCACGATTTCCACGTGGAGGAGGGGAGCGGCGACGTGCTTTTGGGGGAAGTGTCCATGTGCAACGACGATGAGCACGACAACCGTTTCTATGAGCCGATTGGGCGGTTTCCGGAGATTGAGGAGGACGAAGAGCCTTACCGGCTGCTCTGCAACGAGTACCCGAAGGCGGAGGAACCGGAAAGATAAGGAGGAAGATAAGGATGATTCGGCAGATATTAAAGGAAAACTGGCAGATGAGACGGGCGGGCGATAAGGCCGCCCGTCCGGCGGTAGTGCCGGGAACGGTGTATACGGATTTGCTGCGGAACGGGGAGATGGAGGACCCCTTCTGGAAGGACAATGAGATACGCGCCCTTCCCATCATGGAGGAGGATTACGAGTATGAGACTGTCTTTGACGCGGAGGCAGAGCTTTTTTCCCAACTATCAAAGGGCATTATGTGAGGGTACCCATACGGCATACCTGGCGTTGGACGGGGAGCAATTTGCAGGGGCAGGCGGCGTCAGCTATTTCCAGGTTATGCCTACATACCACAATCCCAGCGGCAATAAGGCGTATATTATGAATATGTATACGAGGCCGGAGTATAGGAGGAGAGGAATCGCTTATCATATGCTGGATCTGCTTGTGAGGGATGCAGCGGACAGAGGCATTGACGCCATTTCTTTGGAGGCGACACGGATGGGGCGGCCGCTGTATGAGAAATACGGCTTTACGCAGATGGGTGATGAGATGGAGCTTAGGAAAAAATGATATCCGGCAGAAAATCGTGAATTGGTGGAGAAGAATGAAGAAATATGGGAAAATAATTTTGACAGCGGGTTGTCTGTTATTGCTGAATATCCTTTGCCTTTCTGCCTGCGGGAAATCCGGTGGGCAGGAGCAAAGCGGGAGTTTTACGGAAAGGCCGGACGGGGGTTCAGGTGGCCAGTCTAAGGACGATGGCTCTTCGGAGGGCCAGATGCCTGACGGCAAAACTTCGGGTGATAATGCTTTAAGGGAAGATGGCATGAGCAGCCAGCCGGGCGAAGGCACCGGAAACAGGGCGGAGGAAGGTATCGCCGCTCCGTCCGTCTGCGGTAAGCTTTCCGTTAAGGGCACTCAGCTTGTGGATAAAAATGGAAATGCTGTGCAGCTAAGGGGTGTCAGCACCCACGGCCTTGCATGGTTTCCTCAGTATGTCAATGAGGATCTTTTCAGGGAGCTTAGGCAGGAGTGGAAAGCCAACGTCGTCCGCCTTGCCATGTACACGGCGGAGTCAGGCGGGTACTGTACGGACGGTGACAAGGAGAGCTTAAAGGAGCTGGTAAAAAGGGGCGTCAGCTACGCGGCGGCGCAGGACATTTATGTTATTGTGGACTGGCATATCTTATCGGACAATAACCCGAATCAGTATAAAGAAGAGGCGCTTTCCTTTTTCGGGGAGATGTCAAGGGAGCTTTCAGACTATGAAAATGTACTCTACGAGATATGCAATGAGCCAAACGGCGGCACGTCCTGGGGCGAGATTAAGGCTTACGCCGAGGAAGTCATCCCGGTTATCCGCGCCGGCGCCCCGGATGCGGTGATCCTGGTGGGAACGCCGAACTGGTGCCAGGAGGCAGGGCAGGCGGCGGCAGACCCGATCGCCGGATACGGCAATGTGATGTACACGCTGCATTTTTACG
>Ga0137306_101258_pt2 | contig 25220 bp, 19 predicted proteins | sample Inofroosms_March_FD_97187 | JGI IMG/M metagenome (GOLD analysis project Ga0137306, IMG submission 97187) | Mouse cecal microbial communities from Vienna, Austria - N-Acetylneuraminic and N-Acetylglucosamine D2O microcosms_March | ecosystem: Host-associated > Mammals > Digestive system > Large...
TTGTACGGCAAGGCCACCAGGAGCAAAATTTCCGAGAGTGGTGTCGGCCTGGTTGTAATATTTATTTTGCATTTTACATATAACGAACCAATCCGATAAAAAAGGATGATTTACTAAAGGATTTTCAACATGGAGGATTAACAATGAACGATAATGTGACCAGCAAGACACCCAATGAGGCTTTTGCCAAAACGAGGGACTACTTTCTCGGGAACAGTCTCACCCCCTCAGAAAACGTCCCTGATTTGCTGGCGGAGAACCGTAGGATCGCTGTCAGCCTGGCAGAGAGCGTCATGTCAATAATGGATGTGATCGCCAACTATTTTGGGGTCCCGACCATGGAGCTTGCCATGGAAGCTCTCCCCGAAGTCTCCCTCCAGCTGGCGGCTGATGGTGTTCGGGAGCAGGCAGCGGCAAGGACGTACCTCGATTTGAAGGGTTCTGTACCCCTGGCTGATATCTGTAGAGGCACCTATGCCTACCCCGCTCCCACCCTGCACTGCGTGGCTCAAGAGATTCTGCGGCGGGAGCGCTTTGCCCGGTACTCCCCCCACGATCCCCTCCTGCAGCGCATTTTCGGTGGGAGCGACGAGAATAGCGGCAGCAACGATGACATCCAGGAGGATGAGTCCAATGCGGAAGGCAATGGTGAACCATGTGGGGACGATGCTCTGGAAGACGGATCGCCGCAAAGTGATCCATTGAAAACATAGCGCCAACACCGTGAACATTTTACTTTCAGAAGATTTAGAAGGAGAATCATCATGACCAAGACCACTTTGAAGAATTTAGCCGAGGAAGCCATTGTCCTGCTCCGTGAAATGTTTGGAGAAGGGGTCGAATTTGAGTGCATTGAGCATTTTAAGACCAACGAAGCGCTGACCGGCATTGCACTTAAACTGCCTGGCTGCACCGCTATCCCGACGGTGAACTTGAACGATATGCCGGATAACGCTACCGCAGAGGATATTGCCAACATTGCCGCAGCAACCTTTCAGGAAGCTTTGCGTGACTTTAAAGAATTTCCCGTTGTGCCGGAGATGACCCGCGAGAACGTTTTGGCTAACGTCGTTCTGCAGGCGCTGAGCCGCAAGCGCAACCGCCAACTTCTCAAAGCGCATCCGTATGTTCCTTTTCTGGATTTGGCAGGTGTCTTTCGCGTTCCTGTGGGGCCGTACAGAAGAAATTCTCTAAGCACCATGCTCATCACCAATCAGCTCATGGAGAAGCTGGGACTGACCATAGATGAGCTTGCAGAAGCAGCCCGGAAGAACACCGTCAGCAAATTTGGCATCCAACTCATCAGCATCCAAGAGATGAACCAGTTTTTCACAAAAGGGCATCATCAGGATCCGAAACCGTTTGGAGAGGCGCAGATGGTCTCTCCCGGACTATACACTCTGACAAACGGTATCGAGATCAACGGGGCAGCACTGATGTTGGTTCCAGAGGTCCTGGAGCAAATTGGGGATAAGGCAAGGATGGACTATTATATCCTGCCATCCAGTATCCACGAGCTGCTGATTGCAAGGGATGACGGCCTGATTAGCGCCAAGATGCTGAAAGAGATTGTCCACGAGGGCAACCGAACTGAAAGTGTTATCAAACCGCAGGATGTCTTGTCGGACAACATTTACTTCTATTCCCGCGCAAAAAAATCTCTTAAAATAGCATGAACTGAGGAGTCCCTGGCCGCTGTGGTCAGGGACTTCCCTATTTCAGACATCTCGTAATAAAATTTTTCGCTTTTCATATAATACACCGTCAGCGTCAATCGCTGACACGGCGGCTCCATCCAACTGTTTTTGCCGTCTCCATCGCGCGGGGAGTGACGGCGGAGAGCCGTTGGGGAGCGAACCCAGACAGGCGTTCAAGTTCCCGGACATTTGCCTTGAGGGAGGCAGACTGTCTGCGGGGGATTAACCAAAAGGACCTATCATCCATTGGTGTGATCTGTGGTGGTTTGAGGGATTGCCGCCGCAACTTACAAGATCATTTTTCATTGCCGCGGTTTATTCTGCGGTATTGCACGGCAAACAAAGGAGTCCGTTTCTTCGGAAACGGGCTCCTTTGTTTGCCGTGTGGACTTGTTGCCGGCGGGCGTAAGAACTGTTCGAACTGTGCAAGATTTGTGCCAACCGCAAGCGATGACCTGCTCCGGTTATCTGCGGAGCCTGAAGATCGCCAAGTGGTATTTTCCGGCAAACAAGGGAGCCTGTTTCCTCCAAAACATGCTCCCTTGACATGTAAATGTTTTCCTTTGCGGCACATCCGTGGTAGAATGATAAGGGGTAGATCCAGACGGTAGACTCTTTTACTGGGGACATGGAACCTTCCCAAAAGTAGCCGTCAGGCAGAACAGTGCGAATTGTGTACTTGCCAGCGGCGGTAGGATTCTCCACGGCGGTATCGGCGCTGCCAAGATAGGCCGTCACCTGGACAGGGATCTCGACGCCATCCACCTCAACCGTATAGTCCTTGCCGGCGTCAAACAGACCGGTGCCGCTATATGTCACATCGGCGAGAGGATCGCCTGCGGGGACATATATGGAGGCTGCCAGACGGGTAACGATAATGGAGATGCTGGTATCGGGAATACCCTCCAGTTCAGCAATACCGCTGAAGTCCAAGGTTCCGGGGATTGTCTGTGTGTCCTTAGAGACATCGAACCCAGCAGTGTCCCAAGTTACGGGAACCTGGAAGATCTTCTCTCGGTCGTGGGCTTTTGCGGTCACGGCAACCGTCACGGGAAGCATGGATGCGTCAAATATGGCATCATTTGCAATCTTGACCGTGGGGGCGTCCTTCTCGGTAATGACCCAGGGGAGAACGGTTACAGGGAACTTGCAAAGAGTTACTGCTGTACCGGTAGACACCTCAGTGAAAATAGACGAAGTGCCGGCTTTGCTGGTGTCAAATGGGTTATTGCTCGAAGGGGAGAAGTGCATGCCGTGTCCGGCAGATGGCGTCGAGTTGGAGTCAGGGGTACCGCCGCTCAGAGTGACATCTGCCGGAGTATCTCCGACATAGATATCGCTGAAGGCGGGATAAATCCAGAGACCGTCGCAGATGGTCTGCGCTCCGGTATCTGCCCAGACATAGCCTGCGGGTAGTGTGTACCGAATCACATACGGAGCGGCGGTTGTCGGATTTTTCACCTCGCTCGACTCATCGTAATTTTGCGGGAGAGAGGTCGGGTCGATGTCGGGGGAGAGGTAGGCGGCGATAGTCACGCGAACGGTGTTTCCACCAAAGGTGAGTTCGTACCACTTACTGCCCATTCCGTCGAACAGCCCGGCGCCATCATAGGTCTTGCTCTCAAAACGAGGAGAAAAAGGAATCGAAATACTGGCAGATCCAGTTTTCGTGGTTGTAACCTGCACAGAAGTCGGTTCAGAGGCTTTATAGTTTCCATCGGGGGAAGCCTTCAGCCGCTGATAAACGGTGTAGGTCGTTTCTGGTTTCAGCCCAGTGAAGATATTACGGTCTTGCCATTCGCCATCATCGATCTTATACTCGACGCCGTACTTGGTGCCGGTAATGGCGGTCACTGCAATCGAATCTGACATGGATGCGACCATGACCGGGGTATCGAAGGGCTGCTCTGCCTGGTGGATGATGTAGTTGACCGTCAGCGGGTCGCCTGCATTGTAGCCGGGAGCCATTGTGAGCGTCACGGTTGCGGTGTAGATCCCCGCCTCAGAGGGAGCGCGGGTACCCTGCACGGCTGCGCCAGCGACAGTGGTTCCGGCATACCGGATACTCACCCCAGTACAGCCCTCCGGCTTCTCAACCGGGAGTGCGGTCTGCTTTCCGTCATAAACCTTCTCAAAGTCCGCCGCATAGGTGGGCTTTTCGGAGAGAAGGATGCGGAGTTGGACGTCGGGGCTGGGAAGGTTCTCAATCGAGGGATCGCCGCCCATAAACAGGGTGCCGTGGATGACCTGCTCTTCCAGAGTGGGATCGAAGGTCCTCCAATCCCAGGTCACTGGCAGCTCGTACTCAGGCGATGCCCCGGTTGAGGTGGTCACGGTAGCTTTCAACAGGCTGGGAGCGCGGCTTCTGAACTCATCCACACTCGCGCCAAGGTATCCCTTAAGAGGAGTGATCTCCTCGACAGTGATACCCGTTCCGCGAATCTGGAGGTTGATAGAGGTTGTGATAAGCAGCTTCGCCGGGTCGGTATCTTCCGGAATTTCTCCATTGGAAAAACTGACAGTGCCGGGTATCTGTTGGTCTCCATTTGAATTGGCGTCAAACCTGGAGCCGTCCCAGGACACATTCGCTTCAAGCTCGGCTGTGCGTCCAGATGCGTAAGTGACCCGGACGGTAACCTTTTCAGGAAGCGGCTGCTGGTCGAAGGTTACACCCAGTACTCCGCTGATTGTCAGGGGGGAGATGAGGGTGATGCTGTTCACAGCTTCGTTCGGGTTAATTGCAAGGGAGATATGCAGGGTGACGGTTGTCTCGGGGAACTCCTCCACGAAGCCGCTGAAGTTGAGCTTTCCGGTGATGGTCTGCTCTTCCTTGAGAGGGTCGTAGGCGGAGGTATCCCAATTCACCATTATTTCCCATGGCTCTGTGGCCCCTCCAGAGGCAAGCTGCGGATTGACCATTACGGTGTTGGGAACGCCGTTCAGTGCGGAAAACGCATCGCCCAGGAAGCCAGTGGCCTCGAAGGGCTCGCCCAGCACTGTGACGCCCGTACCAACATTCTGAATCAGAACGGTCAGTTCAGCGCCGTCGTTGCGGAGCTTTTCCGCCCACGCAGACATTTCCGGGACACCCAGGATTTCGTTAGAGTCATCAATTACGATTACGCCTTTGACTGTCTGAGTGCCGATTTGACCGCTATAGCTCAGGAAATCCCAGGTAACTCTAACGTCTTCCTCCAATGTGCTGCCATCCGCATAGGTGATGGTGGCGGTCAGAGTGTCGGGGGCGTTGAGGTCAGTCCATGATGTACCGTAATTTGCGGTAATCATTCTGGGAGCAGCAACGCTCACGTCAGTGACCCCGATGCTGCCTTCCAGACTGATGTCGGCAGTTACGGTGGGAAGCTTAGAGTCTGCCAGTTCAGGGTAGTCTGTGATATCCAGACGTCCAGAGATGGTCTGGGTGCCATGCTCCCACGGGTTATGCTCCCCGGCCTCATCCCAGATGATGGGAATGAAGAAGTCCTGATTCACTCCATCCTTAGAGGCATAGAGATGAGCCTCTGTGTCAAGGCCGTACTCATCGGAGAGATCTGAAAGAGAAGAACCGATGGGGGCAGTGACAGAGTAGAAGAGTGATGGCTGGTCGAAGGTCCAGGGGAGGGGGTAGCGAGTGTAAAAGGCTGGGGCTCGATTTATATTGCTTCCGTCTCCCCAATCAATTTGTCCGCTTGCTCCCCCTCCAACATCTGTAGCCAGGAAATAATCGTGCTCGTCATCATAAACTGCTTTCTCAGTTGCGACACACCAATGTCCAGAAAAATGAATCATGTCTCCAGGACGTATGTCAGCAGGATTAGTCACCTCTCGGATGGGAGTTTCGGAACCAAAGATATCATCAGAGAATGCAAATGCAAACTTGGCACATTCAATACCGCGATGGTATCCATCAGGGAATAGGATGCGATATGCAGGGTCGTAGGCATCATAGATTGCTCCATCTACGTACGACGTAAATCCAGCTGCCTTTGCTTTCTCCCCAGGCTCTTTTCCGTTCCGATACTTTTCAATCAGGAGCAAAACGTTTGCTTCGGTCACGGGGGCTCCATTTGTCAAGGTTGCTGGAGTGGAGGCGGCCTGGGCAGGGATAGGGATGAAACTAAAACACATAGCGACTACTAAAGTCAATGACAATAGTCGTTTTAGAACCTGTTTCTTACTTGTTGCCATAGATAACAACACCTCTCTTTCGTTCAGTCCAAAGCGACCCTGTTTTGCGGCAGGGGCCGCGAATCCGTGCGAATCGCATGGTAAACTCCTCCTAATTCTGAATTTGGCAAAAAAGATTGCCTTCTGCCGTGATATGCAGAAGGCAATGAAAAATATCAGGAGAGGATAAGTGCAAGGTATTCCTTTGTTTTATACAGGCTTAGGGACATCCTACGCTTACTTGCTGTCTTTTTTTGTTAAGTTTTTCTGAATTTCATAGCACCTTACTCAGGGTAGCGAGTGTAAAAGGCTGGGGCTCGATTTATATTGCTTCCGTCTCCCCAATCAATTTGTCCGCTTGCTCCCCCTCCAACATCTGTAGCCAGGAAATAATCGTGCTCGTCATCATAAACTGCTTTCTCAGTTGCGACACACCAATGTCCAGAAAAATGAATCATGTCTCCAGGACGTATGTCAGCAGGATTAGTCACCTCTCGGATGGGAGTTTCGGAACCAAAGATATCATCAGAGAATGCAAATGCAAACTTGGCACATTCAATACCGCGATGGTATCCATCAGGGAATAGGATGCGATATGCAGGGTCGTAGGCATCATAGATTGCTCCATCTACGTACGACGTAAATCCAGCTGCCTTTGCTTTCTCTCCTGGCTCCTTCCCGTTCTTGTACTCCTCAATCAGGGCCAGCACGTTCTCCTCAGTTACAGGCATTCCATTCGTGAGGGTTGCCTCCGTAGGATTCTGAGTCTCGCCAGGATTCTGAGGGGTGTCGGGGGTGGTAGTGCCAGGGTTAGTGGTGGTACCAGGATTGGTGGTTCCCGGAGTTCCAGGAACGCTCGTACCCAGAGTACTGATTGCCTTCTTCAGGTGGACATAGATTACGGACGTCTGAGCACGGTTAATCAGACCTTTCGGGGCGAAAGTGCCCTGCTCATTCACGCCGGAGAGCAAGTCCAGATAGTAGCACACCGCCACCGCTGTTCCATAGCTGCTATCCACCGTTGTGAAGTCGGGTATTTTGCTGATGGTCATCTGGATTTCGGAATCGTTCGGCAGAACGATTCCCTTGTCCACCATGACATTGTACATCATCTGCGCCATGACTTCGCGGGTGACTTCTGTATCGCCGCTCCAGGAAACAATCCCATTGAAAAGATTGTGCTCTTGGGCAACAGCGAAATTCTGGTTCGGCCAAGCTCCAGCAACCGGACAGTTCAGCACTTCTTCATTGTAAAAAGCGCGGGTCAGCACAGTAAAGAACTGATTCATGTTCAGCTTCCCAGAGGGGCTGAACACCTTATTCCCGTTCTCATCCGTCCCTGTTCCCATCATGACCCCGTCGTTGTATGTCTCCAGGATGGAGTCATAGGCCCAAAAGTCGGGAAGGATATCGACGAAGGGGGAATTGGTGGCGTAGACGCGGGGGATGGCGACGAGGATGAGGGTGAAGACAGCGAATGCCGCTGCCAAAAGCTTGATGTGGATTTTGGATTTCATTAAGATACCTCCTAAATAATTTGATTCATACTCTGAAATACGAATCCCCTTGATACTTTCGGGGCCTTCCCCCAAAAGTCTTGCGCATCAAGGGGAAGAAACCACGCTGTCCTGTTTGGTACGGTTAGCTAAGAAAGGTTTCTTGATGGGGGCTATATAATGATTGTATGATGATTATACTGTGACGAAATGGAAAAGTCAAATACTGGGTTTCTTTCCAGACTTTCTTAAATTGAGCGTATTTACTCACATTATGTTAACTTCAACAGAGACTCTTCCGGCAGTCAAGAAAAGGATTACTGTACCTGATGGCAAAGCTCTTTGCCGCTTTTCATGTCTCTTTCTGTTATTCTTCCTCGCTTTCAATTATTGTTATAATTTTATCCGGCATTGGGGCGGTTTTCGGCTCTTTTAACTCAAAAATGAACTCTACCGAAAAGTCACGCAGCAACATGACATTATCCAGTTTAAGAAAGTTAATTGGCACGCCATATTTCTTGAACTGACGATCCTGTTCCAGTTTTTTAATAACACGCTGATATATTTCAAACTGGTACTTTTTTATTTCATCTTTTAGGGCTTCCCATGAATCGAACTGGTAGCGGGGAAGGCCCACGCTCATACGAATATGGTCAAATGTAGATTTGTTGTTGTTCCCCGGAACGCGCCCATATACAGGCGGAGCTATGTGCTGCACCAGCCTGTCAATAGGGGACAGCTCTTGCGGAGCATTATGCGCCAGTTCTGTTTGAAGAAAAATGTCAATGCACTCTTCCAGTGTCATTCCAACTTCAAACCGAGAAGCTGCTTTACTCCAGACGTTCGTATTAAAGCAGGGGGCGGTCATGATTTTGAAGATATTAAATTTTTTCCGGCCCTCATACGGAAACAGTTCTGATTTTTTATCAAGAGAGTAAATCCCATTTTCACTGAAATAATATGTTTTCCCTGCATGCTGACGGATAGGCGCATTGAATATACCATGTTCAATCAGCACGGCCCTTGTCATGGAAACCAGTTCTGCGTCAGAAATACTTTGCAGGTACTCATCCATCTCTGGAAGCAGGTACTTTTCAACGCTTTTGTCCAATTGTTCAAAATTGGGGAATCTGCTGACTGCCTGCTCCCATATTTCTGCATCAATAAAAGAGGGAGTCCATAGCGGTTCCTCCGCCAATCCCTGGTCTTTCTGCGACATTACATACACAGTATCTTCATGCCTAAATTTAGTCACTCTGAGCAAATCATAGCGATTTTTGCTGCTTATGCGCCGTCGCCTGCATATAGCTTTGCCGATGATACCATCACCGATCAATTTCTCGGTAACTGTTTTCGACGCCATGCTCAGGGCGCAGCCTCTCCCTGTCGTTTTATCTATCACCATGATGCTGTGCTGTCACGCCCTCTTTCAGCAGCAGAAAATTCTTTCCGGCATCCGGGAAAAGTGGAATCATATTGTCCATTGTAATATTCGGCTCAACGGCCACACCAGCCTCTGCCAGCAGCGAGGAGAATAAATCGTTCTTTCCGGACTGTTCCTGCCAATTCATCAAATAGACATATTCAGGCGCAGCACTCCATATTGCGTTCATCAGCGCCGCTTTGTCGATCACGGTTCCCGCCCACGCAGGCCGCACACGCAGCAGTTCTCGGAGCGGAATACAACTGACTTTTGCGGGAAAAAATATGTAATCCAAGGTTTCCTCGATATCATGGGCCTTGTCGTACTCTGCATGCTCCCCCAAACGTACCGTAAGGTCGGACAGCTCGGTTGACCACACCGGATAACAGACCGCCAGGACTTCCTCGCACTGATCTGTTTCAAGCCAGTAGATCCCATTATTAAGAATCAAATGACGAACCGTGCAGCCCCGCGGTGTGTGGAGCGGAACCGGAAACGTGCCAAAATACTCCGGGAAAGACTGCGCCGCAAAAAAGGCCGTAGAGCGCAGCGGCTCGTCCACTGGTAAATTGTTTTGGGTACGGTACTTCGCAACCTCATATTGAATGATTTTATATTCTTCACTGTCACCGGTCATTGGAAATAACCAAAGGCCGGATATTTTTTTGCCATAAGATCTTGCTTCCAGCGGTATGATGGACTTTTCCATAACTGCATAATAATCTCTGGACAGCAGTTCATCATCATTTTTTGCAACTAGGTGGTAAACTCCGGGACAAAGTTCATCTTCTTCCTGAATAAGACCAATTTTATTTTCCAGCGGAGAGAATTTCTGAAAATTATACATATTTATTTCCTTTTCGCAGTTTATATACCTTTTTATTACCCTTTGTTAAAATAACGAGTTAGTTGCGTTCACACCTACATATGATTCGCTACTAAAAAAAGAGGGTATCAAATCATATGTTTAGAAGTTGTGTTTTGCGGTAATATATAATTGTATAATTTTAGCTTTGGGTGGATTGAAATGAAAGAAAAGAAACCCCAAAACATAAAAATGGGGCAACGTATTCGCTCGGCCAGAGAAGCTAAAGGCTGGACACGAGAACAACTAGCAGAAAAGATTGATTTATCCGTACAATTTATAACTGATTTAGAACTTGGAAATTCTGGAATACGCCTTGATCGTTTTGCAATACTTTGTCAGCTTTTGGATGCGGATGCTCACACGATTCTTTTTGGCGATGTTATACAGCGCCCCATGCTGTTCCATTTAGAAACCATGCTCACAAATCGAAACAGCGAGGATGTCCAGCGTATAATAAAAATGATTGAAGCTATGGTGGAAGCTTACTTTTACAGTTGAGTTTGGTAAGGGCTGTTGTGGACCCTCAATTATATACCACCTTACTATACCTATATTTAGTTAGTATACTCGTTTATCTTTTCCGTGTCAACCTATATATAGGTAATTTGCCTAATTCTCTGCTATCATATTTACAATGTATGCAAGTGGAGATTTTCGATGGAATATTATCAGATAATTGCAAACCGAATAGCAAACTTGTGTAAAGAAAGGTATTTATCTATTAACAAGTTAGCAAAAATGAGCGATGTGAAGCAATCAACGATTGACAACATCATGCATGGCAGCTCAAAGAACCCAGGGGTGCAGACACTCCACAAAATTGCGTTGACATTCAATATGACGCTTGCAGAATTTCTTGACTTCAATGAATTGAACGACTATTCATTTGATGATGAATCAGACGATGTGTAATAGCTCATAGCATTTTAATATGCACCTTATAGGTTTTCTTTTAGCACATTTCTAAGCTATATAAGGGTTAAATCATTCTATAAAACTTGTATACTAGCTAACGACTGGTATTTGGTGATGATGTGGCAAAATTGAAGGATGGCGCAAACCGCTTCACTGATACCTATATCAATATCGGCATAAAGATTGGCTATTATCGAAGAATTAGAGGCTATACGCAGGCCCAGCTTGCAGAAAAGGCAGGCATAAGCCCTGGTTATCTGTCACAGGTGGAAGCACCTGGAATGGCGGTTGCCATATCGTTAGAAAAACTGCTGTCTTTAGCGGATGCATTGGAGATACCGCCTGCCAAGCTGTTGGAGTTTGGGGACATATAAAATCGGAATTAGCTTCTTTTTGCGAATGTTGACCTACAATCCGGCTGACCGATCTGCTCCAATCCTAAAATTCTATCAACGTTCTGCTTGGCGGTCAGGTAGGTAATCATATCCTGCTTGGCCGCTTTATACTCTGCATACTGCTCCTGTTTTCAGCCAGGTATTTTTTATCATTAGGGCGAATTTAAGAGGGAGTGGATTTATGGACTTTGGGATACGATTAAGCAACCTTTTTAAAGAACGAAATGTTTCTCAAAAGGACTTTGCCGCAACCATTAGCGTAGCTGCATCTACAGCGGATAACTATATACGCGGGATTCGGGAACCAGACTATGCAACTTTCTTTTGTAGATGAACACGTAGTCTTTTGTAAAGAATTATCGTCCAAAAAGTAAATGGAGGCAACGCCAATGTATATTAAAGATTTTCGTCAACGGTACGCGAAATGTGTGCGCACCTTTTGTAAAAGTGTGCCATCGGTACTCCAGGTTACCACTGATGAGATAGACACCTATTTCCGCTCCTGCGCATTGTATCTTTGGACACACAGTGTGAAGCCAGACGACATCTTTTATGGGATCCAGCAGCTATACACAGATTCCAAGGTAAAATTTACGCGTCAAGAGATTGAAGATCGGATCAACTTTTATCGCTCCAACCTCGCCGCAGCCGTCAGTGTCCCGGATTTCTTTCTCCGAATGCTAGCATTTGATAAAGAATCGGACACCGATACCAGCCGTAGGTTTACCGAGGTGCAAAGAGAGATTCTCGCGATGTGTGCGGAGGGCATCATGTTACCCTCCTCCTTGGATGGCCGCCGCATGGCGTGGCTAAACGAACAGCTTACCATCATATGCGATGAAGAAGAAATAGGGCCGAACGGCAGTCGAGGTGAGAAGGAGCCGTTAGATAAGGAGACTAAGGAGGCTGTGGAGAAAGAAGTGGAAGAAACGATGGCTGAGGTAAGAGCTCTGTTTGAATCTATCGAAAGAGAAAAACAAATTCAAGAAAATGACGAAAGAGAAGGGACGGAGTTGAATACCGGCAAAGAAGGGTAACATACAGCCAAGGCCGCTGTCTGGAAGAATGGCCTTGACGATTTGCAATCCGTATGATTTTCTGTAGGCGATTGTCGTGTGCTTTACGCCCTGTATATTGTATATAGACTGGCAGCTACTGATAGGTATGCCACAAGATTATCAATTTCGCGTCTAGCTATTTTGTCCCCCAACTGCAAATTCAGAATTTTTATACATCTTCTATACGTTGCTGCATGATAATTACACCAGCAAAAAGCCAATGATTTGATACGAGCGGCGGGGTAATCAGCACGAGAACCGATGCACAGTAGGTTTTAAACGCAATTCTAACACGGTAAAAAAGTTCTGAAATTAAGCTTAAATACATGTTTTTACATTTTTAGAACATCCGTCCAGTGATTTTTGCTTATGCGCTTGCTCAAAAAAATATCGAATTTTCCAAATTTTTCCATAACGTTTTTGGATCGTTAAAAAAAGGATACCAAAATTTTTTGTTATAGAACCCTGCCTGAATTGTCGTTAATGCGCGATAATTGAAAGAATAAAAAAATTTGGGGGCATTCCTTAAATGGAGCTTCGTATGAAAACCCCTCAGATGCTCCATATTTTTTTGCTCAAAAGTGAATCCCTAAGAAAAATTATTCAGGGTTTTGTGGCGCGGCGTAATGAACACAGAACATCAGGGAGGCCATACATATATGGATAAAGCGTTTCAGCATGACTACGCTAAGGCAGTGAGTCTCTTCGTACAGAAGGTGCCGGCGGAGGTTCCTGTTACAACTCAAGAAATTGATGCGTATTTCCGTCAATGCGTTCTGTATCTCATGTCATTCGATGAGGCAATGAAAAATGACCCCAATTCGGGGATCATCAATCAATTATATACAGAAGACCCGGTGGAGGTTCTATCCGAGCAGATCGTACAGACTTATTTCCAGTCACATAAGAATGAAGGAGTGGCTATCCCTGACTTTTTTCAGCGGATGACAGCTGCTGACGCTGTATCCGGAACTCGCATCAGCAGTGAGTTTATCCGTGTCCAGCAGGAAATTTTCACACTCTATGAAACCTCCGAAGTAACCTTCTCTTTTGAAGAAATCCGCAGGGCCACTTTTCTCAATGATCAGCTCACGACCGCGTGCAGCAAAGCGGGGATAATGGAGGCGTCCGTCCTGGAGGTTAGAGGGGCTAATACGTCTCAGACTACTATAAAAAAGTTAAATGATTTGCTGGAGGAATCCGCAAAATCCGTTTACAGAAAACGGCGTACCAGTACACAAACGGGTGGAAAACAGGAAAACATCCCGCAAAAGGCCGCGCGAATTGAGCAAAGTCCGGATTCCGTGCGCTCTCCAAAGAAAAAGCAGAAAGAAACGCCCCCTTCCCGCAACGGCAGATATACTTCGATGAAAGCAACGGATTTGATCCTTCCGGGGTGGTCAAGGAAAACATTCCAAGACAAAGGAGACCTGGAACAAGATGAAGAAGAATATGATGATCAGCAAGATATGGCTAAGGATGACGTCCGGCAGAAAGGCCGTGATCGTGCAAAGCCAACGTTAGAGGAAGCTCTTGCAGAGCTGAACGGGATGGTTGGCTTGGATGCAGCAAAAAGTCAGGTAGAGTCCATAGTTAAGTTTATTAAAATCAGCAAATTGCGAGAAAAAAACAGGCCAAACTCCCAACCGATGTCCTATCATCTAGTCTTTTCCGGCAATCCAGGAACGGGCAAGACTACTGTCGCCCGAATTATTGCTGATATATACTCCGCTTTGGGAATTTTACGTAAGGGCCAGTTGGTGGAGGTAGGCGGCAAGGACCTTGTGGGACAATATGTAGGGAAAACGGAGACAAAGACCAGAAAAATTATCCGAAAGGCCCTTGGCGGTGTGCTGTTTATTGATGAGGCATACTTGTTGGCAAACAAAGAGAATAAGGGGGACTATGGAAAGGACGCTATCGGCGTCATTATGAAAGCGATGGAGGATCATCGTGATGATCTTGTAGTGATCGTGGCAGGATATGACAAGCTGATGAAAGATTTTATCGAGTCCAACCCGGGGCTGAAATCTCGTTTCACTACAAAAATCTTCTTTGAAGACTATAATGGAAAGCAGCTTTACGAAATCTTCGAGAGAATGGTTCGGGCTGGCGGCTACCGCCTGGAGGTACCGGCGATGGTACTGGCAAAGGTGTATTTTGAAAAAATGTACCGAGAACATGGAGAAAATTTCGGTAATGGCCGGGATGTGAGAAATTCCTATGAAAAACTTCGTATGCTGCAAACGAGCCGGTTAGCGGAGCTGGACAGGGAATTAACAAGAGAGGAACTGGATACCTTTACAGCGGATGACATCATAGCATTGACAAATAAAACATGAGGGTATATAAAACGCACAGCGGCGGGGACATCTGTAGAGATCGTCCCCGCCGCTTCATTATGCTTGCAGCATTCTCAGCCCGCTTGCTGCTCGATCATACTGATAGATATAGGTGGACAGAGCATCTTCTTTGGCATTTTTTCGGTTCTCAGATAATATGGTTTTCTTCAGCACTGAGGGGGAAAACTTGCTTTTTTTGCCGGCAATGAGTACGCCGCGTGTACTTGTTGGAACAACATAATAGTCGCTGCCAATCAGATCTCCCAGCACTTTCATAACTTGCGGGATCAGCATAAGCGCCGCGCCGCCCTGTTCCGCTCCATTTGTCAGCAAATACAGACTATCGTGCTGAAACGAGGCTGCGGCAAAAGGCTCGGATTGCAGGATAGCGCCTTGCGGAAGGTCACTTGAAAATACGGAGGTATCCGCCAGTATAATGCCAAATCGTGCCAGCGTGTTCTGCGAAGCGGCAATCCGTAACTCCTCGATGCTGATACCCAACTCATGCATGGAACCCTCCGTGAGATAATTTTCATCGTCGGGAAGGTAAAACTGTCCAACAATACCAGCGTCGTTGAAGTGGGCAAAATGCGGATTGCGCCTGCTCCACTCCACACTGACGGCCCGCAGGATGACATCGCTTAGAAGTGACTCACGCTCACGTCCCGAGCGCTTGCGATAAGGCTCGATCAAAGGAGGGGCCAATATGTCCTTGAACCTCTGCGCCGCCCAACCGGCAGCATCCTGAGCGCCAGCAGGCAGGTCCTCCGGATAAACGACCGGCAGGATGGCTCTGCCTGGGACTTTGGCTATAATACCGGGTATCTGCCGGCCTTTCCGGCAGCACGCAACAGACTCAAATTGCATCGTGTCGCCGAAGCTTGTTTGTAAATCGGCGACCATTACGGGAATATCGATGTGATTACTATCCATGGGGAACTCCTTATCTATCTTCCAGCTTAAAGATGATCATATCCTCTAGCTTGGCATCTTCCAGATTACAGCGCACTCCGCCGCGCAGATATGCGCCAAAATGATAGAATTTCATGCATTTCTGAATCTGATTTCGAAGCGGAGCCGACATACGCTTGAAGTTATAATGATCCAAAAGGATCCGCCGCTTTACACGCACATAACTGTTCCCGGAACCATATAGAATTCGAATCCGGGCGTTTTTAAAAAAGCGGTTGAAATCGGAAAAGCTGGCAGTATCTTCTTCTCCCAATAGACTCCCGCCGTTTTCCAGGACGTCCTTTTTTACGATGGGAAAGTCTCTGTCAATGGCGGCCTTGTCATACAGATAGTGTTCCCAGAAGAGAGTATCCAGGAACAACTGATGCTTATTGGCACGATACCGTTCCTGAAAATAGGGACGTTCCTTTTCCCAAATCTGCTCCATGAGAGTGGCTTCACCGCAACAGTCCAGCTGAAATCCGGAGAGAATGATCGCCAGGTCAAGGGCACTGTAATACAACTCTTCTTTATTGTTTTTCTTTTTGTTCATAACACGTTCTGCAAAGGATCCGCAGGTTATCGGCAGCAGTTTTTCCGCCCTTGTCCAACGGGACAAGATAGTCCACATGGAAGAAAACTTTGGATTCCTTTTTTAACCCACATATACCGCACTGGAACTGACCGTCCGCATCTCTGGATTTTTTGAAAACCGCAGTTCTGATTTCCGTTTCTTTCTTAGGATCAAGCTCTTTCAGCTCATCGAGGTCAAGATCCTCCGGCGGTTGTTTGCCGCCTGGACCGCCACTATGCTCAGCGTACGCATCTGGATGCAGGATTTTCAGCATCTCAATATCAAGCATCCGGTGGAAGTAGACTTTGCGATCACAAAAGAACTGCCGGATAATATCATCCTTCCAGAGCGTATCTCGAAACTCCTCTTGCGCCATTCTGTCCATTGAGTTGTCAACAATATACTGGGCGAACCGCCGCAGATCCAGCCGCTTATCGACGGTTTCAAAGGTATAGAACTCCGGTATGGTTTCCGTCTGCGCATAGAATTTGAGGATGTTGATGACATCTTTCGGCGCATACGGCGGGAGCATTCCGCCCCGGAAGAAGGTCGTATAGCACTGCCTTTCCATAGTGGAGAGCAGTTTGGCGTTCAAATATTCATCCGAGGCCCCATATGCGTCAAACAACGCTGGAAGGTTCTCCATCAGCTCACGATATGCCCTGACGGCGTTGCTGTATACCATGACCTGGCAGGAGCGCTCTATCGCCTCCCCTGTCTTCTCATCGGCCACCTCCAGGTAGGTGAACACATACATACCGACAGGGAGCCGTTGAACAAAAGGAATTTCTTCCAGAGCGGAGGTATCTACGGAGGTATCCATCATCTGTGCAAATTCGAAAATCTTGGATAGAGCAATGGCGCGGATATCCCGCTGTACCTGACTGAGCTGTTCCGTTTCAGGATCATTTGCCCCCGGAAACAGAGATTCGGGATTTGTCCATGCGATATTATCTCCCCAGTCATCCATGAAGGTAACAATGTAGGCTTCCGATGTCCCGCCGGCTCTCTTGCCACGCAACGCCCGTCCCACCATTTGTGTCATCAGTACTGAGGAAACCGTCGGCCTCGTCAAAAAGACTGTTTTGGTCATCGGCAGATCCGCACCCTCTGTCAAAATATTCACACTGATCAGAACCTGGAGCTTCCCTTGACGGTATGCCTCCAGTTTATTATCGTTATCTTCTCTTTTGGTGATTTTGCCTGTTTCTGAATCGCGAATGTCCGAAACAACATAATCCGCTTTAACACCATTCTTGCAAAAAACAGCAGTCAGCTGGGCTGCGTGAGTGACATTCAGAACGAATACGATGGTTTGCCCGTATTCTTCCTCTTTTTCTAAATAGGTCCTGACAATCAAATTGTTTCGTGCAGTATTCTTTGCGATCTCTGCTGCAATATCTTCTGGTATCAGATCAGAGCGCTGGATGCTCTCCAAGGCGCTCATCCCCAAAGCAGCCCCATAGTTTTCACCCGTTGGAATGTTTTCAAACACGGGCGTTGAAAGGATTCCATTTCCAATCAATTCCGTCAGGCTGATCTGATAGACAATATCATCACGGTAAATTCCCCTGAGTGGACCTGTATTGGCAAGATTTTTCCGGAACGGCGTTGCTGTCAGTCCAATCAGCTTTACGCAGGGGACCTTCTCCTGGATATAGTCAATAATGCGGCGGTAGGATTTTGCCGTTGAGTGGTGGGCCTCATCTATAACAAGGTATATCTCCCGCTCCCCCTCCAGCCAACGGTCCAAACACTTGATATTACGCATAAGGCTGTCCTTGCTGACAAGCAGCAGATTGTCTTTGGGGGAAATGCTGGAGGAGCGGCAGTGGTCCGGCGCACCGGAGACGACACGGTAGCGGAAGGAGGCCAGGGGCGGGCAGTCATTCCCATAAAAATTCTGCTTTCCGTATGTATACTGCCGGAAGGATTCTGCCGCCTGATTCAGCAAAAGATTCCGGTGCGCCAGCCATAAAACCTTTTTTCCCTTATCCAGCGCCCCATGGAGTAGCCAGGTAGACGCAACATATGTCTTGCCGCCGCCTGTCGGCAGTACGACAAGGGTGCTGTACGATGGACGTGCGTCCAATTTGTTCAGGCGCTCGATGGCATCCACTTGATGGGGATAGGGCATCCGAGGGACGGGGACTTGTTTGGGGAGTATCTCCCCGAAGGCTTTGCTTTTACGGGTCTGCGGCGCCATAATGGTCTCACCTTCCATGTCCAATGTAACAAGGTAAATATACCATATGAGCGGTCATTCCGCAAGCGTCTGTTGTGGAGATTGGCGAATACACATTATATATAATAATTACGTTGAGGGAGATATCTGCCTCCCTCAAAACAGAGAGGGACCATTCTGTGATGGCCCTCTCTATTTTTGCCTGTAGCGTGTATTCTCAGGCGCATGCGGTCCCACAAAGGACGGCGGATCAAAAAATAAAAATCTTTGAAAAAATTTCCCCTCAAAATTCGATATTTTCAGACACAACCGCATAGTATCCAAGCAACTCCGATAAAATTTGACAAAGGAATTGCGGAACATACGTTCTAATTTTGCGGAGGATATTCGTGGTGAACATCACCACAACATTACATTTCAAAATTGAAAGGAGATCAAATTATTATGAAAAAAGTTATCAATGGAAAGATGTACAACACCGAGACAGCGGAGCAGCTCGCCACATGGGACAACGGTCGGTGGAACAGCTTTGATATTTGCGAAGAAAAGCTGTTCCGGAAGCGCAACGGAGAATTTTTCCTCTACGGATATGGAGGGCCCAAGTCCGCATATGCCCAGCCCGATGGTGATAGGAGTGTGTCGAGTGGCCATGCAATCATTCTCCTGTCTGACAAGGAAGCCCGCGAGTGGGCGGAGGAGCATTTGAATGGGGATAAGTATGAGGAGATTTTTGGCGTCGTCGAAGAGGACGAGAGCCAGGCTGCCATCACGATCTCCATCTCCGCCAACGCGATGGACTGTGGGCAGAAGGCCGCTGCTAAGAGGGGAATTTCACTGTCGGCGCTGATTGAGGCGCTGCTCCAGAACGCCTGATGGCTGAAAGCAGTTTCCCGGTTGGATGATCCATCTGGGGAACTGCTTCGGGGACAACGACCAGGGCTGCTTGCTGCCAGGGCAGCCCTGATCGCTCCACCCCCGGTACTTACATTTATATGATCCAGCATCCCATCCGGGAAATTCAATTTTAACAAGGAGGCCATTAAAAATGCTTACAAATACAAATGAAAATAGCGCTCATGCGGAGATGAGCGGGACGGCCCCTGGACTTCAACGTATGTTTCAATACTGCGAGTTTATGGAACACTGCAAGGCCGATGCGGCAACCCTGCCTGACGGCGAGCGGAACGCTATGCTCACCAACCTGGCTCCTTTTGCCGGGGGCACGAAAACGATCCATGCGCTGTCCTCTTCAAGTCCCGGCTACACGCATGAGAAAATCCGTGAAGAAATCAACCGCTTTCTGAAGAGCGAAGCGAAGCCTGTAACCTGCCAGACGATCTGCGATGGAGGATTTGCGTGCTCCAAACGTGCCTCCGGAAAATGTGCTGCCAAGTACCCGGCGGAGCTGGGCCGTATCCCTTTGAGCGCGGATGCCCTGGTGAATGAAATCAGCAAGCTCCCGGTTACGGGCAGCGCGGTCAAGGATTCCCAGACGGCGGAGGAATTTGTCCGTGGCTTCCTGTACAACCAGGAGGATCTTACGGCACAGGCCGCGATTACATCCGAAATCCGCGATCATTTCAAGCTGACGGCTTCCACGGTAAAGTCCCTTCAGTCAGTCTTTAAAGAATCGCAGAAGTCCTATCAGGCCAGCATCAACAAGGCGGAATCGCGCCCCTGGTATGTGCGTACAGACCATGGAGCATTACAGTTCCTTCCGGGACTGCTCGCGGAAAATCTGGCAGAAAAGGAGCCTATCTTTTTTGCGGCAGGGCGGTACTATAAATATGAGGACGGCATCTACCGTGAGATGCCGGAAATCGAGGCGCAGCAGATCGTAAAAGGTAACATGCTGGCGCGTGAGACCAGAATGCCGCAGATTGCCGACACGGAGAAGCAGTGGCGGCTCCTGATCCAGCGCGACCCGCACACGCTGAACGACAAGCCTTACATCATCAACGTGCGCAACGGCTTGTATAACGTACTGGACGACAAGCTGGAGCCTCACACGCCGGACTACTGCTCCACAATCCAGTTGAACGTATCCTATGACAAGTCGGCGGACTGTCCGAAATTCAAGATGTTTCTGGAGAACTCCATGGAGGGGGACATGAAGCAGGTAGCGCTGATCCAGGAGATGCTGGGGTACTTCCTCGTCCCCGTCAATTCCGCGCAGAAGTGCTTTATCATCGTTGGCGCAGCTGGAGCTGGGAAGTCCGTGCTGCTGAATGTGCTGAGCGACATCCTGCTTGGCCGGCAGAATGTGTCCAACGTATCCTGGCAGGCCCTCAACGAACGTTTTAAGACGGCTGAGCTTTACGGCAAGCTGGCAAATATTTTCTCCGATCTGCCTACGAAGAACATTGATGACAACGGTATCTTCAAGGCGTTGGTAGGAGAAGATGATCTGACGGTGGAGCGGAAGCACCGCGATCCGTTTTCCTTCCGGTCTACCGCAAGGCTGCTCTTTTCCTGCAACAGCATTCCCCAGAATTGCGGCGACCGGTCCGAAGGCTTTTACCGCAGGCTCATCATTATACGCTTCAACCGCACCGTCCCTGAGGACAGGCGGGATCCGGATCTGCTGAATAAATTCCGGAAGGAAGCGGACGGCATATTCCTTTTCGCGCTGGAAGGACTGCGCCGGTTGATCAAGAACCGTTACCACTTTTCTGTCACGCAGACCAACCTAGATGAGCTGCAGCGGTACCGCGAGGAGTCCGATTCGGTACTAGCCTTCGTCAGAGATTGCTGTGAATTGAACGCACTCCATGCCCAATTTACAAAGGATCTGTACCATGATTATGCAAACTACTGCTATGAGTGCGGTATGAAACCCTATGCGCTGAATAAATTCGTTCACCAGTTAACGACATCTTTTCCCCAGTTGTCTCGTGGTGTTGCCACATCGGGGAAGGCACGCATCATCAAGGGCCTCAAGCTCAAATATTGATAATGCTTTGAATTTGACACATTTGACACGTAAATCCTATTTGTTTCCATCCGTGAGATAGGATTTTACGTGTCAAATGTTTTGAAGTGTTATGGGCCGGCAGCGGGATCGTACGGTGCAAGATTTTCGAAAAGATCGATCCGGAAATGCCGATGATCACTAGCATTTGACAGACTTGACACATAAATCCTTGTTCTCTTTATAGCTGCCATCAGAAAAGCTCTCAAAGCCATTTTACGTGCCAGATATGGCTGAGTGATAACTGCCTGTTTAGTGGTAATGTAGAGGGACACCTTTCTATGCCGGTGTTCAAAACTATTTGGATGCCGCGTCCTCATATTGACTTTATCCATGCCCGAAAGCGGACGTTACGGGCCGGCAGGAAAGCAGTGCGGTAAACGGCATCAGGTCCGGCATAATAGTATCCCAACCTTGAGATTTGACAGACTTGACACATAAATCCTAACTTTCTTCTATATATGAGCAAATTCTTATTCGCAGTTTGAAACAGTAGAGAATCACCCGGCAAAGAGTTCTTTTCTGCCGGCAGAAAACAGCGGCTAGGCATTACGCCTCATCCTGCATGATGCGAAAGTCCAAGCTGCTTTTCAAGCACGAAGTTGGAAGTTCTGTTTTTCAGCAGTGCCTATTGACCATCAGCGAAATCCCTCTTTAGATTTTTAGCAGCAAAGCTCAGCAAGATATCATTTTTATGTGTCAAGTGTGTCAAAAGAAGGGCAGCACGATTCTGGTTGCCGCCCCCAAATCGCTATTGGATCTGACGAGAGTTGGATTTGACGGCGATTTCCCTATATTTGGGGGAAAATCTGTCCTCTGATAGTCCCAAGCAAGAATCCATATAACATTGTAGGACCTTACAGGCCCAAATTAAACCATAATTGGAGGACGCTTGCTATGCATAGCGAGAAATTACCTAACAGTCAATACCCGTTCGCGCAAAACATCCCTGGGGAGCGGGATTGGCAGATTCAGGATCTGCGGATCCAAAACAGGGCGCAGGCCATGCTGCTCCGTGATCTGGAACGCAAGGCCCGGTTCTATGACGCCATCCTTCAAACTCCGAAGCTGCTCACTACCACCGCGATAGCAACGGAGTATGGATGGTCCCCACAGAGACTGAACAGTTATTTGCAGGAGAATGGGATCCAGTACAAGCGCGACGATACCTGGGTGTTGTGCAAACCCTATGCCGACAAGGGGTATACATATCCCCAGACCGGTCCATGTGATTGCAATCGGTGTACACGTTGGACACAGAAGGGTCGCGCTTTTCTCCACGACCTTCTTCGGAACGATGGCATCCTGCCCCTGTATGAACAGGCATATGACCCGGTGGATGGCTCTTTGCGGTAATAACTGCCGACCTTTTCCAGTTTTGTCTGCGTCAGGTCTGTTAAAAGGGCGGAGCGCCCTCCGAGAATCACTCTCCTATTTGGCGTTCCGCCCATGAAAAATTGGAACCGAATCTGCGATGCAGCCGTTGACAAAGTGTGCCTGGCGTGGTATAATTAACACAGTAAAAATTTCTTTCAGTATGTTTTTATGGACATGGTTGTACGCGAACGCGGTATAACTGTGTCCATTTTTAACTGTCTGAAAGGAGTTTGTTATGAATATGAAAAATGCACCGTATATCATTCTCCCCGCAGAAGCCGCCAGGGAGGAACTTCGCCGCCGGGCGGTCAGCCAAACGGAAAAGCTGTCCCGGTCCGTTGCGAGGCTGACCTCCTGCGATGCACCATGTGTCGAGTACACAGATGAAATTCTTCAGGAGAGGGCCGTGATTGACAATCTTCTATTCTACCAGCACTGCCGCGCCGCCCTGGAACGCTGTCTGGCAAATGAAAGCTCCACCCTGCGCTACAGGCAGCAGGACGGGTCCGTGCAAACCGTGTCCTTCCAGCGTCAGTCGCTTGGCAGGGTCAGAATCTGGGGACTTTAATGCCGGCAGAAGAGGAATCCCCCCTCAGTGAGATCAAAAAGAATACCGCGCTCAGGATACAAAATACTGCTTCCGAGCGCGGTGTTTTTGTTCCGATTACGCACCGTCTATTTCCGCATTGGTGTGACCAAACCCCTCCCACCGCCGGATATCCGGCTCCATTTCGCAGCTTATCGTAATAATATCGAGGTAACACTCCCTCCCATAAGGAAGGCCCCTCCGGACAAGGGCGTCCTGGAGCAGCGTAGGGCTGGCCCCACTTCGACAAATGAAGACCATCTCCTCTACAATTTCCTCCACATCCTCCTGGGGGATGCCCAGGTCGCCGGTGAGGTACTGTTTCATCTGTCGTGTTCCGTAGCAATCCTCGTAGAAAAACGGATTGGCGTACATCAAAAATTCCTGCTGTGGCAAAACCTTGTAACACCGCGAAGGTGGCGCAAAGGCGGATTGTTGGATTTCCAACAACGTGCTGGAGATCTCGTAGGGAAAGATAGACGCATGTACGATTAGCTCGTCCTGGATGTAATATACAGGGTCGTCGTTATCCGAGGTCCAGAAATAGGCCATGATCCGGTCTCTGGAAAGCGTCCCCTTACCATAGTAGATCTCCAAGATTTTGCAGAAGTCGTCGAATCCGATGATTCCATATAAGGTGGCGGCAGCTCTGGCATACAAATCGATTACATTGATTCTGGCAGGGGATGAATTGTTGTTTTGATTAGGATCCATAGGCAACCCTCCTTTACAAATGGGATGAAAAAGGGCGGATGCCACACAGCGGCACCCGCCTGAATTGTTTATCCCGGTCCACTTAGGAGCGGGTCCGGCCCACCTGCTGTATCAGGTCCCGGCACAGGGGGAAAATCTCAAGGCTCAACAAAAAAGGAAAATAAAAAAGGAGAAAAATAAAGGATATCAGTCGGCAGAGAATAGGCTGCTTCTTCCCTGATCGACAACATTATTATATCCGATTTTGTTCTATTTGTCAAGCATATTTTCAAAAATACGGCCAATTTCTTTTGAAAAAGTTAAATGTCCCGATGGACATTTATGTCTCAGCTTGCGCCCCCGCTTCACCCGCCCTCCGCTATGCAAAAATACTCCGGCGACACATAATCGCACAGCCAGACGCCGTTCTTCGACCGGTAAAATACTATCCCATTTTGCGCCATGGCCCCCGCTTCGATCCGGAGTACGACAACCGGGCTGCCATGGCGGCGGCCCACTGCAACCGCAGTCTGGTAGTCCGGGGAGAGGTGGACATACTGCCGGCCCATCCTTTTGATCCCCTCTGCCTGGATGCCGGGCAGGAACCGGGCGGCAGTCCCATGGTACAGGTACTGAGGCGGCTGCATTTTGCGAAGTTCAACATCTACTTGAATTGAATGACCCTGATTGGCTTGAATCCTGCTGTGGTCCTCATTAAATGTATACCGCTGCTTGTTATCCTCCCGAACGATCCGCTCCAGCGTCTCCCTGTCAATCCACCTGCCTGTGTTGCACACGCCGACTAGCAGCGCTCCCACATCTGCCCAGCCGTGCTCATCTAATGTGATCCCGGCTTCTTCTGGATGGTGCCTCAGGATCAGACAGAGAAACCGGCCCAGTTGCACATCACTTCTACTCTGCCTCATGTGCTTTTTCCCCTTCTAAAAGGCTAATGTAGCGGTATGTGGTTGGTCGGGACAACCTCGACAGTCTGGCCAACTCGCTAAGATTGATCTCGCCAGTTTGGTACTTATTATAATACCGGTAAAAACTGTCCGGGATCGACGCCTCAGATATGGCAGGCCGCCCAATTTGCTTGCCCTTGGCCTTGGCATTTTCCATCCCTGAGCGCACGCGGGCGCGGATCATGGAAAGTTCCAGCTGAGAAAATACCCCGGCAATTTGTAAGAAGGCTTCGGTCATCGGATCAGGATGTCCGGTCCGGCAGTCCATTGTGATACTGCCAATGATGATAAGCCGCAGGTGTTTGTCCCGAATGACATCGATGATCTCACAAAGTTGCTTGGTCGAGCGGCACAGACGGGGAACCTCCAGGGTAAGAATCGTATCCCCCGGTTGCGCCAGTTGGAACATCGCCTCCTGCTGTTCTTTGTTGGGGGAATCCCCATGCTCATACTCCAGCCATACCCGGTCAGCTCCCGCTCGTTTCAGCTCACGCACCTGCCGGTCAATGTCTTGCTTTTCCTCGCTGGTACTACACCGGGCGTAGCCGTGTGTAAGA
>Ga0137306_101373_pt1 | contig 25220 bp, 27 predicted proteins | sample Inofroosms_March_FD_97187 | JGI IMG/M metagenome (GOLD analysis project Ga0137306, IMG submission 97187) | Mouse cecal microbial communities from Vienna, Austria - N-Acetylneuraminic and N-Acetylglucosamine D2O microcosms_March | ecosystem: Host-associated > Mammals > Digestive system > Large...
TCAAAATAAAGTGGTGACTATATTATCCCCATCCACAGTTCACAGACAAGAATTATTGACAAACAATAATTCCTGTGGTAAGATAGCCATGAAATTATTGTAAGACAATAATTGGACGCTATGCCTGCCTGAAACTACAATCTGTAATTTTGGCGGAGATATTTCTAATTGTTAACCCCAATCCAACCCAAAACAGGAGGGACTGCTCATGAAAAAACGGGAAAAACAGGCCGCGCTTCTGCTGGCCCTTGCGTCGGGAGCGGCGATGGCGGCCGCGCTGCCACTGGCGGCCCTGCCCGCCTTTGGCAGATGGCTGCGGGCCCTCTCCCTCTCCGGCGGGACGGGGAATCTTGCCGCCTGGGGGATCACCCTGGTCCTGACGGCCCTGCCCGCCCTGGGTCTGCTGTGGCGGGGCCGGTGCGGGTGGGACTGGCTGCTGGTCCTGGCGGCGGGGGAGATCTTCGCGGGGGTATTCTTCCTGGTGAACCCCGCCATGCTTCGCCCCGGCGTGGACAGCGAGACGGTGGGGACCATGTGGGCCCTGGCAGCCGCCGGGAGCACGGCGGCCACCCTCCTGGCCTGGGCGGTGCTCCGGGGCCTGGGCCGGCTGGAGCGGACAACCGGCCGGACCATGGAGGTGCTGCTGCTGGGAGCCGCCCTGCTGCTGGGATGGCTGGCGGCCTGGAGCCAGTGCGCGGACCTTATCGCGGAGATCCGGGCGGCGGCGGAGAGCAACACCGCCCCGGGCCTTATCCTGTGGCCCACGTATCTGGTCCTGTGCCTGCTGGCGGCGGCGGATCTGATCCCGGAGCTGCTGGGGTGCGCGGTGCTGGTGTGGGGCGGCCGTCTGGCCCGGGCCATGGAGAGCGCCCCCTTCGGGAAAGAGACGGTGGCCGAGGCGGAGAGCCTCAGCCGCCGGTGCGGACTGGTGGCGTCGTCGTCGGTGCTGCTGTGCGCCGGGGGAAACCTGCTGCAAATGCTGCTCTTCTCCCAGCTCCGCACCACCCATTTCCAGGTGGCCTTTCCCTTCTCCACGGTCCTGCTCTCGGCGGCACTGGGCCTGCTGTGCCGGTACTTCCGGCGGGCCAAGGCGGTCAGCGACGACAACCAGACCATCATATGAGGGCGCGCCATGGCCATTACAGTACACCTGGACGAGCTGCTGCGGCAGCGGGGCATGACCGGCAAGGAGCTGTGCGCCAAGGTGGGGATCACGGAGGCCAACCTCTCCATCCTCCGCTCCGGCAAGGCCAACGGCGTGCGCTTTCACACCATCAACCGGATCTGCTACTACCTGGACTGCGGCGTGGGGGACCTGCTGCGCTTCGACGGACGATTGGAGGACGCCAACGATGAAACATAAAATGCAATGGCTGCTGCCGGCGCTGCTGGCCCTGCTGGCCCTGACCGGCTGCTCCCTGGCCCGGCCCGAGGCGGGGAGCGGCGGAGACCGATTCGTGGGCTTCTACCTGGTGCGGGAGGAGAGCGGCCGGGATTTCTACCAGAATCCCCACCTGGAGGAGTACGGCGGGGAGACCGTCCGCTTGGACGGTTACGGCGCCATCAGCGTCCCCCGGGAGGTCCTCTTTGCCCAAAAGGAGGGGGAAGAATGGGTATTCCCGGGCCTGGAGGGCTGGCGGCTGTTTGTGTACCGGGGCTTCGAGGAGGACGGCGGCACCTATCTGTCCATGGTCACCGATCTGGCCCCCGGGGAGGAGCCGCCCCAGTTCAAGATCACCGACGAGGGGGGCGTTGACATCATCAGCGGCGCTCTCTATCTGGGCCCGCCCCTGGGACAGGCGGACTGGGACCCCTATGAGGACCGGAGCGTCTGGACCACCTACCGGGTCTATCAGGCCCCGGACGGGCGGCCCTATCTGGACGGCAGCGGCAACAGCTTCACCGGCGCCCTGGGCAGCTACCAGGAGAGCCAGACCTACACCCGTCAGGAGAACGGCGGAGACGTGAAGAAGGAGACGGTGGAGGTGTCCATATCCATAAAGGCGGTCCCCCGGCTGGAGGGGCTGGTGGTGCGGCAGTTTGACGGAGAGGGCGGCCAGCTGTCCGCGGAGGACCTGACCCTGGAGGGGGAGCTGCCGGCGGTGACGTGGCTGCCGGAGGCGGCCTGGGCCCTGGTGGAGGAGCGCAGCCCCGAGGGCGTGGTCCGCACGGCCTATACCCTCCCCGGACCGGGGGAGGAGGCCGTCACCCATCCGGTCATCTTGCTGGACAGCGCCGGGGTGGGCAGCGTGAAAGATTTGACCATCGGGGGACAGCCATAGGCTGTCCCCCAAAAATTTTGGTTCCAGGTCTTGACAAAGTGATTCTATTGGAGTAGAATGCAGGTGTTCTATTCCGATAGAATGAAAGGAGCACACCATGGAAGACAGAATTTACGACAGCGAGCTGCGGGTGCTGGAGTTCCTGTGGCAGGGCGGGACGTTATCCGCCAGGGAGATTGCCGCCCGGGCGGCGGAGGAGGTGGGGTGGAGCAAGACCACCACCTATACTGTTCTGAAAAAATGCGTGGACAAGGGGCTGGTGGAGCGGCGGGACCCGGGGTTCCTCTGCCGGGCCCTGGTCAGCCGCCGGGAGGCCCAGCACCAGGAGACCCGGGGGCTCATTGACCGGATGTACGGCGGGTCCGCGGACCGGCTGGTGGCCTCCCTGCTGGAGGGCCGGACCCTGTCGGAGGCCGAGATCAACCGCCTGCGCCGGATGGTGGAGGAGCTGTCATGAGCGGGGCGGCGCTGGAGATTCTGGGGCGGGTGTCCCTGTCCGCCGGGGTGATGATCCTGGCGGCGGCGGCTCTGCGCCTCCGGTTCGGCGGCAGGACCCCGGGGCGGGTGTTCTGCCTGCTGTGGGACATCATTCTGCTGCGTCTGCTCCTGCCGGTGGACATCCCCTCCCCGGTGAGCATACAGCGCCTGCTGGCCGGCGGATCCGGCCGGGGCGGGGCTGCCGCTGTAACATACGTGTCCGGCGAGGTCTTGACGGAGGGGCCGTACGTGGTCCGGGAGAAGCTCCCATCCCTCCCGTCCCTGGACTGGACAGCGGTGCTGCTCCTGCTCTGGGCGGCGGGGATGGTCCTGGGCCTCACTTGGCTGGCGGCGGTCCACCTGCGCAGCCGGCGGATCTACGCCGCCGCCCTGCCGGCGGAGGACGAGGAGATCCGCGCCTGGCAGGCGGCCAACCCCCTCCGCAGGCCGGTGCAGGTCCGGGTCAGCGACAGAGTGGCCTCGCCCCTGACCTATGGCGCGGTCTACCCCGTGGTGGTGCTGCCCCGGGGGATGGACCGGGACCTGCTCCCCTGCGTCCTGGCCCACGAGTACGCCCATATCCGCCGCTTTGACGCCCTGCGCAAGCCCCTGCTGGCCCTGGCGCTGTGCGTCCACTGGTTCAACCCCCTGGTGTGGGCTATGTACGTTCTGGCGGGCCGGGACATGGAGCTGGCCTGCGACGAGGCGGCGGTCCGCGCCGGCGCGGACCGGCGGGGCTACGCCCTGGCGCTGCTGAGCATGGAGGAGGAGCGGGGCCGCCGGCCCCTGTCCGGCAGCTATTTCAGCGCCAACGCCCTGGAGGAGCGGATCAAGGGCATCATGCGGGGCAAGCAGACCACCCTGGCGGCCCTGCTGGCGGTGCTGGTGGTGATGAGCGCGGCAACCACCGTGTTTGCCGCCGGGGCGCCGGCGGAGAGGACCGGCGCTGTCAGTCTGGCGGAGCGGGAGGTGATGCTGCTGGACGGGAACGGCCAGACCTGCCTCTCCTCGGACGGCGGCCTGACCTGGATGACTGAGGAGCGCTATCACGCCCAGTACGGCGACTGGGGCGGCGATTGGGACGTGGAGTGGTGGACCTACGAGGAATACAAGGCGTGGCTGGACCAGGAGCGGGAGGAGCTGCGGGACCTGATCGGCGAGCGGGCCTATACCGGCTCCGACGGCTGGTTCACCTGGGACCAGGAGAAGGTGGACGATACCATAGCCCTCTATGAGGAGATCCTGGAGGACATCAAAAACGGCGGCCTCTACTCCCGGGAGGTCCGGGACTCCAGCGGAGAGCTGATCCCCGACACGGCCCTGAGCAGCGGCGGGACGGCCCCCGGGGATATCTGGCTGGAGGAGCTGAGACCCTTTGGCATAGAGGGCGGCGGGGAGGAGCTGACCTACCGGGGGGAGCGGATCCGCACCCTGGTGGACGGCGCGCCGGCGGGCGGCGGGGGCTACGCCATCCGGAGCCTGTACGCCTGCGACGAGGGGACTGTGGACGTACACACCCTGCGCCGCCCGGTCCGGAACCCCGACGGGTCCTATGACCCCATGGGGGAGCTGACCGGACTGGCCGCCGGGGGAGACCCGGACTTTGACCCGGCGCTCATCGCCTGCGCCCGGTTCGAGGGCGCGCCTGCGGCCGAGGCCGCTGGGGCGGACGGCGGGGGCCGCGTTGGAGGGAGGTCCCTCCGGGAGATTTTCACCGCCTACGAGATCTGGGGCCTGACCTATGGGGAGGACGGGTCCCTGGCCTGGAACGGCCAGCCCGTGCGCTCCTTCGCAGACCAGAAGCCCGGCGGCGGGGTCTTCTCCTACGAGAACCCCTATGCGGACGAGGGACTGCGGGTGGGCACTGTCTACGACGGCGGCGTGCTGGCGGGACTGACTGCGGCCTAGGGAAAGAAATAGGGAATCGGGACGGCCTGCGCCGTCCCGATTCCCTATGTACGCGCGGTGTATACAGGCTCTCAGTCCCGGTTGCGGCGGCGCAGCTCCTCACGGAAGACATAGCTGCGCAGCTGGGACTCGTAGCGGGCGGGGAGGTCAATGAAGTGGCAGCCGTAGCCGAAGACCTGCTTGGCCGGGTGGGGAGAGAGATCGTCCACCCGGAGAATCTGGGCGGTGAGGGGGATGGTCTCCCCGGCGCCCTTGAAGTCAAACCACAGCCGGCGGCCCTCCTGGAGGGGCAGGGCCGTGCGCAGATACACGCCGCCCGCGCTGATGTTCAGCACCGTGGCGGGATAGCCGTCCTTCACCACCTGGATGTGGTCCCCGGGCTGGCGGGCCACGTGGATGGTCACCTCAGCCCCCGCGGCCACGGACACCTTCACGTCCTGGCGGCGCTGCTCCTGGTTGAGCCGCTCCAGTATCTCGCACCGGTAGGAGGTCATATGGTCCGGCAGATCCAGCGGGGCGGACAGCTCGCACCGGCATGTCAGCACCCCCAGCACGGGATCGTAAAATACAATGCGGAATAAGTCGTGCTCCCTGTGGTCCAGGCTGTCCGGCGTTATCACAAGGATGCTGTCCATGGGCCCGCTCTGCACCGTCGCCGGACACAGCAGCGTCCCATTCGAATCATAAACCTCTGCCTTGGTGCAGTTTTGTAAAATAGCCATGCGCTGTTTCTCCCCTGTTATCACGCGCCGGCGGCCCCGGAGGCGCGGCGCTGTAGTCATACAGCATATTATATAGGAAGAAGGCCCCGCTTGCAATGTCTTTTTTGAAAACTTCCCCCCCTTTTATACCGCTAAAAACGACGGCAGAGGGGCGTGAGGGTGAATTTTACAAAAAATTTCTGAGGGTTCGTTATTTTTTTTGTTTCGGGTCCGATAAAAATAGTACAAAGATACGCTCGTTTTGTGTCCACCGGCCAGTCCGGCGCGAGCAGAGGAGGTCTATACCATGCTGATTACAGGACCAGAGGGCTTTTCCCCTATTCAAAAGAAAACAGCCCGCCCTGCAGCCTTCCCCGGCCCCGGCCGGCGGCAGGTGCAGGACGGTTATTATGACCAGTACACCGCGTCCGCGCCGGCGGCCCAGAGCGGCTCCAGCTTCCGCGACGCGGTGGCCAGCCTGTCCTATCAGGTGCGCACCCACAACACCACCGGCAAAATCCAGGAGCTGCGCCAGGAGGTCCGCTCCGGACAGTACCAGATCTCCCCCAGGGAGACCGCCGCCCGGATGCTCCTGCTGGAGGCTGAGGAATGATGGATCCAAAGCTGTGGCAGGACTACCTGCGCCTGCTGGAGCAGCTGACAAGGACCATCCATCAGCTGACCGGCATCGAACAGAGCAAGACCAGGGCCGCCAGCCAGGGAAACCTGGAGGAGCTGGAGAACTGTATGCGCCAGGAGCAGGCCATGAGCCTGTCCCTGCGGGGCCATGACCAGAAGCGGGACGCCCTGCTGGCCCGGATGGGGCTGACGGGCGTGCCCCTGCGGGAGCTGGAGAGGCACGCCCCCGTGGACCTGCTCATGGAGACAAAGCGGGTGGCCGAGACCCTGCGGAGAGAGTACGGTCTGTTCCAGACCGCCTCCCAGGTGGCCCGGAACACCCTGGAGTGCAACCTGCGGATGATTGAGAAGGCGCGGGCCCAGCTGGAAGGAGAGGCCCCGCCCCCCGGAGAGAACGGGGACCAGCCCAGCCAGTATGAGCTGCGGGTGTAAGAGCCCCAACCGTTCATCAAACTTTCGTAGCAAGATAAGGAGAAAACGACTATGGCCGTAATGGGTACCTTCAGCTCCTTCACCGGCGCGCGTCTGGCGATCTACGCGTCCCAGGCGTCGCTGAACGTGACGGGCAACAATATCGCCAACATCAACACCAAGGGCTACACCCGCCAGCGTATGGATCTGGTCAGCCTCCACTCCACCGGCTGGCCCGAGTACCGCAACAGCTATCAGGTGGACATCGGTTACGGCGTGCTGTGCGATCAGGTCAGCCAGCTCCGGGACCCCTTCCTGGACATCCGCTACCGGAACGAGAACGCCGAGCTGGGCTTCTACGAGACCAAGCAGGACGCCCTCAGCCAGCTGGCCAGCATCCTGGACGAGGTGGCCAAGGGCGACGACTACTTCGGCGTGATTGAAAAGCAGCTGGGCGAGGTGTTCGAGACCCTGGAGAACCTCAAGCAGAGGCCGGGCTCCGACGTGTACGACGATCAGTTCCGCGCCGCCTGCTACACCCTCACGGGCCTGCTCAACGACAGCGCCAAGCGGCTGGAGACCGTGCGGGACAACAAGGCCGAGGAGCTCAAGCAGGACACCAACAAGGTCAACCTGCTGCTCAAGGAGATCCGGGCCTACAACGACGAGATCCGCACCCAGGGCATCTGCGGCGACAACGCTCTGGAGCTGCGGGACGCCCGGAACGTGGCGATTGACGAGCTGTCGAAGTACGTAAAGATCGACGTGAAGTACTCCAACGAGTACATTGACCAGTACACCACCGTGGAGAAGCTGTCCATCTCCCTGGCCGGCACTCAGCCGGAGATCAAGCTCATCGACGGCATCTACGGCACCCAGTTCATGATGAACGAGGAGGTGCCCCAGCCCAACCCGGAGTATGATCCCTTTGACCCCAAGGGAATGCAGTATATTGGCAGGGATGGCAAGCCCACGGATAACCCCAGGGAAGCGGAGATTGTGCATAATCCCGGGAATGATAAAGATAAGTTCCCTTATCTTAAATGGGACGACGCTACGGGTGATTATACCATACCGACAGCTGATCCCAGCGAAGCGCTGCGGCTGAACAATCAGGGTGCCAATAAATATAATCCCAAACTCTCCTCCAGCAACAAATATCTGAAGCCCGGCGCTGTGATAATAAATGGGAAAGTGCAGGATCCCGAGAAGTTTACCACCGATGATCCAACGGAGGCCGCAAAGATCCCCGCCTTCTCCACCGATGAAGCGAATGTGGACAAAAACACCTACCTCTATCAGCTGGAGCCCCTGCGGGACAAGGACGGCCGCCTCATCCGCGACAAGTACGATCAGGAGATTAACGAGATCGTCGATATCCTGGACACCACCCTAGTCAGCGGGTCCCTCCAGGCCACCCGGGAGTTCCTGACCGAGGAGGGAGAGTTCTCCAGCGCCTATGACATTGCCGTGGACAAAGACGCCGCCAACAAGCGGGGCGTGCGCTACTATCAGCGCGTGCTGGACAGCTGGGCCCAGAAGTTCGCGGAGACCTTCAACGAGACCAACCAGATGCCGCCGTCTGTGCTGTATAAGACGGACGCTGACGGCAACTTCCTGGATGAGAACGGAAAAAAAATTGAGACCGCTGATGGCCTCGTGATTCAAGGCAATAAAGAATTGGTGAGCCTGGGCGTCAATACAAAGCTTTCAGAGTACACAGAGACTGCCATAGCCTCCCTGCAAGCGAATGGAAAATTTGCGGGAGATATTAAAGATGCGTTTAAGATGAACTCCAAGGGTGAGTTTGTGGACAGCAAAGGTGAGCCAATTCTTAACGCAAAGGGCGAGATTTTAAACAAGAACAATTATACTGATGCAGATGACGAAGCCACCCTGCGCAAGCGGGGCGTGCTGAAAGAGGATCTGGAGGTGCAAAAGGCATTTGAAACAACGACGGGCACAGACGGTGTAACCGTCTTTGCAAATGCCGCAGGTAAACCCCTCCAAACCCCCAAGGATCCCGAGGACTACAATGCCGACGAGCTGGCGGCCCTGCGGGGCAAGGGCGTACTCAAACCGGAGTACAACTACTACAACGGCGGCGTTCTCTTCAGCAACCGCAGCAATGGCAACGATCCCACCAACATCACCGCCAAGAATATCTCCATCTCCTACTCCTGGAGCAGGGGCGAGGTGCGTGTGCTCCAGACCAAGCAGCCCAACTATGTGGACCCCGACACCGGCGAGATCCAGACCAACACCACCGCCAACGACAACCTGCTGCATATGCTGGCCAAGTTTGACGAGAAGCTGACCTATGAGGCCAAGGACGTTCAGGCCGATGCAAACTCGGAAGGCCCCTTCTTCAAGGGCACCTTCCAGGAGATGTACACCGCGATCTCCGGCACCCTGGGCGGCGACGGCATGGAGACCAACGCCCGGTACAAGACCTATGACCTCTCCGCCCTGGATCTGGATAATCAGCGCTCCAGCGTTTCCGGCGTGGATCTGAACGAGGAAGCCACCAACATGATGCAGTTTTCAAAGTCCTACTCCGCGGCCTGCCGCCTGCTGACGACGCTGGATTCCATGCTCGACAAGCTCATTAACGGCACCGCGATCTAACAGAACGCTCAAAGGAGGTAAACAGATATGGCTATGCGCATTACCACCAGCATGACGATGAACACCTACCGCTATAACCTGATGGGGTCAAACGTCCGGGTGAACGACGCCATGAACAAGATGCTGACCAAGCGCAACTTCAACAGCTATTCCGAGGACCCTGCCGCCGCCGCCCACGCGTGGCGCATCCGCCGGGCCTTCACCAAGAACAACGCCTATATCGCCAACAACAGCGACACCTTCAGCCGCTACCGCATCGCCTACGCGGCCATGGACAAGATCAAGACGGACCTTGCCAACAACGACGGCCTCAAGGACGCGGTGCTGGGCAACAGCGATCCCCTGGCCTCGGGCCGCTACGCCCTGGGCAGCGTGGTGTATAACGGCGCGGAGTCTGTCATCCAGGCGATCAACGGCGCTAAGTACGGAGACCACTTTGTCTTTGCCGGCAAGGACGGGCTGAACGTGCCCTACTCCTGGAGCGATGACGGCAAAACCCTCTATTACCGGGGCGTGAACGTGGACGCGGGCGGCGTGCCCGTGCCCAAGGCGGAGGAGATCCCCGGGTTCACCACTGCGCTGAGTGGTACTCTGACCACGTTACAGGGGAGCGCGACAACCGCCGAGGATAAGCAGAATATTCAGGACTGGTACGACTACTACACCCACGAGACCAGTACCAAGCCCGAGGGGACAGAGCCGCCGGAGTTCAAGGATGCGCTGGACAAAGCACTTAGCGACATAAAGGCTGACCCCAATATGTCAGCCGACGAGAAAGAGGTTGCCCAGGGCTGGTACGACTACTACACCCACGCCTCCGAGGAGATCCCTGATGACCCGATGCCCCTCTGGCTCAAGACCGGAGAGAAGGACCAGTACGGCTACCCCACCGAGGAGACGATTAATGCGCAGCCGAAGCCCCTCTCTGAGAAGGATCAGGAGTGGCTGACCTACCTCAAGGACCAGAGCGATCTCAACCGCCTCAAGGAGATGGACGAGGAGCAGACCAACGTGGATCTGGGCCTGGGCCTCCAGGAGGACGAGAACGGCGAAATCGTCAACGGCAGCGTGTTCAACATGGCTCTGCCGGGGCTCAGGATGCTGGGCGGCTACGGCGTGGACGAGGACGGGGATCCCCGCAATCTGGCCACGCTGATGAAGAAGTACGCCGCCGTGCTGGAGCGGGCGGACCCCGAAACCGGCCAGTGGAGCGAGGAGGACCGGGCGGAGGCTGACCGGCTGCTCAACAAGATCAACAAGACCAACAACAACGTCATCAAGTCCTACAGCGACGACGTGGCCGCCAGCGCCGAGTTCCTGGAGACCAACGGCGAGCGGCTGGAGGATCAGGGCTACGCCCTCAACCAGGAGCGGGCCGCCATTGAGGACATTAACCCGGCGGACGCGATCAGCGCGTTTCTTTACGACTACACCTGCTACAACGCGGCGCTGAAGGTGGGCACGCAGATACTCAGCCAGTCGCTGATCGACTATATGAACTAAAATTGTGTGTTAACGGCATGGAAGCCGGCAAAATATAAGCAGAAGGGAGCGCGTACCACACAATGAAACCATTGATTGAGATCACTACGGTCCCCATCCAGATCGAGATGAAGACCACCAATGCCAAGCTGGAGTACGCCCGCGGGACTGCTGAGATGGAGATCACACGGGACAAGGGCGGCCTGAGCATCAAGAGCCGCCCCATCCGCGTCAATATCGACACCTTTGAGGCCCGCAACTCCGTTACGCCCACTCTGGCCCGCAGTCTCCAGCAGAACGCGCAGAAGGGGCAGCAGGCCGCCTATCAGGCCACCGCCACCTACGCCAAGCAGGGCAAGCTGATGATGGAGACCAAGCTGGGCGAGGAGATGATTACCAAGTTCGCCCAGAGCGCCATGGTGGACACCCGCCAGGAGGTGCTTGGGTTCCTGCCCGAGGTGGGGCCGGAGATCACTTGGGACGTGGGAGAGATGAACATCCGGTATGAGATGGATAAGCTGAACTTCGACTGGAAGTTCGGCAAGGGCGACTTCGAGTTTACCCCCGGTGACATCGAGTTCACCGTCACCCAGCGGCCGGAGGTTGTCATCAAGTACGTGGGCGGGCCCATCTACGTCCCGCCCTCTGCGGACCCCAACTATGAGCCCGTGGATGTGAAGGGGTAATCCCTCCCGCCGGCGGCGCAGAAAACGTGTTTTACAAAAGAATGGTTTCAGAATTTTCTTTTTGATACTCTTTCTTTGACGGCAAAGAAAAAGTATGCGGCAACAAGGAGGACAAAACGTGCTGGTGCAGACAAAGTATTTCGGTCAGGTGGAGTGCGGCGAGGAGCAGGAGCTCCATTTCCCCCGCGGGCTGTTCGGGTTCGAGGAGGAGAAGAGCTTTCTTCTGCTGCCCTTCGAGGGGAGCGGCGGGAGCCTGCTGTGCTTTCAGAGCGCGGTCACGCCGCACCTGGCCTTCGTGGCCATGAACCCCTTCTACCTCAAGCCGGATTACGCCCCCGTGCTCACGGGGGAGGAGCTGCGGGAGCTGGGCGTGGAGCGCAGCGAGGAGCTGTGCTTCTACGTGCTGTGCGTGGTGCGGGACAAGGTGTCGGAGAGCAGCGTCAACCTCCGCTGCCCCATCGCGCTCAACGATCACACCCGCACCGCCATGCAGGTCATTCTGGAGACGGACGCCTACCAGATGCACCACCCCCTTTCCGAGTTTGGAAAGCGGAAGGAGGGGTCCCCATGCTGATCCTCCAGCGGAAGGCGGGGGAGTCCCTGTTCATCGGTGATGAGATCGAGGTTTCCGTCCTCTCCGTGGAGGCAGGGCGGGTGCGGCTGGCCATTGACGCGCCCAAGAGCGTGTCAATCCTCCGCAGTGAGCTGAAAATCGCGGCCGACACCAACCGGGAGGCGGCGGACGAGGAGGTCTCTCCCCTGACCCTGCTGGACGTCCTGCGGGACGCGGGCGGCGGGCAGGATGGCTCCGGAGGAATCACGTTATAGAGAGGGATGGCATAGAATGCCCGCGGACAGCATAGATTGTCTGCGGGCATTTCCCTTTGACTGGGAAAAAGAGGGGCGAAATTTGTCGTAAATTGGGGGAATTGTCAGGCATTGGATGGAAATTTGTGAACCTACCTAAATGTCCTGAAAAAATTTTTTAGATCTCTCCATATTCTACAATTTTTGATTTTACGCCTTGCAAATCAGAATAAAATGTATTATAATGAGGTAAAAATCGGCACGGATTTTGGGGGCTTGTGGCGAACAAAATCGAATCGGCTGACTTGATTTCTCAGAACAGAGTGATATAATAGCCTGCGATGGCATATTTTTACGAGGGGAGGACAAACCTGTGTCTGATTTTCTCACACCCAACTCCATGATTATGCTGCAGCAGGCCATGAGCTTCCAGTGGGCCAAGCAGCGCGCCATCTCCGACAATATTGTCAACGCGGAAACCCCCAACTACAAGGTGAAGTACGTCACCTTTGAGGAGGCTCTGCGCAAAAATATCCAGGCCGCAGCCCAGGACCGGAACGCGGCCCCCAGCGCCATGCGGCAGACCCTGGAGGCCGCCGCGCCCCAGGTCCGGGTGGCCGGCGACGAGCGGGCCCGCATGGACGAAAACGGCGTGAACGTGGCCGAGCAGCACATTGAGCTGGTGCGCAGCGCCTACCAGACCCAGCACCTCTACCGGGCCTTCAGCAGCGACATGTCCCGGATGCTCATGGCGATCCGAGGCCAGTAAAAGGCAAAGCGGTACAGACAGATACGGCCGGCAAAACGGCAGAAGAAAAGCATAGAGAGATATTGTTCCGCCCCGCTTTCGAGAGGGGCGTTTGGGAGTGGGAGCAAGGAGGTTTCTTATGGCTTTCATGAGCACAATCAGCATCATCGGCTCAGGCATCACGGCCCAGCACCTGCGGCTGGACGTTATCAGCGAGAATGTGACCAATATGAACACAACCCGCACCGAGGAGGGGGGCGCTTACCGGCGCAAGCTCACGGTCTTCCAGGCGGTAGACGGGCGGGACACCTTCCGAAATGTGCTGGCCCTGACCCAGAACGGGATGGTCAGCAACGTGCGCCACGAAAACACCGGAGGGGTGAAGGTGGTGGAGATCGCGGAGGACCCGTCAGATTTCAAGCTCAAATACGATCCCACAGACCCGGACGCCAACGAGGAGGGATACGTGGAGCTGCCCAATGTGGACCTGGTCATGGAGGTGGCTGACGCAATGGCCGCCAGTCAGGCGTACTCCGCCAACGTGACGGCCTTCAACGTACTCAAGAGCGTGATCTCCTCGGGCCTGGAGATCGGAAGATAAAAAGAGAGAGAATAGGGTCAGGCAGATCAAAACGGATGTTGATTCGCTGGCCCTGTCTTCGCGTCAAGGCGGCCCCTGCGGCAGCCGGCTGCGGATTTACATAACAACGACACCTGGAGGATTTCAATATGAGCATGACCACCCAGTCCATCTCCCCCCTGTGGGAGACAATGCCCCTGCAGAAGAACGCTCCGGCGGCGGAGAAGCCGGCAGCCGGCTCCCTGTTTGCCGATATATTCAAAAGCGCCATTGAGAACGTCCGGGAGGCGGAGGACGACGTGGCGAAGAAGGAGTATCTGCTGAGCACGGGGCAGCTGGACAACCCCGCGGAGATGAACATGGCCACTTACAAGGCGGAGACCGCCATATCCCTCCTGACCCAGCTGCGGGAGCGGGCCCTGAACGCCTACAGCGAGCTGAGCCGCATCAACCTGTAAGGGCGGTTCGCCATGCCATTCGATAGAAAAGGCCGGAGGAATACAGTGTGGAAACAAAGCTGAAAGGCGCCTGGGAAAAAGTAAAGGACTTTTTCAAAAACATGAGCACCAAGGTGCGCATCATATTGGCCGCCGCCCTGGCCGCTGTCATCATTCTTGCCGTGGCGCTGATCGTCTGGAGCGGCAACCAGCCCTATACAACCCTGTTCACCGGCCTGAACGCCACGGAGATCAGCTCCATTCTGGGCTATTTCCAGGACAACGGCATCACTGACTACCGGCTGGAGGGGGATTCCATTCTGGTGCGCGAGGATCAGGAGAGCATCCTGACCGCCCAGCTGGCCATGGCCGGCTACCCCAAGAGCGGCACGCTCTACAGCTCCTATTTTGAGAACGTGGGCACCATGTCCACCACCTCCGAGCGGGCCACGGCCTGGCTGGTGGCGGTGCAGGAGCGGCTCCAGGCCACCATCCGCCAGCTGGACGGCGTGGTGGACGCCCTTGTCAACATTGACCTGGGGGAGGAGCGGACCTACGTATTTGAGAACGTGGACACCAGCTCCAGCGCCTCCGTTACCCTGACCCTCCGGGAGGACTACACCCTCACGGACCAGCAGGCGGACGCCATCCGGGGCATTGTGTCCCACGCCATCAAGGGGATGTCCATTGACACTGTGTACATCACGGACCAGCGCTACAATACCTACTCCGGCGACGACACCGCCACCCTCAGCGACACCAACGCCCTCAAGCGGAAGATGGAGGAGCACTACAACAACCTCATCCGCAGCCAGGTGCTGCTGGCCCTCAACAGCATCTACGGCGAGGGCAACGTGAAGGCGGCGGTGACCACCAAGGTGGATGTGAACCGGCGCTACATCGACTCCACCTTCTACGAGCAGCCCGAGGGCTCCTATGAGAGCGGCGGCCTCATCGGACGGGACATCGAGTACTTCTACATCACCCGGGACGGGCTGGAGCCCGTGGGCGGCGTTGTGGGTACCGCCAGCAACTCCGATCTGCCCACTTATGTAGGGGATCTGGAGCAGTCCATCGGCGACGGCGACACCGCCGGCAGCAGCCGCGACCGGGAGAACAAGATCAACGAGACCCATGAGCAGACGGAGGTGGCGGCCTGCACCATCACAGCCGTCTCCATCGCCGTCACCATCAACGAAAATGCCAACAATTCCGCCTCCGTGGAAGTGGACACCCTGCGTAGCCACGTGGCGGCCGCCTCCGGCATCGGCGGGGAGAACCCGGAGCAGTACGTGTCCGTGCTGCTGGCCCCCTTCTACACCGATCCCGTCCCCGAGGTGCCTGACGGCGGACTGTTCTCGCCGGAGAACCTGCCCTACCTTATCATCGCCGCCGCCGTCATCCTGCTGCTGCTGGTACTGCTGATCGTCATTCTCAGCATCCGCCGCAGAAAGCGTAAGAAGCAGGAGGAGGAGCTGCGGGCTCTGGAGGAGGAGCAGCAGCAGGCCGGAGACGTGGCCGCAATCACCATTACCAGCGACATGACGCCCGAGGAGGTGCAGGCCGCCATGGCGGCTGCCGCCGAGGCAGCGGCCACAGCGCCCACCGGAGGTGCGGACATCATGGATATCAACACCGAGAAGAGCATGGAGCTGCGCAAGACGCTGCGCCAGTTCGTGCAGACCAACCCGGAGGTTGCCGCGCAGATGCTGAAGACCTGGCTGAGGGGAGAGGAGGAGAGCAATGGCTGAGATCGCGAAGGCTGAACTTACGCCAGCTCAGAAGGCGGCGGCGGTCATCGTCTCCCTGGGCGCGGAGAAGGCGTCCCTCCTCTACCAGTTCATGGAGGCGTCGGATCTGGAGATGCTGACGCTGGAGGTGGCCCGCCTGGGGCTGCTGGACGCGGCCCAGACCGAGGCCGTGCTCACGGAGTTCTACCAGGCCTGCCTGACCAACAAGGCGGTCACCGAGGGCGGCCTGGAGTATGCCAGAACCGTTCTGGAGAAGGCCTTTGGCCAGCAGACCGCTCTGGCCCTGCTGGAGAAGGTGACCAAGAGCCTGAAGAACCGGGAGTTCGCCTTCCTGGACAAGGCGGACGTCAAGAGCCTGTACTCCGCGCTGCAAAACGAGCGGCCCCAGACCATGGCCCTTGTTCTGGCCTACGTGGACCCGGACAAGGCGGCCGGCGTCATCGAGCAGCTGCCGCCTGACCGGCAGGTCAAGGTGGTGGAGGCCATCGCCACCATGGAGAGCGCCAACCCCACAGCCATCAAGATCATCGAGGCGGATATGGAGCGCAAGTTCTCCAACATCACCACGTCCAGCAGCGTAAAGGTGGGCGGCATCGACTATGTGGCCGGCATCATGAACAATCTGGACCGCTCCAGCGAGAAGAGCATCTTCGATCTGCTCAGCGTCAACAACGAGGAGCTGGCCGACGAGATCCGCAAGCGCATGTTCGTTTTCGAGGATATCGTCACCATGGACGACCGGTCCGTGCAGCGGGTGCTGCGGGACTGCGATCCCAGGGATCTGGTGCTCTCCCTCAAGACGGCCAACACCGAGGTGGCCAACAAGCTCTTTGGCAACATGTCCGCCCGTATGGCGGAGACCATCCGGGACGACCTGGAAATTACAACCAATGTCCGCATGAAGGACGTGGAGGACGCCCAGCAGAGAATCGTGGGCATCATCCGGGATTTGGAGGAGAGAAACGAGATTGTAATCCTGAAGGGCGGAAAGGACGATATCATTGCGTAACATTCTCAAGGGATTCCTCAACCCCAAGGCGGAGGAGTACATATTCCCCGACGCCGATACCATCGAAATGGAGGCCCCGCCCGTGCCCGGCGATCAGCCTGGGGAGGAACCCGCCGGAGAAGAGGCCGGCTTCGACTACACGGAGCCCGCTGAGGACGGACAGGAGGAGCCCGAGGCTCCGCCGGCCCTTGAGGAGGAGACGGCGGACGGCGGCGAGCCCAGTCAGTCCGGCTCCGGCGGCGTGGTGCAGTACGCCCAGCTCCAGGCCGAGCTGATTTTGAAGCAGGCCCGGGAGGAGGCGGAGACGCTGGTGGAGCAGGCCCGGGCCAACGCCAAGGCGGAGCAGGAGCAGATCCGGGCGGGCGCCCGGGACGAGGGCTACCGCGTGGGCTACGCCGAGGGCACCGCCAAGGCCATGGAGGACGCGGCCCGAGACCGGGAGGCCACCGCGGCCCGGCTGGAGCAGGAGGTGCAGACCTATCTGGAGAAGGCCGACATGGCCCGGGAGGAGATGCTCCTCCAGTCCAGAGAGGAGCTGCTGGATCTGTGTCTGGCGGTGGCGGAGAAGGTGGTGCGGGTGAGCCTGCGCAGCAGCAGAGACGTGGTGGTGCGCATGATCCAGGCCGCCACCGAGCGGCTCAAGCGGCAGGAGTGGGTCCATATTTACATCTCCGGATGCGACGCCAAGGGCGCGGCCCAGATCTCCCCCGCCCTCACCACCGCCCTGGGGGCCCTGAGCCAGCACGTGAAGATCGTCCCCATGGGGGACGACGAGAGCGGCACCTGCATTGTCGAGACGCCGGAGGAGATTATCGACGCCAGCGTCTCAACCCAGATGTCCAATATCCGGGACATCCTGCGGGACCAGATGGGCGCTCTGTAGAACCGTCCCGCCCAGCGGAGAAAGGCAGGCTATGTTCCGCGAACTGATTCCTCTTGTCCGGTCAGCGGAGACCATGAGCCGCACCGGGAAAATTGAAAACATCGTGGGCATGTCCATCGAGGCCTCCGGCGGCCGGGCTGCCATTGGCGACATCTGCCGCATCTACTCCAACGAGTCCGGAGGCCAGGTCCCCGCCGAGGTGGTGGGGTTCAAGAACGATCACATCCTGCTGATGCCCTACGCCAACATGAGCGGGATTTCCGCGGGCAACTTTGTCCGCAATACGGGCAAGCGGCTCACCCTGCCGGTGGGCCCCTTCCTCCGGGGACGGGTCATCAACGCCCTGGGCCAGCCCATCGACGGGCTGGAACCCTTCGGGCGGGGGGACACCTTCTCCGTGGATTCCACCTACATCAACCCCATGACCCGGCCCCCCATCCGGGAGCGGATGGAGTTCGGGGTCAAGGCCATTGACAGCCTCCTGACCATCGGCAAGGGTCAGAGAATCGGCATCTTCGCCGGCTCCGGCGTGGGCAAATCCACCCTCCTGGGCATGATCGCCAAAAATGTGAAGGCGGACATCAACGTCATCGCCCTGGTGGGCGAGCGCGGCCGCGAGGTGCTGGAGTTCATGCAGAAGGATCTGGGGGAGGAGGGGATGCGCCGCTCCATTCTGGTGGTGGCCACCTCCGACCAGCCGGCCATGCTGCGCATGAAGTGCCCCAGCGTGGCCACCAGCATTGCCGAGTACTTCCGGGACCAGGGGTACGACGTGCTGCTGATGATGGACTCCCTCACCCGTTTCGCCATGGCCCAGCGGGAGATCGGGCTGGCCATCGGCGAGCCGCCGGTGGCCCGGGGATACACCCCCTCCATGTACGCGGAGATGCCCAAGCTCTTAGAGCGCAGCGGCAAGTTTGAAAAGGGCTCTATCACCGGCGTGTACACCGTGCTGGTGGAGGGCGACGACACCAACGAGCCCATCGCGGACACGGTCCGCGGTATTCTGGACGGGCACATCGTCCTCTCCCGCCAGCTGGCCAACGCCAACCACTTCCCGGCCATCGACGTGGGGGCCAGCATCTCCCGTCTGATGGTGGAGATCGTCTCCCCGGAGCACCGGCAGCTGGCCGGAAAGCTGCGGGATATCATGGGCGTATACGAGAAAAACGCGGACCTGGTGTCCATCGGCGCCTACAAGGCGGGGACCAACCCCAAGCTGGACCACGCGCTGAAGAAGATCGACGCCATCAACCAATTCCTCATGCAGGGCGTGGACGAGGCCTTCTCCTATGAGGAGAGCCTGAACCAGCTGCGGCGTATCATGCAGTAGACAGACAGAGAGGACGAGGCAGCTGACCTATGAAGAAATTCCGATTTTCCCTGGAGACCGTGCTGGACTACAAGCAGCAGGTCCTCGCCGCCCTCCAGACCGAGCACGGGGCCATTCTGGCCCAGGTGCGGGACCAGGAGAAGCTTCTGGAGGAGCTGGAGGCCGGCTACCGCCATATGAACCACGAGTTCACCCGCCACAAGCTCAGCGGCATCAGCATTGTGGACGCGATGAAGTACGAGCAGTACCTGCGCTCCATGGAGCGGCAGATCCAGGAGGAGACGGAGCGCCTGGAGGAGCTGCGGGCCCAGGAGGAGGCCAAGCGGGAGCAGGTGGTGGAGGCGAAAAAGGAGACCTCCGCCATTGAGAAGCTGCGGGAGAAGAAGCTGGAGAGCTACAACAAGGCGCTGCAAAAGAGCGAGGAGGCCATGATCGACGAGCTGGTCTCCACCAAGCGGGTCATGGCGGCCCAGAGCGCATAGAATGGTGAGTACCGCCCCCAGGGGCGTTCTCAGATAAAATTGGCAGGAGAGGTGGTGAGGCAGTCTCAGGCGCATATCCCATTCCAACAGGGAGGGGAGGTGAGCGGGCGGCGGCGGACAGGGCCGCCGGAAAAACTTACCCACACGCGGATGCGCGGAGAAACGACACAGGAGAAAAAAGATGTATTTCTTAGGAGCGCAAGACCTGACAGCACTGGCAAACAACCTGTACAGCGTTTACACCTGCAACCCCGATCTGGCCGGCGGCTCCCTGAAGGAGCAGCTGGAAACCCTCTCCCGGGAGGAGTTTGTCCAACAGCTGGTTCAAACCCACAAGGAGCGCTGGAGCAGCGGAGAGGCCCAGAAGGACTTTCTCTACGCCGGGAGCTCGCAGCGGGCCTCCCTCTCCGATACGGAGATTGCCGCGCTGGTCAACAAGTATGACCCCCACAGCATGAGCCAGAAGGAGTACAGCAGCTTTCTGGATGATCTGGCGGACATGGGCGCGATTTCCCAGTATGAAAAGCGTCTGATGGGCTACAACGGCATGGTTTCTCTGGGATACTTTGACGCCGGCGGCGCGTTCGTAGGCAGCAACTGGGATGCTCAAATCCTCCCCGAAAACCAATCGGATGTCAGAAGTCCGGCCGAGGCCGGCGACATCCTGGGCTGGCTGCGCGATATGCTCAGCAGACAGAATGTGGTGATGGGGGGCATGGACCAGGAGGCTAAGGAGCAGAACCGTGAGCGGTACGAGGCCGTTTCCGGCATCCTTGAGCGCATGGAGGCCCTGCAAAAGCCCCAGTCCGGCGAGGACGGGAAGAAGGCCGGTCTGATCCGTCAGCTGGCGGACCCGGACAGCGACTTCTACAGCGGGATCCTGGAGACCCTCCGCCTGAAAATGGAGGAGCGGGAGGACCAGGAGCGGGAACAGGCCATCATCGACGCGCTGGGCCTGGTCCTGGACACCATGAGCGGCAAGAGAGACACCCACCGCTCCGACATCACCCTCTCCACGGCGGAGATTGCGCAGCGGATCAGTGAGCTGGACCCCCAGGACCCGGAGCGGGTGCGGCTGGAGCTGTTCCTCCAGCGGCTCAATGAGTTGGGCATTTACTTTGACCCGGCGGACCTCACCGGCGGACGGGAGGAGGACTCCTTCGAGACCCTGTCCCAGCTGCTTCTGAGGCGGCAGAGAGAGCAAATTTCATCCAGCGGAACCCCATGAGAAAAGAGGTGACTACCCGACAATGACTGTAACAGAGAACTATATGCTCCAGCAGATGCAGCAGATGGCCGCGTCCATGACGGCCCTGCCCCAGACCGGGAGCAAGGACAAGTCTGAGGGCTCCAGCTTTCAGGAGCTGATGGATAAGACCCAGAAGGACGTCCAGAAGCCCGCCTCCAAGGACGAGAACGGCAAGCCCGTGGAGGACAAGAAGGGCGGGGAGGAGACGGCGGAGACCGTTCCCGTGCAGAACCAGGAGAAGGAGGAGCTCCGTCCCGAGGACATGACCGCCAACCCCAACGCCGTGATTCTGGACCTGTTCCGGCCCGAGATCGCCCCGGCGGCGGAGGAAGCGGCCATTCCCGCCCCTGTGGAGGCACTGCCCCAGGAGACGGTGGAGGAGACCGCCATGAACCTGGACGGACAGATGCCCACCCTTGACACCAGCGTGGAGACCACGGTGGAGATGGAGACCCCCACAGGCGAGGAGCAGGGGGATTTCCGGCAGGCCATGCAGGAGCCCGCGGAGACGGCGGAGGTCCAGAGCCAGAGCACGGAGCAGACGGTCCAGCAGCCGGAGGCGGCGGACCCCGAGCAGTCCGCTGAGCGGCCCGAGAGCCAGGACGGAGAGGTCCGCGCCGAGACGGCGGAGACCAGCCGGAAGGACGGCGAGGAGATCCAGGGCGAGGCGGCGGAGCCGGAGCAGAGCGTGTTCCGGGAGACCCAGTCCACCCCCGTGAAGGTGGGCGAGCGGTACGAGACCGTGGATACCCAGAAGCCCGACATGGAGGCCAAGCTGGCCGACACCATCCGGCAGGCGGCGCAGACCGGCACGGAGCGGGTGGAGATCCGGCTGACCCCGGCCAACCTGGGCGCGGTGACCATCGAGATGACCAAGGACGCCAGCGGCGCCTTGCAGGTGGTGCTTCACGCGGCCAACAGCCGGGCGGCGGGACTGCTCCAGCAGCATCTGGACGGCCTGCACACGGCCTTGCAGAGCTACGGCGCGGGCCAGGAGGTCCACGTGGAGGTCCAGCGCAATCAGGACAGCCAGCAGCAGCACTTCCAGCAGGCGGACCCCGACGGACGGGGCCAGCAGCAGCGCCAGCGGCAGCAGGAGGAGCGGCAGGACAATCCGTCCGACGGCCAGGACTTCATCCAAAAGCTGCGTCTGGGCCTGTTCGGCACGGAAGAAACCATTTGATCGTTTTACTGCGAGAAAGGAGTGAGAGCCAATGAGCGATTGGAGCAGCAGCTTTGACCTGCTCACCCGCACCACCGGCGCGGCCAGCACTACCGGCACTACCCCCAGCAAGGTGGACGACACCTACTATACCAACGAAAATTACACGGGGGAGCCCAGAGAGAAGGTCAAGGACAACTCCACCCTCACCTTTGAGGACATGCTTCTCCTGATGGTCACCCAGCTGCAAAACCAGACCATCGACAATCAGGCCGACACCAACGACATGATGAACCAGCTCATTCAGATGACCGTCATGCAGGCCATGACCGAGATGAGCACCCAGGTGGAGGAGCTGACCCAGGCCAACGTCATGAGCTACGCCGCGTCCCTGGTGGGCAAGGAAGTGACTGTGGGCGTTTACAACGAGGAGACCAAGAAGATCGACGAGATCGTGGGCACCGTCACCGCAACCGGCATCTATGACGGCATGAACGTGATCTTTATCGGTGACAAGAGCTACACCCTCAGCAGCGTCATGGCCGTGGGCCGCCTGCCCAGCAAGCCGGACACCGAGGACCCTGACGGTACCGAGAATCCCGACGACGTGGAAAAGCCCGGCGATACGGAGAATCCCGACGACGTGGAAAAGCCCGGCGATACGGAGAATCCCGACGGCGTGGAGGGCGGCGGCGGAGCCCCGGACGCCGGAGACGAGAATAAGCCCGTTGAGGGCACAGGCGGAGATCAGGAGAACCCGGACAACACAGGCGATACTACCACAGACAGCGGCACGGAAGCTGCTGGAGAGAGCATCGGCGCCACGGAAGGAATCTGATATCCGGGTTCCGGGCCGCGCCGGAAAGAGGATGGCGGTATGATAGAACGAATTGAGCGGATTACTCCCGTGCAGGGAGCCAATCAGGTGGAGCAGGTCCAGCCGGTTCACCGCAGGGAGGCGGGGGGCCAGTTCGGCACGATGCTCCGCAGGGAACTGGAAAGCCCAGCCCAGGCCACCGAGAGCTTTGCCGTGGCCTTCTCCAAGCACGCCATGGCACGGGCCGAGGAGCGGGGCATCGAGGTGACGGACACCCTGATGGACCAGCTGGCCAGCAGCGTGGAGCGCGCGAGCGCCAAGGGAGCTACCAACATCCTGGCCTTCGACGCGACGCGGGCCTTTATTATCAACGTCCCCCACGGGCGGGTGATTACCACCATGTCCCAGGAGGAGATGGCAGAGAATATTTTCACAAACATCGACGGCGCTGTGCTTCTGAAATAGGAAAAGCAGGACCTTTGCAGGATGCTTTGGTCCCCCGCCCGACTGACGGGGGACCGGCAGCGCCCAAAGAAAAGGAGATCTTTATTCCATGACTGGTGCAATGTATGCCGCCATCGGCGGCCTGAAAACCCATATGGCAAACCTCAACGTGATCGGCAACAACATCGCAAACGTCAACACCAACGCCTACAAGGCCCAGAGAATGACCTTCCAGGAGTCCCTGTACACCACCAGCCGCTCCGGCAGCGACGGCGGCGTCAGCGCCGGCGGCAACAACCCCTCCCAGGTGGGCTACGGCTCCTCCATCGGGTCCATTGACCTGAACATGACCGCCGGCACCTACAGCCCCACCGGCTTCGGCCTGGACTGCATGATCGACGGCGAGGGCTTCTTCATGGTGGGTGACAAGGACATGGTCATCAACAGCTCCGAGGACTTCACCAAGCCCAAGCTCAGCCGCATGGGCGACTTCTGGAAGGACCCGGAGGGGTATATCTGCGATCGCCGGGGCAACGTGCTCTATGGCTTCGCCACGGTGTACAATCCGGACTATAACCCCACGCTGTCCGATAAAGAGGCGGCGGAGCTCAAGGAACAGGGCGGCAAAAACGTCTGGGATAAGTTTATTGTCAGCACCCAGCTGGTGCCCCTGCGCCTGCCCCTGTCGGCCGATGTGCCCACGAAGGAGAACGGCGGCCTTAATGATGACGGCAGTACAAACTGGCAGACAGGGGATCCTGTTTATCAGATGCTGGGTGCGCCGACCCAAGATAATAACGGCTCGCGGCTGAATGTCTCCCTGGCGGATCCGAAATATTATGACGATGCTGGTAAGCTGAGCGCTGGTAAACTGGATTTGGTTGGCGGAACCGTTAATGATGACGGCAGCGGTAAGAAAATTGATCCAACCTACTTGACAAAGCTGGAGGTCCCCAAGCCCAACATGCGGGACGAGGTCATTGGCATCAAGAATCTGCAGGTCAGCGAGCAGGGCGCGGTGATCGGCACCTGTGAGAACGGCCAGACCGTGGTAATTGGTTACGCGGCCATCGCCAATGTGGACTCCCCCGACGGCGTGACCCACATTGGCGGCCCCTACTATCAGGCCATGGAGGGTTCCGGCGACGTCCATATCAGCGGCGTGGGCGGCGTTCTCACCGGCAAGTTCCTCAATAACAAGATAACCCTTACCGGTGCTGGTGGCGGTGCTGGTGGCGGTACTGGTGGCGGTACCACCAGTACCCCCCCGCCCATTGAGGAGGCCATCGGCCAGGGCAAGGGCATCAAGATCCGCAACGCCGGCCTGGAGGCCTCCACCGCCGACGTGGCAACGGAGTTCTCCAACATGATCCTCACCCAGCGCGGATACCAGGCCAACACCCGTATCGTCACCGTCACCGACTCCATGCTGGAGGAGCTGGTGAACATGAAGCGGTAAGCCTGACCCATAGGGGCGGGCCCCGCCAGGGGGCGCGCAGAGCCCCGCAATGAAGCAGTCCCAACATCATCCCCCGGCCGCCAAAGGCGGCCGGGGGCCAGGAAGAAAGGAGAGCGGCCATGATCGTTCTGACCAAGCGCAACAACGAGCGGTTCCTGCTCAACCACAACCAGATCCAGTGCATTGAGATGATTCCCGAGTCCAAAATTGTCATGATGAACCGGGACTACTTCATCGTCAAGGAGAGTCCGGAGCAGATTATCAAGCGTATCAGCGAGTACAACGCGAAAATCCAGGATGTACACCGGGTCCTGACCGTGGAGGACCGGCGTTAAGGGAGCGGACACGGGGCGTATTTGACAGATGCCGGACCTGCGCGCGTCGCCGGCCCAGTGCAGGGCGGGCGGCTGTCCAATGCGCCCTGAGAGACAGAAACAAGACAGAGGAGTGGGCATGAAGGAATGAATATTACATACATCATCGGTATAGTAGCGGCATTCGGCGTCATGATCACCGGTATGATGCAGTCCGCAGAGGGCTTCCTACCTAGCCAGATCATGAACTTTGTGGATCCGGCCAGCGTGTTCATTACCATCGGCTGTACCGTTGCGGTGCTCATCGCCAGCTTCCCCGTAGGGGCCCTGAAATCCATCCCCAAGCACTTCGCCGTTCTGATGAACACCAAAAAGCACGACCCCCTTGCGGTGATTGAGCAGCTGGTGGAGCTGGCCCAGGTGGCCCGGAAGAACGGCCTGCTGGCGCTGGAGGAGATGGGAAACCAGCAGACCGACCCCTTCTTCAAGCAGTGCATCATGCTCATTGTGGACAACAACGACGCCGACCAG
>Ga0137306_101376_pt1 | contig 25176 bp, 24 predicted proteins | sample Inofroosms_March_FD_97187 | JGI IMG/M metagenome (GOLD analysis project Ga0137306, IMG submission 97187) | Mouse cecal microbial communities from Vienna, Austria - N-Acetylneuraminic and N-Acetylglucosamine D2O microcosms_March | ecosystem: Host-associated > Mammals > Digestive system > Large...
TTCCCGGTTTACGGGGCCTGTAGACATAGCGCCCTCCATCTGCGCCGGGGCTGGCGAGGGTGGGAATAATCTACCATTTGCGGTGGAGCAGGAGATCGTGGGGGCCCTGTGCGCCAGGGACAGCAAGGGTGCGGACAATGTCTACGCGGAGCAAAACAAGCTGGTGGTGGAAAGCACACTGCTTATAAGGCGGCTAATTCCACTTGAATGTGAGTTGCTCCAGGGGTTTCCTCCCGGATGGACGGACATCCCCGGCGCGTCCGATACTGCCAGATATAAGGCGCTCGGCAACAGCATTGCCATTCCATGCGCCGAGTTCGTGCTGGGCGGGATTGTAAAATACTTAGAGATGGAGGTTCTGCGTGGCTAAGAAAAAACAGGAGAATCCGTTGGAAGAACTGGAAAAATCCTACGCCCAATGGCAGCAGCTCTATGAGCACGGCGGTTCCGATCCTTTCTGGCCGGACGGCGTAAACCTTGATCTGGTGAGAAACCACATTATCTACTTCAAAGGCCAGATTGAGGAAACCTGCCCGCTCTACATGGCGGACGAGTTATATTTGAGAGAACTGCCGCCAGAGGTGGATCAGAACTACATGGCCAACACGGATAAAATCCGGGAACAGGCCCGGCAGTCACTAGGGGCATATCTGGCTGATCCCAACTACCAATACCTCCTACGCCACCGGGATAGCCTATCCCCAAAACAGAGCAAGGAACTGTGCGTAGGCGCTGTGCTTGGGTATGTGGCAGGGCTCCAGAAATCAATCGCCCAGGACAATCTGGTGGAGATGCGCCGCCACCGGGAACCGGAACGGTACCTGGAATCATTCCGGGACTGCGCGGAGAGGGTGCGGCAGGCGCTGGAATCCGCTGAACCTAATCTGTTTGCTTTGGCGGCAGAAGAAAGTGATGAACTTGATATGGATATGACAATGTGATATTACAGTGCCCGGCCCAACTCATACGCCCTATGTACAGCCTCCTCACAGGTCTGCCCGGTGACAACTATCGGCTCCATCCTCTCAAAACCCCAGCCGTCAAAGGGTCGGAGCAGCGCCTCGTAATTGGCACGGTACTCTGGATTATCCGGCGCGCCTTGTGCGAAAACGGGGTACAGTTTTTTGCCTGGCCCAATCCTGCACTTCGCTTCCGGGCCCACACGGTCATGCAGGCAGAAATGGCGGTTCATGAACGACCACGCCTCACCCTGGGGGTAGCCCATATAAATTCCAGCGCCGAACACCACCGCGCCAGCGTCAGGAAGGGCATCGAAATAGGGCCGCAGGGCGTCCTGCTGGACACAGAAACCGTCCAGCTTTTTGCAGGTGTGGCAGCCTGTGCAGCCGCTTAACCCCTTGCCGATGGGTACCAGCAGAACCTCGTGGCCCGCCTCCTCCGCGCCTTGCAGGAAGGCTTTCACGGCCCTTTGGGAAAGGCTCTTGGGCAGACAGCTGCACGTTACGCCGATAATTTTCATGATGACATTCCTCCATGAAAACACTGTAAGTTACACAAAATTATAACATGGCGCTGCTATCGTGTCAACGCAAAGGAGTTGCTTATATGCGCGATCTAGGCCAACATATGGAGGCCATATCGTGTTTCAAGGAGAAGATCGCGTCCAACTGGCAGGCGTATCGTGAAAAGCTGCTTGCTCTGCCCAAAGAGGTCCTGATCGACAGGGCGGAAGAAATTGCCGCCGTAAAACTCAGCCGGGAGGTGCTGACCATCCTCAGCCTTTCCAGGAACGACTTGGACTATCTGGACCGGTTCTCCGATCCTCTCCAGGTGGTCGCCGAGAGCTGGCTCAGTGAGCAGGACGGAGATCAGAGCGCAGCTCTCGACCATGCGCTGTGGGAGCTGCGGGACCGGCAGGACGCAGAGCAGTTGTATGAGATGAAGCAGACCATGTAAAATAGGAGTGATCAAATCATGCAGATTGATAAAAGAAAGGTCAGGGCCGCTTATCTTAACAAATTGAAAGACAGTTGGCAGAAATATAATTCCTGGCTGGAGAACGCCTCCTCCCCCGTTTTGATAGAGCGGTGCCGGGAGATCGCGGCGGTCCGGGCCTGCTATGACGCCCTAGCCAAAGGTCCAGCCAGCAAGGAGGAAATGCTCTATCTCCTCCGTTTCCGCGACCCGCTGATGGCCGTAAAACACGTTTATCTGACCATGCAGGAGGACGTGCTGGCAGAGGACGTGTTCGAGGTGGTTTCCGTTATGCAGGACGTTCCGGATACAGACTCGCACTTTGCCTTGGACGAGGAATGGGCAGAGCGGGACGACCCGGAGCTGCGGAAAGCCTTTCGGGAAAAGGTGGAGAGGTGCTGGAACTGGTTCTGTGAGGACATCCAGGACTGTACCCCTCTGGAGCTGCTGAACCGGTCCAGGAAACTGGAGGCCGCAAGGACCAGCTACATCCTGCTGAAGAAACCGGCGCTGCCCTTGGAGTGCATACAGTATTTGATTCGGTTCAAGGACCCGCTGAGAGTTACCTATGAGGAATGGCTGGCGGACAGCCGGAACGCTCCCTATGACTGCATCCTGGAAGTAATCTATGACGCCATGGAGGGCTCCGAGCCAGCGGAGCAGAGATATGAACTGGAGGATGGGGTCTTGTGACAATCGATGGAACATACCGCCCACGCCGCCCCGCTTTTTCTGTGGGTTTCCCAACTGGACTTTTGGTCCCGGCTGGGGTATTGTGTGGGCAGGAGGTGAGTCAGGTGAAATCATTTTTTGCAAGGCTTTATAATGGAGAAATCCACCCTGGAAAGAACGTGGTCCCTCGCTCGAAGAAGTACCGTCAGGCTCTGGAACAAAGCAAGGCCAGCATGCTCACTCTGTCGAAAACATTAAGCCGAAGGCAGGGTGAACTGTTGGACCAGGCAATGTGGGAACGGTTTCTAGTGGAACAGCTGGAGTCAACCGCTATGTACGGAGCAGGTGTGCGGTTCGGCATAGAGCTGATGCTGGAGCTTCCCAGGGCGGCAAGGGTCAGGCCGGTGATTCGGCTGCGGGTTAAGAAAACGCAATGAGGTGATCAGCTATGTCTGAAAAGAAGTCCTTGTTGGATAGCCTCTATGATGGCGAGATATTCCCTGCTGAGGACATCGTGCCCCAATCGGACGAGTATCAGGAGGCCGTGGACAAGCAGAGCAGGATACAGAATAGACTGGAATCCAAGCTGCCAGAAAAGCATCATGCGCTGCTGGAAAGGTTTGTGGCTGCCATAGAATGCACCCACACTATTGAACTTCGGCAGACCTATGCCGAGGGGGTCCGCTTTGGGTTCCGGCTCATGCTGGAATCGCTATGGGAGGGCGGTGAGCTTCCCTCCCATAGAAAAAGGAATTAAGTCTGGAAGGCGCGGCCTTCCACTATATTAAAATGAAGGGAGCAATGCAATGAACAGGATTGAGCTTGAAAAATGGGAAGTCATTCCCGGCAGCCCCCGCAGGCTGAAGTACATCGGCCAACCCACTGCCCAGGAGGTGTTTGCGGAACTGCGGCACCGGCTGGAGGGCATGGGCTATCTGCCTGACGAGTATTTCCTCATGGAAAAGGGGTGGGAGAATGGTCGTGAAATACCCAAGGGCGCGGATATTTTCTGTGAAGTCGATTACGGCGAAAGCGAGGGTATATACCTTGACGGCTACCTCAAGTGGCTCAAAGGCGATATCACCGCCACGGAGCCTTTCTTTACGGGCAAGACCCTGGGAGACACCGGCAACGACCTGGATCGGATGTTCCTCATCTCCTCCGCCATCACCAAAGCCTTCCACGGCGAGAACTCCCTTTGTTACAGCGACAGGAAATATAAGGGCCATGACGACACCGGCGGCGCCCTCCTGCACCTGAGTATGCAAGAGCAGGAGGTGCTGGTCCGCGCCCTGGCAGAGCAGCGGGAGCGTCAGGAAACCGCCATGTCCCAGACCGAGCAGCTCCTGCGGCGCATGACCGGGAGCATCACCGAATACATCAGTCTCACAGGACAGAGGCCCTTACATATGTCAGATTCGGACAAGGCAGTGCTGGCCATCCGGGACGGTAATCTCAGGGAATTCAAGGAACTGCTCCCCAGGATCACCGGGCAGGAAACCATAGATATGCTGTTCCTGGAGGCCGCAGCCCGCCCCGGAGAGGTGGGCCGGAAGATGACACTGCTTCTGATGGAGGACAGTGTGTTTTCCGAAAACATGTATAAGCAAGCGTGTGAGAAAGCGGTATACATTGTGGACGAGGAAAAGGTGGCCTTCCTCCAGGAGCAGGCCAGCGCACATACCGATAAGCTGTCGCCGGACTTCTTCGGCAAGCTGGCCCAATACGCCTACACCTGGCCGGGGGTGCAGTTCATCTCGGCGCAGATCATAGAACGCTGTTCGCCGGAAGAAGTGTCCGCAACGCCAGAGGGTCTGCTGAAAGTCGCCCTACTCGGCGGAGACATGGATCTGCCCAGGATAATGGCTCGGAAGGGCGTCAATGGAGACAGCAGGCTCCGCACCTTTATCCAGCGCAGGGGAAATGAAGGGCCTGAGAAACTCCGGGAACTGCTCCAGCTTGGGATGAAGGTCAGCCCGGACAACTATGACGCGCTTGCGGCCTGTGTGGAATACCAGTGCCCGGAGGCTGGGAAACTGCTCATCGACCACGGCGTGGACTTTGAGGTGTTCGCCTCCCAGGTTAAAGGACAGGACGGCATAACCGGCAGCGACGCCTATACGGAACTGGCAGAGTATTGGCAGGAGCGGCAGCAGCAGGAGCCGGGCCAGGAGCAGACTATGTGAACATTGGTGGTACTGAGATGGCGCAGACTCAGCCGATTTGAGAAAACAAGTGGTCGAAGGCCGTGCCAAAGGGCGCGGCCTGTTCTTATTTCAAGGTGTAAGGGGGTGTGAGTCTGGACCTTCGAGAACAGGACTTCGGCGTGGAGATCGAGATGACCGGCATCACCCGCAAGAGGGCCGCGGAGGTGGCAGCGGAGTATCTCGGCGGTCAGGTGGAGTACGCTGGCACCTACTACGACACCTACCTAGCCACAGACCGCCAGGGCCGCAAGTGGAAGTTCACCTTTGACAGCAGCATTGAAGCGCAGAGGAAGGAGCGCGGGGCGAAGATTGCCGCTGACGGCGCCTACAAAACCGAGATGGTCACGCCCATCTGCCAGTACAAAGATATCCCTGTTATACAAGAACTTGTGCGGCAGCTACGGCATAGCGGCGCTTTTTCCAACCAGAGCTGCGGCCTGCACGTCCACATTTCTGCCGCACCCTTTGACGCACGTACTCTGCGGAACCTTACCAACATCATGTACTCCAAGGAGGACATCCTCTACCGGGCATTAGAAGTGGAGGTGGCAAGGGAGCATCGCTACTGCCAGAAAACTGACCAGCGTTATATTGACGAGCTGAACCGGCGCAGGCCGAAGTCAATGGAAGAACTCAGCCGTATCTGGTACCGGGGCGACAGCAGAAGCGGCGATCACTATGACAGTTCCCGATATAGGGGAGTCAATCTTCATAGCGTATTCCAAAAAGGTACCATAGAATTCCGCTTATATAACTCCACCGTAGAACACGCAGGGAAAATCAAGGCGTACATTCAGCTCTCCCTGGCCATCACCGCCCAGGCGTTGAACCAGCACTCCGCCAGCCGCATCAAGACCGTCAGCGAGAACGAGCGGTACACCTTCCGCACCTGGCTATTGCGGATGGGCCTCATCGGAGATGAGTTCGCCACGGCCCGAAAGCATCTGTTAGAGAACCTGGATGGCAATATCGCTTGGCGGGACCCGGCCCAGGCGCATCGCCAGCAGGAGCAGCCTGTGAATTATGCGGAGACAGAGCAGGTAGATGACGAGGAACAGGGTAGCGGCCCAGTCATGTCCATGTGAAAATTATAGCAGGAGGAATCAAGAATGGCAATAAAAAAGTACATTGCCTACGGCAGCAACATGAATTTGGAGCAGATGGAATACCGCTGTCCCGGCGCGACAGTGACAGGGAAAGGCTGGCTCCAGGACCACCGGCTGTTCTTTGCCGGGAGGACGGACGCGGCGGTGGCCTCAATCGAACCCGCACCTGGCCATGCGGTGCCGGTAGTCCTGTGGGAGATCACGCCCAAGGACGAACAGGCCCTGGACAGGTACGAGGGCTACCCCAGTTTTTACGGCAAGCAGGAACTGTCTGTCGAAGTGGACGGCAAGCCGGTCAGCGCCATGGCCTATGTGATGGGGCCGGGCTTTCTTTACGGCGCTCCCAGCGAATCCTATCTGAACTGCATCCGGGAGGGCTACGCCTCGTCGGGTTTTGATACGGCGGTGCTGGACGAGGCCGTGGAATATTCCACCGAGCACCTTCGGCGGGTGTATGAATTGCCGGACGATAATCAGCAGCAAAAAATGTGAAGGGAGCTGTTAAAATGGAAATCAGCATTACAGTCCAGATGGACAGCGAACGCCACAAGGCGCTGAAGAAATACCTCAAGCGCAAGGCCAACTCCACTGTGGAGCAGGAGCTGGAATACGCATTGACCCGCCTTTACGACAAGTACGTCCCGGTTACGGTGCGGGAGTATTTGGAGGAAGGAGACGAGGACGCCGGCGAGGAAAGCGGGGACTGACATGGAGGCAATTAGCAGAGAGAGGTTCCTGCAGGAAGTAGGGCGGCTGGCGTCAGATGACGCGGCGGGGCAGTGGAGCGTATGGGCCGGTGAGCTGGTGGAAATGGACGACCCTGATCATCTAGGTACAGGCAGGCCCGCTGATTACTTTCTGAGCTGGATATGGACGGAGTTGCGGCGAGCTGACGAAGAATATGGGAGTCCTGCCGCAAAAAGCGTGGCAGAGCTTTCCTTGCATAAACACTGCCTGTTCCCCTGGGAGATACACCGTGCCGGGGAGGCGTTCTCTCAGGGAAAGACCGTGGAAGAAGTGGTGCGTATGTCTCTGGAGGGTACGCTGGATGAGTTTCAGCGTTTCCCTGAGCAGGAAAGCAGTTCGCCTTCCATGACCTGACACAAAAATAAGCCAAGAAGGGAGACGGAGAGATCCGCTCCCTTTCTCTTTATTCCAATAAAAAACGAAAGGAGCCAAGACCCAAATGGATAACTACGAAAAGATTCTGGCCATGTGGAGGACCCATAAGCTGGAGGTTGCCGCCGATATTGACCGGGCGCTGGATAATTTCAAGACCAGCTTTGCCTTTCAGTCCGGGCGGCTGACCAACCCTCAGATCACCTATCACGACACCGTGAGCATTTTTGAGAAGGACAGCGTTGCCGAGTACACCGGCGTGGTGCGGTCATTATTGGAGCAGCGCAACCAGAGGCTGGCGTATGAGTTCACCCGCGCCAAGCTGGTGGAGAGGGCGCCGCTGGACATCCCCCTGGTTCTTGAAGTCCACAAGCTGCTCACCAACGGCACTTATAATCAGAGCCACTATATCGACAACGGCGAACGCCCCGGTGAGTTCAAGAAACACGATTACGGCGTCGGCCTGCATGAAGTAGGCGTTCCCGCCAGCCGTGTGGAGCGGGAGGTGGGTGATCTGCTGGCAGAGGTCAACGGCTACACAGGCCCCTGGACCCTCATGGCAGTGGCCTACCTCCACGCCCGCTTTGAGCACCTCCACCCCTTTGCCGACGGCAATGGCCGGGTAGGGAGGACACTGGTTAACTACTACCTTATTCAGCATGACCATCCACCGCTGGTCTTTTTTGAGCATAGCCGCGCGGACTATTACGCCGCGCTGGACGCCTATGACGTGCAGGAGGATCTGGAGCCGCTGGAGCGGTTTTTCCGGCGAATGCTGGAGGATACCTGGAAAACCCAGCTCTGGCAGATGGAAAAGCAAGGCCAAAGCCACAAGCCCCTGGCACAGTTCGCGGGGGAGCAGCCCTGTTGAGCCGTGTGCAGCCCCGTGTGGCCGGTCAGGGGCCAAGGTGGAGGAAGTACCCGCCCAGGGGGCCTCCGGGGCCGTGTGGGGCCTTTGTGGGCCGGTTTCCGGTTCGGCAGTTTTACCAGGAGCGCCCGGACTCCAGGTATCGGATTTTCAAGCAGGAGAAAAGGCTGGGGTCAAGACCATTCCCCAGCCTGGTTCACATCGCCCGGCAACGCCGGTCGTTTCAAGGGATTCCGGGCTTTCAAGGGCAGTTTGCACAATGGGGTCAAATCACAAAAGCAGGCCGGAAAATGGGGTCAGTTCACGGCAAAAACCCGGCATATCAGCAAATAAGCTGGGGTCACCCCGGAGGAAAGGAAGTGGGGCCGATATCCAAGCCAAAATCTAAGTATAAGTTTGCGCTATACCTACACCCGGAAACCTATGAGCAGGTCAGCCAGTGGTACCGCCGGGTGGACTGCCGGAGCAAGACAGAGTTCTGCGAAAAGGCCATCCAATTCTACGTCAGCCATCTCCAGGCGGAGGATGGCGGCAGCTATCTCCTCAATGTTATCGCGGCCACTCACAAGATAGACCGTGGTACTTTGGAGCGGCTGCGGGGAGAGTGCGTCAAGGAAGTGAAGCGTACCAACGGTAACTTTACGTTGGATGACGCTGTGGATTGGCAGGAAGGAAATGAGTAGAGCAAGGCCGAGGGTAATCCCTCGGCCTACTATATTACGCAAGAACGTCTATGCCCTGCCGGTACTCGTCCAAAATACTGGTGTCAAAGGGCTTTCCCCAGTCCCAGCCTGGGTCGCGCTGGTGGACGAACTCGCCCAGCCGGGCCGCTTCGTTATGGAATATCTCGTTCAAGGTCCAGGAGGCGCTGAGCCGCTCCTCTGGTGTCAGGGACATGGTATAGTCCCGGATAGCCGCGGAGATATCCTCGCCGTCGCTGACGCCGTAGCCGTTCTTCATGTGGTCAAAGGCAATCTGTCTGACCCGCTGTGCGGCCTTCTCATCTACAGGAACCACCTTCCGCCAGTCCCCGGCGTCGTTTAGGCTCATGCCGGGTGTGCCGTAAGGGTTGATGTGGGGTTTATCTTGCCGCGCCAATTCTCCGGCCCGCTGCTGCTGTTGGCTGCGGACGATTTGAGAAATTGTCATGGGATAGCCTCCTTTCATTTGTCACTATTATTATCGGCATTTAACAGAAGAAAATAAGAGAGGAAAGGTATATGAACACACCAATCGAATTGCGGTCAGAGAAAGCCTCTGACCGCCTCAAAGAGATCACCGACCGGCTGGAGCAAGGGGTCACGGAACTGTTTGACAGCGACCACTATAAGGAGTACCTGCGGGTAATGGCCCGGTTCCACCGTTATAGTTTCAACAACACCCTGCTGATTGCCATGCAGTGTCCGGGAGCCACAAGGCTTGCCGGGTTCCAGTCCTGGAAGAAGTTTGGGCGGTGCGTTAAGAAAGGCGAGAAGGGCATCAAGGTAATCGCGCCCACGCCCTTCAAGAAAACCGTGGAGGAAGATGGAGAAGAAAAGGTCATCGTCGTGCCGCGCTACAAGGTGGTGTCCACATACGATATCAGCCAGACTGAGGGCAAGCCTCTGCCCAGCATAGCCACTCCGCTTACCGGGAACATGGAGCGTTACGATGACTTCATGGCGGCGCTTGCCCAGGTTTCTCCTGTGCCCATCGGCTTTGGGGACATATCCGGCAGTGCGCATGGCTATTACGACCTAAAAGAAAAGCGCATCGCTGTGCGCGAGGGCATGAGCGAACAGCAGACCCTCAAGACCCTGATCCATGAAGTCAGTCACGCCAAGCTGCATGACTTTGACCTCAAGGCTCCTCCCGATGAACGCCCAGACATCGACCGGCAGACCATGGAGTGCCAAGCCGAGGCGGTCGCTTTTGTCTGCTGTGAACGCTTTGGGTTGGACACCTCGGGCTACAGTTTCGGCTACATAGCCGGGTGGAGCTCGGGCCGGGAGCTGAAGGAGCTGCGCTCCTCGCTGGAGATCATCCGTAACACTGCCGCGGAGATCATTGACAGCGTGGAGGGCTGCTTGCAGGAAATGAGACAAGAAGTAGAGCCGGAGGAAGATATGTCCGGCCCCGCCATGGCGATGTAAGAGGCAGGCCATGCCCAAACTCGTCACAAAATTCAAGTACCTCAAGCCCAACGCCCGCCAATCTCGCGGCGGCTATGCCAAGTACATCGCCACCCGGGAGGGCGTGGAAAAGCTGGATGACAGCCAGAAGTTTGCGTCTGCTACCAAGAAACAGAGCCAACTCATCGCCAAAATCCTCCGCGACTTTCCCGACAGCCGGGAGATGCTGGAGTATGAGGACTACCTCCAGAACCAGACAGTTGGTGCTGCCTCTGAGTTCATCACCCGCGCCATTGAGGACAACGCCGACCGGTGTTTGGCCTCCAAGACCTACGCTGACTACATCGCTACTCGCCCCCGCGCTGAGCGCTTCGGCTCCCATGGGCTGTTCACCGATGACGGTGTGCAGGTCAACCTGGAGAAGGTGTCCGCCGACCTCAACAGCTACGGCGGGAACGTGTATACCATTATAATATCTCTCCGGCGCGAGGACGCGGAGAGGCTGGGGTTTGATAGTGGCTCCCGCTGGCGGGATATGCTCCGCACCCAGACCCAGGTGCTGGCTGAAAACCTCAAGATACCCATGGAGCACCTCAAGTGGTTCGCGGCGTTTCACAATGAGAGCCACCACCCGCACATCCATCTCCTGGCCTATTCTAACCTGGAGAACGAGGGATATCTCACGAAAAAGGGAGTGCATAACCTCCGCTCGGAGTTCGCAAGGGACATTTTTGCCCAGGACCTGCACTGCGTATATGAACAGCAGACGGAGTATAGGGACCAGCTGCGGGAACAGAGCAAAGAGAAAATCTCGGCGCTGGTGGAGCAGATAAACTCTGGTCTGATTGTTGACACGCAGCTCAAGCAAATGCTGGTGGAGCTGGCCCAGCGGTTAAAGAAACATAGAGGCAAGAAGGTGTACGGCTATCTCTCTGCCGGAACGAAAAAGCTGGTGGACAGTATTGTGGACCAGCTGGCACAGAACAGCAGGATCGCGGAGTTGTATGACCTCTGGTACCGGCAAAGGGATGAGATTTTCATGACCTATTCTTCCACACCTTCTGAGCAGTTGCCCCTCTCACAGAACCCGGAGTTCAAACCCGTTCGCAATGCCGTGGTCAGGGCCGCGCTGGCGATCGCGCCGGAGAAAATCCAAGTCTCCGACCAGGACGACTCGCCTTTGGAAGATTCCGTGGATTGGGAGAACCGGGAAGATATTCAGGAGGAACCGGTCAATTCCGGGTTCGGTTCCGGCAGAAAGAAATCCTGGTGGACAGAGGAATACAAGCAGGCGCGAAAGTTCCTCTACGGCTCGGCTGATTGTCCCCCGGACTTTGCGGGGGCCAGGGCGCTCCTGCTGGGAGAGGCGGCAAAGGGAAACTGCCTCGCCATGTACGATTTAGGGCTTATGGAGCAGAAGGGCCTGGGCTGTGTAGAGGACGACGAGCAGGCCCAGGACTGGTTCCGCAAGGCCCTGACCGCGTTTCTGACCGAGGAATCCCGGAGCGAAAAGCCGGGCTACTGGCAGTACCGCATCGGCAAAATGTACGCCATGGGTTACGGCGCCGGGCAGGATCACAGCAAGGCCGCTGGCTGGTACGAGAAGGCTGCGGACGAGAAAAATCCCTTCGCCGCATACGCCCTCGGCTGTCTGTACCGTAGAGGCCAGGGGGTGGAGCAGGACGATCAGCGGGCCTTTGCCTTGTTCACTGACGCGGCCAGCCATGAGGAAAAGCCCAACGCCTATGCCGCATACGAGCTGGGCCGGATGTGCCGGGAGGGTATCGGCACAGAGATCGACCTGACCGCAGCGGACCGCTGGTACCGTCAGGCATATAACGGCTTTCTCTCTATCGCGCAGACTCTGCCCGACGACCGCATATATTACCGCCTGGGCCACATGAACCTGACAGGAACAGGCACTGTGGCCGACCCGCATAAGGCAGCGGAGTATTTCATGAAGGCCGCAAAGTTAGGGAACACAGACGCTCAGTATGCTCTGGGCAGGCTGTTCTATTTAGGCCAGGGAGTCCCAAGGAATCTCAGACAGGCCCTATTCTATCTGGAAAAAGCAATCGAAAAGGAGAACCAGCCCGCCATATACCTGGCCGGGAAAATCTATCTCACGGAGGATTCTGTCAAGGATATCGGCAAGGCTTTGCAATACTTGGAGGTTGCCGCCAGTCAGGAGAATGCCAACGCGGAATACCTTTTGGGCAAGTTATATCTTCGGGGTAAGGAGGTGCCCAAGGACTTAGTCCGTGCTATAGCGTATCTGAACGCCGCCGTCGCACATGGGAACGAGTATGCTCAGTATCTGCTTGACTCCCTCCACAGAACGCCAGAGCCGCAGAGCTGGTCCGTCACAAGCTCGGCTCTTGCTCTCATGCGCCAGACCGCCAGCATTTTCCAAGACCGTTTCCGTGACATGGACAATCAATACGCGCACCATGCAGACCGCAAGCTCATGAGCAAGATTGTAGAAAAAAAGCTGGCCCAGGGCCAGAAGCTGGGAGGTTAGAATATGACCGCAAAAGACCGTTACAAAGCGGGTCACGCTGATCTGGTGTACTGGCTCCGATCTCGGGGCGAAAAGCTAAAGAAATCCGGCAGCGAGTGGGAGTGGAAACACCAGGATGAGCGCGTCACTGTACGCCATAACGTCTGGTTCGACCAGTACACCCAGGAGGGCGGCGACGCTGTGAAGTTCCTGCAATACTTCTACGGCATGTCCGAGGAACGCGCCGTTGCCGAGCACCTGGGCTGTTCCGTTTCCGAACTGGACGATATGCCGGAGCGCATACGGCCCACTAAAAAGATGGCTCCACCCAAGCAGGAGGAAAAGAAAACCGACCTGACCCCACCCGCCGCTAATGGAAATATGCGGCGGGTGTTCGCTTACCTCTGCCAGACTCGTGGCATCGACCCGGAGGTGGTGTCGGCTTTCGCCCACGCCCATCTGCTCTATGAAAGCGCCGGCAAGCACAACGCTGTGTTCGTTGGTAAGGACGAACATGGCCGAGTCAAGCACATCCATATGCGGGGGACGCTCACCAGCTCCGGTTTCCGGCAGACCCTGGGCGGCAGCGAGAAGGCGTACAGCTTCCACCATACCGGGAGCGGACGGCAGCTTTATGTATTCGAGGCGCCCATCGATATGCTGTCCTACATCAGCCTGCACCCGGACGGTTGGCAGGAAAACTCGTATGTTGCCCTGTGTGGTGTAGGCAGTATGCCTATCCAGCGTTTCCTGGAGGAAGCGCCGCAGTTAGAAGAAGTCGTCCTCTGCCTGGATAACGATGAAGCAGGTCATAAGGCCGCTATGCGTATCGCAAGGGAGCTGCTGGACGAGTGGGAGGTGGAAGTCAGCGCGCACTTCCCCGAGCGGAAGGATTGGAATGAAGAACTGATCGCCCCTTTCCCGGAGGAAAATCTGGAGCCGGTGATGGCTATGTAGGCAAATATTATAGTTCGATTCCCCTGGCGGCCTCCGCCAGCCACCTCACCCGCTCATAGGGCAGCTCCGTGGGCAGAGTACAGTCCGCGCCGAGAATAAAACGGGTGGGACCAAACTGCCGTATCAGCCTCTGAGCCTCCCTGACAAGCTGTTCCTTACTTCCGTCTGTCATTACGCCGCTCCGATTGGGGAGCCCGCCCATCAGCACCTTCCCCGGGAACAGCTTTTGACCCTCCTCCATCGACAGCGGAGCCTCATAGACGCCCCAATTCACCACATCGCACAGCTCTCCATAGCCCCGGTAGCGCTCCATCTGAAGCTGCTCCTTGCAGATATGAAGGAAAACGTCACACCCCGCCTTGCGTATCTCGGAGAGGATCAGCCGGTCAAAGGGCTCTATCCACCGGGCAAATTCCTCGTCGGTGAACCACCGGCCCTCGCCGCCCAGGGCCGCATAGTAGATACCGTCCACACCGGCCTCACGATATCCCCAGGCAAGCTGGCACATACCCTCGGCAATGCGCTTCATGGCGTCCAGCACAGGAGTCTCGTTCTCCCGAAGGTGTTCCACCAGCAGGGTCCTGGAGCCTTCATACCCATATGCCTGCTCGATGGGATGAATGGAAGAAGCGGTAATGCCGTGGAGGGTCCCGAGGGGATATCCGTCCCCATCGTATTGGTCCAAAATATTCTTGGTAAAGTCGAGTTGTTTCTTTATGAAAGGCGGTTCTTTATTGATGGGCGCGATGCAGCTCCAGTCATCCGGCCCGGAAATCATCCCTTGGGCAGGCACAAGATTCTCGTTCATGATCTTCACCAAGTCGGCGTCCGTCTCCCGGAAAAACTCCAGATGAGCCAGAACACCGGCCTCCCCGGCGTTCTGGTCTGCCGGGAAATGCAGAGAAAAACCTACCGGGATATGGTCGGGCTTTTCACCGTGCAGCACCGCCAGGACCCTTTGCCTTTTCGTCATATGTATCGACCCCTTTGAAAAAGTATAATTGACAGTTCAATTATAGCACAAAAGGCTGCATGAAAACAGCCTTTTGTAAATTAAGAAAGGAGCTCTTTTTATGCCTCAAAACATATCCGGCCTGATTATTGCGGCGGGCGTCATGTTCGCCGTCCTGGCCGGAATCACTGTCCTGAGTAATTTCTACTCGCTTAATATAAAGGCCAAGACCGTTGGCCACGGTCAGCATGGCACAGCTCGCTGGGCTACCAGGGGCGAGATCGCCCGCACATACACCCATGTTCCGTTCACACCGGCCTTGTGGCGTGAGGGTAAGAATCTTCCCGACCAGCAGGGCATTGTGGTGGGGTGCAAAGGTGGTAAAAAAGGCACCACCGCCCTAGTGGATACCGGCGACGTTCACGCCATCATGATAGGCGCGGCGGGTGTTGGCAAGACCGCATACTGGTTATATCCCTGCTTGGAGTATGCGTTGGCCAGTGGGGTTTCGTTTATGGTAACGGATACTAAGGGAGTGCGCCCAGATAGGGTACAATAAGCAGCAGAAGAAATGGCACTGCCCCTCAAGGCAACGAGGGAGACGGCCCACCTGACCGAAAGGCGAAAGCCGAAACGGGAACATAGCACGGTGGGAAAGCGGTAAGCTGCCCTATGCACAAGGGCGCGGCTGAACTGCAACGTCAAGCGGATATAAGGATAAAACTGAATTGTTGAACGCGAGTTTCAAGCCCCTGTTGTGTCCAGGCGGAGGAACGTGTATGCACCCGTGAAAGCGGAGTCAACCTCTGATGTGGATACCACTGCGTTTCACCCTTGCGCGGTGGGTTGCCGAATCATCCACATGGCAGGCCGGAGAACCGGTCTTAACGAAATAAAAACGTATCCGAGAATCCGCGGGCCAGCTTATTGTACTAACTGGGGATTGCCTAAGTTGGAACGCCAAACGGCTATAGCAATCGTGCTTGAATATCCAATACGGCAACGGAGCCGCCATAGTAGTCCGCGAGCGTTAATGGCGCTTACATGGCGAAGGGCGGCAGTTATTGCGTTCTAAAATCGAAAATTGATTAGGGAGGAAAGCCTCGCTTATGAAACCAACGATGGAGATTTTAGAGAAAATCAGTGAGAATTCAAGGAACCACCCAGAGGAAATCTTCACAAGGCTCTACCGCTATTTGCTGCGTCCAGACTTATACTATATTGCATATAAGAATTTATACGCGAACAAGGGCGCAGGCACAAAAGGCGTGGATAATCATGACACCGCCGATGGGTTCAGTCAGGAAAAAATAGCCAAGATAATCCAATGCCTGTCTGATGAATCGTACTCCCCCAAACCTGCCCGGCGTGTGCAAATACCAAAGAAAAACAGTGCGAAAAAACGCCCCCTCGGCATACCTTCTTTTTCGGATAAACTGGTGCAGGAGGTCTTGCGGATGATACTGGAGTCCATCTATGAGCCGGTATTTTCCAAGAACTCCCACGGCTTTCGTCCGGGAAGGAGCTGCCATACCGCGCTCAAATCCTTGAAAAAGGAATTCACCGGCGTGTCGTGGTTCGTAGAGGGCGACATCAAGGGCTGCTTTGACAACATCGACCACCACGTTCTGGTGGACATTATCCATGCCAAAATCAAGGACACCCGTCTTTTGAAACTCATTTGGAAATTCCTGAAAGCCGGATATATGGAGGATTGGAAGTACCATCCCACCTACTCCGGCTGTCCCCAGGGCGGTATTATCTCACCGCTGCTTGCGAACATCTATCTAAATGAGTTGGATAAGTTTGCTGAGAAAATTGCCAGTGATTTCTACCAGCCCAGAAAGAGAGCATATACCACAGAATACAGTAATATTTCTGGTCAAATCAAGAAAGTGAAAAGGCTGCTCAAAACTGCGGTTGGCGAAGAAAAGTGCGAATTGTTAAAGCTGCAAAAGCAGCTAAAGAAGGAATTACGGAAAGTCCCCTGCGCCTCTAAAACCGATAAAGTGATGAAATATGTTCGCTATGCGGATGATTTCATCATCGGCGTGAAGGGTGACAGGGCTGACTGCGAAACCATCAAAAAGCAGTTTGCGGAATTCATTGGCGGCACTCTGAAAATGGAGCTCTCACAAGAAAAGACCTTGATTACCCACAGCAGCCAATTCGCCCGTTTCCTGGGCTATGATGTGCGGGTAAGAAGGGACAATTCCGTGAAAAAGTGCGGGGAGAAATTGCGACGCACTTTGAATTACAAAGTGGAATTATGTGTGCCCTTCAAGGATAAAATCATGCCGTTCCTATTCAGCAAATCCAGTATCCAGCAAACGAAGGACGGGAAAATCGAACCCATAGCCCGCAAGTTTCTCTATATCTGCACGGACTTGGAAATCGTGTCCGCTTTCAATTCCGAGCTGCGGGGGATATGCAATTATTACACGTTAGCCAGCAATTTCACAAGGCTGGATTATTTCGCTTATCTTATGGAATACAGCTGTCTAAAAACCCTTGCAGGAAAGCACAAAACCACTACCCGACAAATCCTTAAAAAATATAAGGAAGGGAAGAAATGGGGTGTGCCTTACCAGTCTGCCAAGGGGGAAAAGCGCTGTAAATTTGCCAATTTTATGGACTGTAAGAAAGCGAATACGTTTGATGATGTGATAATTGATTATACCCTGCGGAGCGGCAGCTATAGAAATACCTTTGACAAGAGATTGTCGGCGAAAGTTTGCGAGCTATGCGGTAAGACCAATATACCTCTTGAAATCCATCATGTCAACAAAGTGAAGAACCTCAAAGGGAAAGAAAAATGGGAGAAAATCATGATTGCTAAACGGCGCAAAACTTTGGCTGTTTGCCGCGAATGCCACTACCATATCCATAACCCTTGAATCCCGATTTTTGCAGTAATGGGGAGCCGGATACATCGAGAGGTGTAAGTCCGGTTCCGAGAGAGGTCTGGGCAGACCTGCCGCAGGAATGTGGTAAGGCGGCTCTTTCCTACTCTACGATGTTTTTAGAAACTACGCTGGCATCGCAAAGGACTGCTACCGCTACAAAATTTCAGTTATCGACCTTCGCAATCCCACCAAGAGCGATGGCTTCAACCTCCTGCATCTGGTCAACAAATACGCTGACTTATATAAGCAGGAGGGCAAGCTGGCCTACAAAGCCCGGGCCGAAAAGTACGCAAAAATCATCTCCAAGACCATCATCATGTCGGGCGGTGACAGCGCAAGCTATGGGCAAAACGCGTTCTTCTACGATGCGGCAGAGGGCCTCTTGACATCGGCGATTCTGCTGGTAGCGGAGTTCTGCGAGCCTGCCGAACGCCACATCATATCTATTTTCAAAATCATCCAAGAACTGCTTGCTCCCAGCGGGCAAAAAGGCAAGACCCTGTTTCACATCCTAATGGACAGCCTGCCGCCCGACCATAAAGCCCGCTGGTTCGCCGGGGCCGCGCTGTCCTCCAGCGAACAGGCAATGAACTCGGTCATGTCCACAGCGCTGGCGCGGCTTAACAGTTTCTTAGACTCGGAAATGGAGCAGATCCTATGTTTCGGCACGGCGGTGGACGCTGAAACCTTCTGCAACCAAAAGTCAGCCCTGTTCCTGGTGATGCCCGAGGAAGACCCCAACAAATTTTTCATGGTGTCGCTGGTGATCCAGCAGCTCTACCGGGAGATCCTCGCCGTGGCAGACGAGAACGGCGGCAAGCTGAAGAATCGCGCGATCTTCTACTGCGACGAGTTCGGGACTTTGCCGAAAATTGAATCGGCTGAAATGATGTTTTCGGCCTCCCGCTCACGTCGTTTGAGCATCGTGCCTATCATCCAATCGCTGGCACAGCTGGAGAAAAACTACAGCAAAGAGGGCGCTGAAATTATCGTGGATAATACGCAATTGACGATTTTCGGCGGCTTTGCCCCCAACAGCGAAACCGCCCAGGTCATGAGCAAATCCCTGGGCAGCAGGACGGCGCTCTCCGGCTCTGTCAGCCGCGGGAAGAACGACCCCAGCCAATCTCTACAGATGATAGAGCGGCCCCTCATGACTCCGGATGAGCTGAAGTCCATGCCAAAGGGCCAATTTATCGTGATGAAGACAGGCGTGAACCCGATGAAAGTGAAACTCAAGCTGTTTTTCAAGTGGGGCATCGAGTTTGGGGAGCCATACAAGGTGCCTGACCGGGGCAGCAGGCCGGTGAGATATGCCAGCCGGGTGGAGTTGATGGAGGCCATCCATGAGGCGTACCCTCATTTGCGTCCAAGAAAAGCTACGCCTACTGCCCAGCCCACCGAACAGCCAACGAAAATCAAGATTGAAAGAGGGGAATCTGAAAATGTATAACTTAGAAGGTTTATATCAGAGCGACCTGCCGAAACGCGCGATTCTGGTGTATATGTATCTATCCGACCGGGCGGGCAAGGAGGGGCAGTGCTTCCCAGCTGTGCCAACGATAGCCCGGCAGACAAAGCTGTCTGAGGCTACAGTACACCGCGCGATCAAGGATTTGGAGAAGGGAGGATTTCTCTATGTTACCGGGCGGCAGCGGCCCAATGGCGCGGATTCCTCCAACCTTTATACCCTGACAAACGCCGAGCCTGGGTGGTAAGTATCAAAAAAGCCGAAACCACTCACAAGGGAGCAGTCTCGGCCTTCGCTGACACCGGGAGGGTGTCATGGTGACAGGGGAATGCTAACCTCCCAGTTTATGGGTAGACAGAAAGAAAAAAGTGAAAGGTACGATGATGGAAAGGATAAGTTTTCAACAATGCAGGATTGGCGATGAAAGTTCGCGGCGCGGCCTTTTTCTTTTTTCTGCCTACAATCACTTGCTGTTGATAAAGCTGTTGAAAGCAGTGGAGAAGTGGTGTAGAATAATTCACATCAGGAAGGAGGCGCACTCATGCCGAAGAAAAGGAAAAACCGACCCCACGGACACTACTGCAAAATCTGCGGCGAGTATAAGGCCAATGAGAAGTTCAGCGGCAAGGGCCACGCCGTTCACATCTGCAAAACCTGTTCAAAGCTGTCCGCCGCCGAAAAGGCCGAGCGCATGACGCTGAACCGCCTGGAAAATATGCTGGGCGGCAACGTCAACCGGGAGCAGAAGAAATGGCTGGAGAACCGGCTCCACGATGACCGCCCGGAGGTTGTTGATACCGCCCGGATGGTTTATAACGCCTGCTTCCCTTACGCAGAGCGCAACGAAAGAAAGCATCAGTTGGTGATAAATACGCTGGAATTTGAAGTCAATACTGAGGTGCCAGACGAGTTCGGCGACGAGGAAAAGGTACATCAGATCTTTACTGCCGACCGGCACAGCAGAGTGCTGGCATTCCGAGATTTAGACGGGGCCGAACCAGAGCAGTCCATCGTCCTGGACGGTGGCAGGATGGCAAAACTGCTCCGCTGGGCTGTCCATAGCCTGGAAATATTCATGTGGGGTGAGGACTACTGCACGAATTCTGCCGCAAATGACTACGACCCCTACGAACCCGATTGGTACGATGAGGGGCCGGATGATGTAGATTTCATAGAAATGATGGAGCCAGAAGAAACGGAAGAACGACCCGAAATTGACCCAGCCGAAATCACTTGGCGGGTGCAGGTCAGCTACAATAACGGCGAAAAGCAGGACACCCGCTGCACAGATGAATATCTGCCGGAGCGGGTGGAGGAACTGCGCTGGTGAATGCTGGGATTTTTTGAGGTCGAATGAGCTGCTTATTCGCCTTTTAGCGTGAAAGTGATCTCAATTTCGCCCTGCGTGCTTCCGTCAAAAACGCGCTTGAGGTCAGCGGTGATCAGGTCAACATCGATCATCCCGCTAAAGCGCATAGTGGCGGAGCATACCTGCATCCCGGAGGAAACCAGCTGGGGTTCGGGCACCGCTGTCGGCTCTTCTACGATTTCCTCAACGCCGAGGAACTCGTTCCACCGGGCGCGATCTACACGGCTTCCGCGGCTCAGAGTGATACCCAAATCGTTTTCCGCAAGATACTTGCGCACGGTGTTCGGGTTATTGTGGAACATCTCCGCAAAGGATACCGCGTTGGCTCCATAGGTGTCGATCAGGTGCTGTAGGAAATCGTACTGGTCCTGCTTTTCCAGGGATTTGAACTCTTTCTAGGTCATGGGAACGTCAAGATTTACCGGCATTTACATTGTCTCCTTTTAGCTGATTTTTGATTGGTGAACCAAAACAATTATACTATAGATTGTACCACAGAAACAGCAAAAATCAAGAGTCGATCTTACTGTCCAAAATTGTTTCCAAACTACCCAACTTAGGGAGTGTACTTTGCAACCCCAATCTTGTATAATGTGATATCGAAGGCTTGGAATGTCCAATAAAGGCCCAATATTCACAAAAAATTTACCGAAAAGGGGTTGAAATTTTGAGATGAGCGCCAATAATTGTTTAGCAAGCAAGCAAGGGATAACTGCGCCCATTTTGACCCCATACCAAATAGAAAGCCACAGGAACACGATGGTGTTGCCTGTGGCTTTTTTGCGCAAATTTTCAGAGTGGAGGTGTGAGCTTTGGAGCAATACATCATGCCGCAAAGCGCTTACCGCAAGCTGAAAGCCGCCAAAAGCCTTGGGCAGACCGCCTACCTCTACGGGGCCACGGGCTACGGCAAGACCTCCTTTGTGCGGAGATTCCTGGCCAAGCGCCGCCACACTTACCTGTCCTGCGGCGACCGCCATTGGGACGAGAGCGCCCTGCCCTCAGAGGGGACCGTGGTGCTGGACGACCTGCATTTGCTGGACGAACCCCGGCGGGAGCTGGTCAGGAAAATAATTGCCATCCCTGATATCTGGCTGATTCTGGTGAGCCGCAGCCCGGTGCCCGCCTGGCTCATGCCGGAGTATGTGAACGTGGGATTCATGATACTCAGCGAGGGCGACCTGAAGCTGGGCAAGAGGGAGATCGGCGGGTACTTGAACAGCCTGGGGATCGCCTATACGGAAAGCGTCCTGGAACTGCTGGCAAAGAGTTCCGAGGGGAACGCCTACGTCGTTCGCCATGCAGCCCTCAAAATGGCTGAGGGCATGGCCCCCGGCCCACAGATGCAGAAGGAAATCTACGATGCCTTCGCCCGCTATCTTGCCGATTATGTGCTAGCCGAGTGGGACAGCGACTTGCTGGAATTTCTCATGGGAATCAGCGTGGTGGACAGCTTCACTCTGCCCCTGGCTGAGCTCATCACCGCCAACAAAATGGCCTCCGCCATGCTCCAAAGGGCGGCGGAGACCGGGAACTTCCTCACTCACGAGAATGAGATGTACCGCCTACGGCCAGTGCTCCTTCAAGCTCTGCGGGAGCGGGCGGCGCAGGCGCTGGGGGAGGAACAGATCAAAACCTGCCAGAAGAATGCCGGGGTCTGGTACGAGATGAACGGGCAGATCCCCCAGGCGTTGGAAATGTACGAGCGCTGCGGGGCATACGCCCAGATACGCGAACTGCTCATCCGCAACGCCCGGATGAACCCCGGCAGCGGCCATTACTACGAGCTGCGGCGGTACTATCTGGGCATGGACGAACAGGAGGCCGCCAAAAGCCCTGTGCTGATGGCGGGACTATCCATGCTCCACTCCATGCTCATGGACCCGGAAAAGAGCGAGTTCTGGTACGAAAAGCTGGCGGAATTCGCCAAAACCGCCACCGGCGGGGCCAAGCGGGAGGCAAAGAGCCGCCTGTGCTATCTCGACATCGGCCTGCCCCACCGGGGGAGCCGGGATGTGCTGAAAATAATGCTCCGGGCCCCGGCCATGCTGCTGGACCAGGGGGTGGCTCTGCCGGAGTTCTCCGTCACCAGCAATGTGCCCAGCACCATGAACGGCGGCAAGGACTTCTGCCGCTGGAGCCGCTCCGACCGTGCCCTGGCCAGGACCGTGGGGCCCTTGGTGGAGCGGGTGCTGGGCCGCTACGGCAAGGGGCTGACCAAAATTGCTTTGGGAGAGAGCCTGTTCGAGAAGGGCGAGAACACCTTCGAGGTGCTGACCCTGCTTTCCCGCGGCCAGGTGGAGACCGAGTGCGGCGGCACATTGGAGGTGGCCTTTTCTGCGGTAGGCCAGCGGGTACGGCTGATGGTTTTGCAGGGCGACCTCACCAACGCCGTGGCTATCCTGGACTCCTTCCAGTCGGCGGTGGAGGAACAGCGGGTGACGCAGCTCCTCCCCAATATACAGGCCATGCGGTGCAGACTGGCCCTATATCATGGGGACATGGACGCAGTCCGGGCGTGGCTCACCCAGGCCCCGGACGAGGACAAGGAGTTCATCACCATGGAGCGCTACCGCTACCTGACCAAGGTGCGCTGCTACCTGGCGCAGGGCGAGAACCTCAAGGCCCTCGCCCTGCTGGAAAAGCTCGGCGAGTACGCGGAGCGCTGCCATAGGACCTACATCCGCATGGAGACCAGGGTGCTGGGGGCCATCGTGCGCCAGCGGCTTGGGACGGCATGGGAGCCCCAGCTCACCGCCGCCCTGGACGAGGCCGGGAGCTACCGGTTCGTGCGGTTCATCAGCGAGCTTGGCCCGGCGGTCCTGCCGCTTCTCCGGGCCCAAAGCCGGGACGGCCCCTGGTTCCGGCAGGTGCTGGACGAGGCCAAGCAGATGGCCCGGCGCTACCCCCGCTACCTTCTGCCGGGGGCCGCAAGGGAGGACTTCTCCCCCACGGCGCTGGAGATACTGCGCTTGCAGAGCGAGGGCCTCACCGCCACGCAGATCGGCGAGAGGCTCTCTATGAAACCGGACACGGTACGCTATCATATCAAGGAAAACTACCGCAAGCTGGACGTGGGCGGCAAGGCCCAGGCCATTGCAGCGGCCCGGGGCTTGGGGATCATATAATTACAGACGGAGGGATATATCATGAAGAAATTATTGGCGGTAATGCTGACCCTGGCCATGACCGTTTTCGGGCTTGCCATTGGCGCCAGCGCAACGGAGACACCCACGCGGGCCACAGGACTTGACCTGCCCGGCCAAAGCGCTAGTGGCGGCGCAGAGGGGTGGACATGGGAAGTAAACGGGAGCAGCGGGACGCTGACCTTAAACAATATGTATCTAAAAGCTGAGTCTTTTCTCAAAGGCACAAGGTTGATGGTCGCTTTTCCAAGCGAGGTGACCGATATCCATATCATCCTGCAGGGTACAAACGTTATCCAGCAGACAGATACACAAGAATGCGATGTTTTTGCCACTGCCGGGAAAAACGTCACGATCAGCGGAAACGGTTCGCTGGAGTTTCGCCCGGCGGGTACAAGCAGCACTCTGGTCAGGTGTGATTCGCTGCTTATGGAGAGCGGAACGATCACCATGACAGAAGGCTGCAGGGCCGGCTATCTGTTCCGCACTCTGAAAGACCTTACCATCACTGGTGGAAGTATGACGTTCAAATCCGAGTACGGCATACGGTCGGAAAAGGGACCAATTAAGATTAGCGGCGGAAGTATAAACCTTACCATGACAAATTTGGGCTTTGGTATATATGGCGGACCAACACCGGCGGAGGGTGCGGGCGAAGTGGTGTCCCCATCCATCACAATTTCCGGCGGCACAATTGTCACGAATGGCAGCATCTCGGACGCCTGGTTCAAGGGGCTGTCCATCACCGGCGGCAACATAAGTGCGGATAAAGAAGTAATGGGCAACCTATTCTACGAAGGTTCGCCTGAGACGGTGGCTTTGCCTGCGGACTTTGCCACAGGACAGCTCTCAACTACAAATGCCTATGCCCTGGAAATCCCAGTGGGCAGAACCCTGGAAGTTCCCGCCGGTGTGCGTGTCCGCACAAACCATCTCAGAAATAATGGAACGCTGGATAACCGCGGCCGTGTGACCGCAAACAACAGCTATGAGTTGGAAGGAAAGATTACCGGCGGCGGGCTGATTGATTTTACATCCTCCTATTGGGAGGCTGTGAACAGCCACGCGGAAAACGCTGTGCTGAACTGTAGCGCAACAGGAAACATCGACGAAACCGGGTACTGTTACGTCTATGGAAATGCCACATGGGACACTAGCTGGGGCTATGCTCCCAAGAGTATGTATGTTCCCAAGGGAGGCAAGCTGACGGTTCCCAGCGGCGCGAACATACAGGTGGCCGGAGCGATCACCATTCATGGCGCGGAGAGCCTGACCGGGGACGGGACTGTTACCAGTTCGGCCAATAAATACTACATTGAGTATAGCGAGGATAGCCTTACGCCCGCTGCCGAGATGGACTTGACGTATGACGGGACCAACCTGCGTCAGCAAGTCGAGGAGCAGGCAAAAAAGCGAACTTCAAACACGACTGTACTGGACAAGACATTTGCTTTGGGCGGCGACAATCTATCCGTGGGTTATTTGTATGGAGGAAATTCCTGCCCCGCCGGAGAAGGCGGCAACCGGTATATTGAGTATAACTATGATGTGGGGCCATATCACCGGCTGAGGTACCGGCATTACTTTATCGTGAAAAAGCTTACAATAACCGATGAAACCACCCTTGAAAAGACCATAAACCTAAGCACATCTTATACCGGTTCGCCTGTTATTTTCCCGGAGACACTTTTGAAGGTAACGCACAACGGCAAAAATATCATAATCAACGGCAATTTTGACGTAACCTACAGCAACAATGTTGAGGTGGGAGAAAGCGCCCTCATTACACTGACCGGCAAAAACAACGTGGAGGGGACGCTGACACTGAACTATACCATCAGCCCCAAAAATCTCTCC